>Ga0209069_10002126_pt1 | contig 10180 bp, 9 predicted proteins | sample Str013_2_FD_187202 | JGI IMG/M metagenome (GOLD analysis project Ga0209069, IMG submission 187202) | Freshwater sediment microbial communities in response to fracking from Pennsylvania, USA - Straight Creek_MetaG_SC_2013 (SPAdes) (version 2) | ecosystem: Environmental > Aquatic > Freshwater >...
GGCGTCGGTGGCATCGAGGGCGATGGCGGCATCGAAGTCGGCGGCGGCGGCGGCGGCCTGACCGCGCGCAAGAAAAGCGAGGCCGCGATTGTAGAGGGTGGGCGCGAGCTTGCCGTCGAGGGCGAGGGCGCGGCTGTAATCGGCCACCGCCTCCGGCATCCGGCCAAGATCGGCCAGCGCATCACCCCGGCTTGAGTAGGCGGCGGCCAGCTTCGGCTCAGCGGCGATGAGCTGAGTGCAGCCGGCCAGCTTGAGGCCGGGCCGGGCATCCTGCGCGCAATCGGCGAAATCGCTGGCCGCAGCGCTGGAGGCGGGCAGCAGGGCAAGGAACAGGGCTGGCCAGAGTGTGCGCAAAATCTATCCCCCGAATTCTCAAGTGGTCACAAGGACAACGCTTGCCGAATCAGTACGAGGGGCTTCGCGACTGCCGCCAGTGTACGAAACTTCGGGTGGCATTGGCAAACCGGGAATGAGCGCACCGCGTCCCGGCAAGCAGAAGGGGCCGCGCGGCTGACGCGGCCCCTGGCAATAGCGGTGGTGGGAACGTTGGAGCTACTTCAGCGGCGTGTGATGATCGTCGCTGTTGAACCTGAAAGTGACGCGGGCGGTCAGCACGTCGGCGCTGTCCCGGAATTTGTAAGCGGGGCTGGTCTGGTTGGTATAGGGGCTGTAGAACATGGTCTCGCTGTCGCCGAAATTGTAGTGAAGGAACTGTGTGCCAAGCGCAATCCGCGACGACAGCGCTGCATCAAGCCCTATGCCTGCGGCCCAGCCGGTCTTGGTGACCTGGCCGGTGGACACCACCCTGCTGAGGTCGTTCGAGGGGCTTACACGCCGGTCAACCTGCTCCCAGGCAAGACCACCCGTTCCGTAGATCAGCCAGCGGCCTGCCGCATAGCCAACAATGCCGCGCACCGACTCCAAGCCATTGATCCTGGTCGTGCATTGGTATTCGTCATCGGGGCAGACGCTGTGGCCCTCGATGCCGGCGAAATCGGCATTGCCCTCAATGCCGACTACCGCCCAGCCAGCCTGTCGGCGATAGCCCGCGTCCAGGCCGACGACGCCGCCACCAGGATTGTTGGTGTTGATCGAGGTTGGGTTGTAGGTCCAGACGCTGTTGTCGCTGCCAATGCCGCCATTCAACCCGATGTACACCCCGTTCCAGTTGGCCGCCGGGCCGATGTCGGCGGCGGAGGCGGCGGCCTCGGGCGCTTCGGCTTGGCCCGCGGCCACCCTGCGCTCGTAGTCATCGTCATGGGCCAGCGCCAGGCTGGCGCCGCCAACGAGGCCAGCGGCGGCAACAACCGCGCCAAACAGCGCCTTGCGAATATCCGTCTGCATCTCAACCCCCTTGTGTCAATTTCCGGCAGAACGATTTGAATACAGCCTATCCACAGGGGTAGACGGATTTGGCTAAGAACCGGTAAACGCCCGTGCCGTTCCAGGGCACTCGCGGCAACAAAAAGGGGCCGCGATTGCTCGCGGCCCCAGGCGATGCCCACGTGGGACGAGGGCTATTTCAATGGCACATGGCTTTCGGGGCCAACCAGCTTGAAGTTGAGGCGGGCGGTGAAGATGTCGGCCGATTCGCGGAAGTTGGCGTTGGCGACGGCGGCGCCGGAGGTGGCGGACACTTCATCGCGGTTGTCGGTGCCAAAGCCGTAATGCAGGTACTGCCCGGCCAGCGAGAGTTGCGGCGTCAGCATGGTTTCAAGGCCCGCTCCCGCAACCCAGCCGGTCTTGGTCGTGCGCTTGGTCTGGTCGTCGTAGCCGCCAACGGCATCAATCGCGTTGGCCGAGGTCTGCTCGAAGCCGATGCCCGCCGTGCCGTAGGCCAGCCAGCGGCCGGCGGCCAGGCCGAGCACGCCGCGGAAGGATTCCAGACCCTCGATCTTGGATTGGCAGTCGAAGACGGGATTGGGGCAGGGATGCGAACTGGACAGGTTGGCGAAGGTTGCATCGCCTTCGAGGCCCACCACGGCATGGCCGAGCTGGCGGCGGATGCCGAGGTCAAAGCCAACCAGGCCGCCTTGGAAATTGCTATTCACCTCGCGGGCATTGCTGGTGTAGGTCTTCAACTCCTGGCCCTCGCCAAAGCCGCCATTGATGCCGAGATACAGGCCCGACCAATTGACCTCGCCGCTGTCGCGGGCGGCAACCGGCGCGGCGTCCACGGCCTGACTCTTTCGCGCCTTGTGCCCCATATCGGCGGCAGCCGCGCCATCGGCTCCCGCCAGCACGAAAATCCCCGCCAACGCGCCTGCAAAAATCCTGTTCATGTCCCAGTCTCCGGTCTTGTCTGTCTGTTCGCTGATATTGCTTTCCGCCTACAGACCGGAATGAGCTGCTTCGGTTAACAAGGGCTTAATCGCCCTGCATTCCTCCGTGACCGGATTTGGACAGGTTGCCGCAGCCCCAAAGCAAAAGGGCCGCGATTGCTCGCGGCCCTTTTGCTTTGGCGACATGACCGCCTGAAGACGGCGATCATGTCCCCATCATTGACTGTACCAGCGCGTGGCGACCGGCTTCCGGAACGGGAGTCGCCACGCGCCAGCAAGTAATCAGCCAATCCTTATTGGCTATAATTCCCCTTGATGGTGTCGCCCACCAGCTTGGTGAAGGGCACGAACGGCACGATGCGGCCGTTGTAGATGTCGGTGCGCGCGACCGTCACCGCGCCATCGGCGCCGACGTTCTTGATCACCTTCAGCACGTGCTGGGCGCCGGGCGGGCCGACCGGAATGCACATGACGCCGCCGGGCTTGAGCTGCTTGAGCAGCGGCGGCGGGATGTGGTCGATGCCGCAGGTCACCACGATCTTGTCGAAGGGCGCAGCCTCTTCCCAGCCGTAATAGCCATCGGCGTTTTTCGACGTGATGGCGCTGAACTCGCTATATCCGCGCTTGATCAGGGCGTCATAGATGCCGCGTGTGCGCTCGGCCAATGGCTTGATGATCTCGATCGACCAGACCTTGTCGGTCATGTTGGAGAGATAGGCCGACTGGTAACCCGAGCCGGTGCCGATTTCGAGCACCTTCTCGCCCTTCTGGATGTTGAGGGTCGAGGTCATCTTGCCGACGATGTCGGGGCCGGAGATGGTCACGCCCCAACCGATATCGAGGAAGTGGAAGGTGTAGGCCTTGTCGCGGTTGACGGCGAGGCAGAACTCCTCGCGCGGGGTCATCAGGAAGCCGCGCTTGTCGCGCTCGGTGGTCAGATGCTGGGTGTCCACCATGATGCGGAAGCGCTCATAGCGCTCCTTCAGGTACTTGGCATCCTCGCCCCGGTTCTCGACCATCCACTTGACGTAGGCGGCCGACGAATCCATCGGCGGCGTGGCGGCCCAGTCATAGGCCTTGGTCACGTCAGCTCTCGCAAGCTCCGGCAGCGCGGCGGAGGCCGCAGCGGCTGCACCCAGCTTCAGACCCGTCTTAAGGAATGTCCGTCTTTCCAAATTTTCCTCCTGCCAGGCGAATCCCGCCGACCGGCGTTCCTACACCAAATCCGGCGCGCGCGTCTGTGTGACGGTCTGCCGCCGGAGCGTAAAGTCAAATTCGTCCACAAGGTTCACGGACAGGGTGCTCTGCAATCCCCTCTCCCCCTTCTTCAGGGGGAGAGGGTCAGGGTGAGGGGCGGCCGCAAGTTCAGTGAACGCTGCGGCCCCTCACCCCAACCCTCTCCCCTTCGCGAAAAGATCGCGAAAGGGAGAGGGAGTAGAAGCCTCTCACCCGCCCTCGGGCACCGGCCCCGTGCTCGCTCGCGCCACCAGCTCGACCGGCCATTCCTCGTGAATGCTCGCCGCAGGCGCGCCCGCTAGAAGCTGCAAGATCAGCTCGGCAATCCGGAACCCCGCCGCGCGCATGGACGAGCGGGTGGTGGTGATGGCCGGCACCATGTTGTCGGCGTTGAGATAGGCGAACACGTCGTCGTGGGCGATCAGCGACACGTCCTTGCCCAGTTGCAACCCGCGCGAGCGGATGGCGCGCATGACGCCAAGCGCCGACATCATCGAGCCGGCGATGATCGCCGTCGGGCGCGGATGGCGGTCGAGGAACTCGTGGGTGATGCGGAAGCCGGCTTCGTCCGTGAACAATGCATTGGCGATGAGATGCGGCGCTGGCCTTATCCCTCGCCGCGACAGCGCCTCGCGGTAACCCTGCTCGCGGTGTTCCGCAAACGTCATGCCCGCCGGGCCATTGAGCAGGCCGATGCGCCGGTGCCCGAGCTGCAACAGGTGCTTGGCCGCCGCCCGCGCCGCGCCCCGGTTGTCGATGTCGAGCCAGGCGTGCGGCGCGGCGGACTCGGTCCGGCCATGCAGCACGAAGGGCAGCTTGAGTTCGCTCAGCAGCCGCACCCGGGCGTCCGAGGGAACCGGCGAATGCAAAATCACCGCGTCCACCCGCTTGGTCTGGGCAAAGCGCCGGTAGGTGCGCAGTTCGTCCTCGTAACTCTCAACGGTGCTGACCGAAACCGATATCTCGTCATGCGCCAGCCGTTCGCCGACACCACCAAGGAATTCGCTGAGATGGGGGCCGAACTCGTAGCCCCCGCGCATCACCATGCCGATCGAGCCGCTGCGCCCGGTGGCAAGACCAAGCGCGGCGACGTTGGGCCGGTAGTCGAGCGCGGCGGCAGCCTCGGCCACCCGCTTGCGCGTCTCGGGCTTGACTTCCGGATAGCCGCTGAGCGCGCGGCTGACCGTGGTCTGCGATAGCCCCAGTTCCTTGGCGAGCTGCTTGAGGTTCATGAGTTGCGGGCCGCGATCTAGCGAACGGCGCCAACCTTCCCCCACACGCATCATCTTGACAAGCCCGCGCCCATCTGACACCTAATTTTGAAAGCGCTTTGGAGAATGCCTGCTCGCATCGCACGCGGCCACAATTGTGCCCGACGGATGGTGGAGAGCGGCACTCTCGAAAAAGCCGGCCGGCCAACGATCTGAGCACGCACGCGGCCGAAAAATTTTGTTGTCCCAAGGGAGGAAGTCGCATGAAAAAGACGTCATTCGTAGCAGGTCTGCTGGCCGGCGCCGCGATGCTCGCGAGCTCGGTCGCCATGGCCGCCAATCTGTCCATCGTTTCGGGCGCAACCGGGGTCGATCTCGACTTCATGCGCAAGCAGCTCGATAGCTTCGAGAAGTCGAGCGGCAACAAGGTGACCATCACCCCGATGCCGTCGTCCACCACCGACCAGTTCGGCCAGTACCGGCTGTGGCTGTCGGCTGGCAACAGCGACATCGACGTGTACATGACCGACGTGATCTGGGCGCCCCAGCTCGCCGACCAGTTCGTCGACCTGACCAAGGCCGGCGCCGAAGCCGCCAAGGCCCATTTCCCCTCGATCGTCGAGTCGCAGACCGTCAACGGCAAGCTCGTCGCCATGCCGTATTTCACCGACGCCCCGGCGCTCTATTACCGCAAGGACCTGCTCGACAAGTACAAGCTCGCGCCGCCCAAGACCTGGGACGAAATGGCTGCCGCCGCCAAGACCGTGCTTGACGGCGAAAAGAGCAAGGACCTCCAGGGCTTCGTGTTTCAGGGCAACGCTTACGAGGGCCTGACTTGCGACGCACTCGAGTGGGTCAAGTCCAACGGCGGCGGCCAGATCGTCGAAGCCGATGGCAAGATCTCGATCAACAACCCCAAGGCCGTTGCCGCGATTGATCGCGTCAAGGGTTGGATCGGCACCATCGCCCCCGCCGGCGTGCTGTCCTACCAGGAAGAAGAGAGCCGCGGCATCTGGCAGACCGGCAACGCCGTGTTCATGCGCAACTGGCCCTACGCTTACGCCCTCGGCAATGCCGGCGACAGCAAGGTCAAGGGCCTGTTCGACACCGTTCCGCTGCCTGCGGGCTCTGCTGCCGATAAGTCGGCGGCAACGCTCGGCGGCTGGAACCTCGCCGTTTCCAAGTACTCCAAGAATGCCGACGAAGCCGTCAAGATGGTCATGTTCCTGACCAGCGCCGCGGTGCAGAAGGCCAATGCCATCGAAGCGAGCCATCTGCCGACCATCGTCAGCGTCTATGATGACGCCGACGTCAAGGCCAAGCAGCCGGTCATCGTCAAGTGGAAGGACGTGTTCCTGGCCGCCGTGCCGCGTCCCTCGGCCCCAACCAAGACCAAGTACAACGAGGTCTCGGCCGCCTTCTGGAGCGCAGTCCACGACTCGCTGTCGGGCAAGGGCACGTCTGCCGAAAACTTCGCCAAGCTGGAAGAGAAGCTCTCGGGCCTCCAGGGCGCGGGCTGGAAGTGATCTGACGCAACTGGGGGCGGGGCAATTGCTCCGTCTTTTTCCCTCTCCCCCTTCTTCAGGGGGAGAGGGTTAGGGTGAGGGGCGGCAGCAATGCCAGAATTTGACGCCGCCCCTCACCCCAACCCTCTCCCCTTGGCGTGAAAAAACGCCAAGGGGAGAGGGAGTTGCGCGTGCTAGAGTTGCCAGCCCCCTGCTGAAAATGGGGCAGCAAGGGACGTGGAGACGAGCGAGGGTGCCGGATGCCGCAAGCCGCTGCGCCGAGAAACCAGGGTCTTAGCGATCTGTCGCGTGAGCGGCTGCGGTCGGCCTGGATTTTCCTTTTTCCGATGTGTCTTGCCCTGCTGATTGTCGCCGGCTGGCCGCTGATGCGCTCGATCTGGTTCGGTTTCACCGACACGGTGACCGACCACATCGGCGAGGGCGACTTCATCGGCTTCGGCAATTATCTCTCCTCGAAGACCTTGCCCAGTGGCCGCACGATTTATTTCGGCGTGCTCGTTGATTCCGAGTGGTGGAACGCGGTCTGGAACACGGTCCGGTTCGCGGTGCTGTCCGTCGTCTGCGAGACTGCTCTTGGCATGTGTGTCGCGCTGGCCCTCAACGCCAGCTTTCCCGGCCGTGGCATCGTGCGCGCCGCCATTCTGGTGCCCTGGGCGATCCCGACCATCGTGTCGGCCAAGATGTGGGCATGGATGCTGAATGATCAGTTCGGCATCATCAACGACTTCTTCCTGCGAATTGGGCTCATATCGCACAAAATAGCCTTCACGGCGACTGATGCCACCTCGATGGGGGCGGTGCTGGCCGTGGACATCTGGAAGACCACGCCGTTCATGGCGTTGCTCATCCTGGCGGGCCTTCAGCAAATCCCCAATGACATCTACGAGGCTGCGGCCATTGATGGCGTGCATCCGCTCAAGGTGTTCTGGCGGCTGACGCTGCCGCTGGTGCGCCCCGCCGTCATGGTTGCCGTCATCTTCCGCTTCATGGACGCCATGCGGATTTTCGATCTCGTCTACGTGCTGACGCCCAACAGCTCGGCGACCAAGACCATGAGCGTGATCGCGCGCGAAAACATGTTCGATTTCGACAAGCTCGGCTACGGCTCGGCGATGTCGACGCTGCTGTTCCTCATTCTCCTGATCAGCATCATCCTCTACCTGCGGATCGGCCGCGTCGACCTCACCAATGACGGAGGGCGCTGACCATGCCCGCCAGCGTCAAAACCGGCGCCTTCTACCTCTTCATCGCCGCAATCGTAACGTTCGCGGTGTTTCCGTTCTATTACGCGATCATCACCAGCTTCAAGACCGGCACGGCGATCTTCGACATCAGTTATCTGCCGACGTCATTCGGGCTCGAAAATTACCTGAGTGTGTTGAAGTCAGGCGGCAAGGCGCTGACCTGGGACGACGTGTTCCATTTCAACATTTCTGGCTTTCCGCTCAACTTCGTCAATTCGGTCATCATCTCCACCCTGGTCGTATGCCTGGCGCTGCTGATTGCGGTGACGGCGTCCTTCGCGCTCTCGCGCGTGAGGTTCAGGGGCCGTGGCCTGCTGATGATGACGATCCTGTCGGTCTCGATGTTCCCGCAGGTCGCGGTGCTGCCTGGCCTGTTCGAGATCATCCGCGCCCTCGGCCTGTTCAACAAGATGCCGGCGCTGATCTTCTCCTATACCATCTTCACACTGCCGTTCACGGTCTGGGTGCTGACCACCTTCATGCGCGACCTGCCGGTCGAGATCGAGGAGGCGGCGATCGTCGATGGCGCCTCGCCCTGGACCATCATCACCAGGATCTTCCTGCCGCTGCTGTGGCCGGCGCTGGTGACGACGGGGCTGCTGGCCTTCATCGCTGCCTGGAACGAGTTTCTCTACGCGCTCACCTTCACCCTCGACAACGCCCACCGCACCGTGCCGGTGGCGATCTCGCAGTTGACGGGCGCGTCCGATCACGAAATCCCCTGGGGGCCGATCATGGCGGCCAGCGTCATCGTCACGTTGCCGCTCATCGTCCTCGTCCTCATCTTCCAGCGCAAGATCATTGCCGGCTTGACCGCCGGCGGCGTCAAAGGATAGCCGCATGTCGGAGATCGAACTCAGAAACCTGCGCAAGTCGTTCGGCTCGGTCGATGTCATCAAGGGCGTCGACATGACCATCCACCACGGCGAGTTCATGGTCTTCGTCGGCCCATCCGGCTGCGGAAAATCAACGCTGCTGCGGCTGATTGCGGGGCTTGAGGACATTACATCCGGCGACATGCTGTTTGACGGCAAGGTGGTCAACAAGGTGACGCCCAAGGACCGCGGCATTGCCATGGTGTTCCAGTCCTATGCGCTCTATCCGCATATGACGGTCTATGAGAACATGGCGTTCGGAATGCAGCTTTCGGGCAATGGCAAGGACGCCATCGACAAGCGCATCCACGAAGCCTCCGATATGCTTCAGATCACGCCGTATCTCAAGCGCCTGCCCAAGCAGCTCTCGGGCGGCCAGCGCCAGCGCGTCGCCATCGGCCGGGCCATCGTGCGCGACCCAAAAGTGTTCCTGTTCGACGAGCCGCTCTCCAACCTGGACGCCGCCCTGCGCGTCGCCACAAGGCTGGAAATCGCCCGGCTGCACGAGCGGATGCACGAAACGACGATGATCTACGTCACCCATGATCAGGTCGAGGCAATGACGCTGGCAGACCGCATCTGCGTGCTGCGCGACGGCCTGGTCGAACAGATCGGCACACCGCTTGAGCTGTACGAAAGGCCGCAATCGCTGTTCGTTGCCGGCTTCATCGGCTCCCCGAAGATGAACTTCCTCGATGGCAAATACGCGGCAGACTACCGGGCAACCACCATCGGCGTGCGGGCCGAGCACCTGGAGATCGGCGCGCCGGACAAGGGCTGGCCCGGCAAGGTCGTCCACACCGAGAACCTGGGCGCCGACAGCTACGTCTATGCCGACCTCGGCACGGCCGAGCCGGTCATCGTGCGCCAGAACGGCACGACGCGGTTCGACAATGGCAAGGCCGTCGGCATCATCCCCACGGCGGCGCTGGTCCACCGCTTCGGCCCCGATGGGCGGCCTGCTGCTGCCTGAGCCCGAGACTTTGTGTCCCCGCGTGATCGCTTTGTGATCGCGCGGCGCGGCCCGCCGCCCCATATCGTTCAACAATGAACGCTACGATTCGACCGTAGTTTGGGAGACAATTCGCCATGACGACTGACCGCCGCACTGTCCTGCGCCTCGTAGGTGCTGCAACCCTTGCCTCCGCCGCCGCCGCGTTGCTTCGGCCAATGGGCATCAATAAGGCCGCCGCCGCCGAGGTTTTCGAGGTTACCAAGACCGAGGAGGAGTGGCGCAAGCTGCTGACGCCCGCGCAATTCGCCACCCTGCGCAAGCAGTCGACCGAAGCGCCAGGCTCAAGCCCGCTTGAGCACGAGACGCGCAAGGGCCAGTTCGCCTGCGCCGGCTGCGACCTTGCCCTTTACGACTCCGCCACCAAGTTCGACAGCGGCACGGGCTGGCCCAGTTTCTACGATCACCTGCCCGACGCGGTGAAGACCTCGACCGACAACTATCTCATCTACACGCGCACCGAGGTGCATTGCCGCCGCTGCGGCGGGCATCTGGGGCATGTGTTCGATGATGGCCCCAAGCCCACGGGCCTTCGCTATTGCATGAACGGCGTCGCCCTTACCTTCCACCCGGCCGCCAACCAAGGAACCTGACCAATGCGCTTTTTCGCGGCCCTTCTCATCAGCCTGCTGACCCTGTCCGGCGCATCGCGCCTCGCCCACGCCGATGGCCCCACCGCCAAGGCCATCCTGGCTGGCGGCTGCTTCTGGTGCATGGAGCACGATTTCCGCTCGCTGCCCGGCACGGTATCGGTGGTTTCGGGCTATTCGGGCGGCAGCCTCGACAAGCCGAAC
>Ga0209069_10002127_pt1 | contig 10178 bp, 11 predicted proteins | sample Str013_2_FD_187202 | JGI IMG/M metagenome (GOLD analysis project Ga0209069, IMG submission 187202) | Freshwater sediment microbial communities in response to fracking from Pennsylvania, USA - Straight Creek_MetaG_SC_2013 (SPAdes) (version 2) | ecosystem: Environmental > Aquatic > Freshwater >...
GGCGCTAAGGCAGCTTCGGTACCGGGTTACGGTTGGCGGCTGCCGGGAGTGTCGGAAAGTCCGTGAAGGGCTCGGTCTGGTACCAGTAAGCCACGGAGTAAAAACAGTCAGCGCGATCGTTGGCATGGCCATGTTCGATGGTGTATTTCAGATACCTGCGAAAGGTCACAGGATTGTCCGCGTGCCAGCGGTAAAGGCAATAGCGTCCGCCGGCCTGCTCGGCGGCGCTGATCAGGTGCGCGCCGTTGTAAAGGTTGGCAAAAGGCACCGCGGCCCCGAGGCCGCCAAAATCCCAGGCGCCGCAAAAGTAATCTTCCGAGCCAGTTCCATTGATGCTCGGCCGCTGGTCGTCATCGATAAAAATCATTTCATCGCCTTCTCCCATCCAGCGATCGCTATTCTGCAAGACCCCGAGGGTCACGCCCATTAGATGTCCGCGGCCACGGGTTTCGGCGAAAACGTAATTCTGTTTGGCGTCGAGATTCAGTTGCTTCTTGCCATCGGCAAATTTGACGGCGGTGTTCGGAATGGCCTGTCGGTATTGCGCGTGAAAGTAAAGGCTTCGTTCGGGCAGGCTTGGGACCAGCTGATAGTCGATGTTGGAGTAAAAACTGCCTACCGGCTGAGTGCCGTCGTTGGTCACAGTGATTCGAGCGGATTTTCGGAATGGCATTGCGAAGTAGCAGTTCAATGCCTTGACCGATGAACAATTCAGAAACGCAGACTGATAAAGACTGTATTCGCCGAGATTTAATCCGAAGAAATCGCCGACCGGAACTTCGACGCTGGGCTTTGACTCTCCGTCCCAATATATTCGCAGGACTATTTCCTTCAGATGAAGACGGCTCTCGGCGGCGATGGTGAACCAGATGTGAGTGATCACGCCCGGACCTTCTGAGCTGAATACCTCCTTGGTCGCGCCCGGGGCGATCGGCCACGCGTCTGCGTTGCCACCGCTGCGGTCGAAGCTCGACTGCTTCAGGGAGCGGTAATCCTGGGCGCATGCGTATTCCGGCAAGCGAAACTGGCCGTCTGTGCCGTCGGCCGCCGCCGCGAGGGGTCGACCGCCAAACACTGCTCCGGCAGTGCCCAGGAGCGCCATTTTGCCGAGAAAGCTTCTTCGGGCGGTGTTCGTTCGATCTTCAATTCGATCTTCATCTCGATCTCGATCTGCCATGACTGCCTCCGGTATTATTCCGTCTCGTCAAAATGTCAGAGGGATTTGTTGGGTGAGCTTTTCCCACCAGCAGCAGCTGCCCGACCTTGGACCGACAAATCCTTTCCAGATGGTCGCCATAGTATTCGTATCCGGCCTCTACCGCCAGCCTCCAAGTGCGGCATCAGTTCCGATTGTATGAAACACTATCAAACTGAAAAGCGAGAGCCCCATGCCCAAAACTTTCCTGGCTGTGATCCTGCTCCTCCTGACATTGCCGGTTCACGCGGTTACCCCTGACTGGAATAAGCGACTCACCGGAGCCATGCCTTTACTTGGCCACCGCAACTGGATCCTCGTTGTCGACTCAGCGTACCCTCTTCAAACCGCTCCTGGAATTGAGACGATCGAGACGAGTGCGGCACAGCTTGAGGTGGTGCGGGCAGTCCTGGGCGAAATTGAAAACTCAATTCAGGTTCGTCCGGTTGTCTATATGGATGCGGAACTGCCTTTTATCTCGGATTCCGATGCACCTGGGGCCTCCACGTACCGCGTCGAGATCGCGGATATTCTGCGCAAATATCCGGTGCAATCTCAACGGCACGAGAAGCTTATTTCCGACATTGACGAAGCAGGGAAAACTTTCCACGTACTCGTGCTGAAGACGAATATGACCATTCCGTACACATCGTTGTTCATACGGCTCGACTGCAAATATTGGAGTGCCGACCAAGAAAAACAACTGCGCATGAAGATGGGGGATGCCCCACCGAAATAGTACTCGTCAATGCCTCTGTTCCGGATCTCGAGACTCCAACGGCTGAGCGCTCGCGCGCGACCAGGGCCGACCGAATGTTTCAAGAACTGTGCTATATTTTTCGATTCTTGCAGCTTCGTCTCGCGCCGCTGGTCTTCTGGAGGGCTCGATGCAAATCGAACGCTGGTGTCGAACTCTGCTGCCTGCCATTGCCCGGACACCAAGAGTCAAGTTTGCCGAAACGACGGCAGCCTCTTAAAGCTGACAGCCGGCTCTTACGCAAACGTGCGGAGCCATAGGCACGGAGCCCAGTGCAAAGAATCACGGAAGAGGATTTTCGGTGAGCAAAACGGCGAACTTAGTGAGCCGCAAGGCGATTCACATTGAGTGGGGCGATTGCGATCCCGCGCAGATTGTGCACTTCCCACGTTACTTCGCCTATTTCGATGCCTGCACCACTGCGCTGTTCAAGAAGGCTGGCCTGCTCAAACGGCAAATGCTCAAGACTTATCAGATCGTAGGAATCCCACTGGTCGACGTACGGGCGTCATTCAAAGCGCCATCACGATTTTCCGACACCGTGATTGTGGAGTCTGAGATAACCGAATGGGGCCGTAGTAGCTTTTGCGTGCGCCATCGATTGTTTAATAAGGATGTCCTGGCTGTGGAGTGTTTTGAGACGAGAGTCTGGGCTGCTCGGTCTGGCGACGATCCGGAACGAATTGAAAGCAAACCTGTGCCTCAGGAAGTCATCGAGAGGTTTTCCGCAACAAACAAGCCGGGGAGTCCTAAGAATCCGCGACCTAAGAAGCGATGAAAATACGTACACAGGTAGGGATCGTGGGCGCAGGACCGGCTGGACTTGTTCTGTCACAGCTATTGCATCGCGAAGGCATCGAGTCAGTCGTAGTCGAGGCCCGAAGTCGCGAGTACTGTGAACAGCGCGTCCGGGCTGGCGTCTTGGAGCAAGGCACCGTCGAACTGCTGACGGATATGGGCGTCGGCGGCCGGATGAAGCGTGAAGGACTGATTCACGATGGCGTTGAAGTTCGCTTCAACGGACGCGGCCATCGCCTCGACTTCAAGGAACTAACCGGGCGCTCGATTACGATCTATGCCCAGCAGGAGGTCGTCAAGGATCTCATCGCTGTGCGGCTTACAGCCGGGGCTGAGATCTTATTCGAGACCGAAGCTCTAAGCGTTCATGACTTTGATTCAGCAGAGCCGAAGATTGGATTTAAAGCTCGTGGGGAGTCCTCGGAAGTTCATTGTGACTTTATCGCTGGTTGCGACGGATTTCACGGCGTGTGCCGTCCGAGCATAGCCGAAGCTTTAACCTTTTATGAGCGGGTTTTTCCCTTTGCATGGCTCGGTATCCTGGCGGCGGCCCCGCCGTCTTCCGAGGAATTGATCTACTGCTACCACGAACGAGGGTTCGCCCTTCATAGCATGCGTAGTCCCGAACTCACGCGGCTGTATTTGCAGTGCGCTCCCGACGAAGACTTGGCCAACTGGTCCGATGAGAAGATATGGGAGGAATTGCAGACACGCCTTACCACCCGGGACGGAAGTAGACTCACTGAGGGTCAGATCCTGCAGAAAGGCGTTACCGGGATGCGGAGTTTCGTTGTGGACCCCATGCAGCGCGGCAGGCTCTATCTGGCCGGGGACGCCGCCCACATCGTGCCTCCAACGGGGGCCAAGGGACTCAACCTTGCCGTGGCCGATGTTCGCGTGCTGGCGGAAGCGATTGCAGAATTCTATCGCTCGGGAAATACCCATCGGCTGGAGCACTACTCGGAACGATGTTTACGGCGAGTCTGGCTCGTGCAGCGCTTCTCGCTTTGGATGACGACGATGCTGCATCGCTTTCCCGGCAGCGACGCCTTCGAACGGCACCGGCAACTCGCCGACCTGGATTACCTGACAAGTTCGCGAGCAGCGGCACAGGCCTTCGCCGAAAACTACGTTGGTCTTCCCATGAACTAAAGCAATGAACTGAAGCGATGTATCATCAGTGATATCAGCCGGCGCGAACCGCTGCACTGGTGAAGACGGTCCAATCGTTTGGGTAAGGCAGACATGTCCTCTTCTCTGATCCATGGCAAAGGTAACCATCCCAGGGATGCTGTAACCGCCTACCGGCGCCACGAGCCGGGGACGCAGCCGGATTATCTTTATCCCGCGTATCGTGCAACCACGTTGCGGGCGCCATCGCAGCCGTTAATGTTATTGCCCCATACGCGTTCAGAAGTGACAGGGCCGGTCTTTGGACATTCGGATGTTCATCCGAACGACTCAGACCTCACACTCCAACATGCTGGGGAACCGCGGGGAGAGCGCATTATCGTGGGTGGACGAGTTGTGGACGGCGATGGGCATCCCGTATCGAACAGCTTGATCGAGATTTGGCAGGCGAATGCAGCGGGGCGATACGCGCACGCGAGAGACAACCATCCCGCGCCACTCGACCCGAATTTCACCGGGGCGGGTAGGACGCTAACGGACATGGACGGATTCTACAGCTTTGTGACGATCAAGCCCGGGGCCTATCCCTGGCGGAACCACGACAACGCATGGCGCCCGGCACACATTCACTTTTCTCTATTCGGGCCGGCGTTCGTCACGCGGCTCATTACGCAAATGTATTTTCCGGGTGATCCGCTGTTTGCGTATGATCCCATTCTGCAGTCGATTCCTGACGAAAAAGCGCGCCAACGGTTGATCTCGAAGTTCGACCTGGAAACGACGAAGCCGGAATGGGCGCTCGGCTATCGCTTTGATATTGTGTTGCGCGGGCGGGAATCGACCCCGTTTGAAGGATAACAATGGACCTCACACCGACTCCTTCACAAACTGCCGGGCCTTTTCTGCATGTTGGACTCACGGACACAAGAAGTGTCTCCCGCATTGCCGGCGAGGGGGCAAAGGGCGAGCGATTGTGGATTACCTTTCGCCTGCTTGATGGAGACGGCTTGCCCGTCCCAGACGCAATGATCGAGCTATGGCAGGCCGATTCCGAAGGGAACTACAAGGAAGGAAGCCCTGACGGAGAGTTCAGCGGTTTCGGAAGAATGGCGACGTCGGAAGATGGATCGTGCACTTTTGAAACCATCAGACCGGGGCGTGTAGCGGGTCCAGGTAGCACAGTCCAGGCGCCGCACATCAACGTATCAGTGTTTTCGCGGGGTCTTCTGAAAAGATTATCCACGCGGGTGTACTTCGCTGACGATCGTGCTAACAGCGAGGACCCCGTGCTTGCGTTGGTGCCGGAAGACCGGCGTGCGACATTGCTGGCTCATCCTGATCCAGGTCGTGATCGCAGTTGGATACAAGTAATCCGCATGCGTGGAGAGGGTGAGACGGTATTTTTCGATGTGTAATGATCTTCCTATGAGCAGCAGACTGTGCAGCCGGAGGTCGGGTTGTTCTCAAGATTCCGCGCAGGGCGGATCATGAGCATGCGCCTGATCGACAGCCTGGCCACCACGCCCGCCCTAGCCGACCTGTTTTCTGATGAGTCAGTTCTTCGCGCCATGCTGGATTTTGAATCGGCGTTGGCACGCGCAGAAGCCCGGACTGGAGTCATCCCTAAAGACGCGGCGGAGACAATCACTGCCCTGGCGAACCCCGGCAGTTTCGATGCGGACGCTCTCTCCAGCGCCGCATTTCGAGCCGGTACGCCTGCAATCCCTCTGGTGAAAGCGCTGACGGAGCAAGTACGAAAAACAAATGCGGAGGCTGCGCGGTTCGTTCATTGGGGCGCGACCAGCCAGGATGTCGTCGATAGCGCGATGTCTCTCCTGCTCAAGCGCGCGGAACCGATTCTGATCGGTGATCTGTTGCGGTTGGAGAAGGCGCTCGCCGGTTTGGCAGACCAACACAAAGGCAGCGTGATGCTCGGGCGGACGCTGCTTCAGGCGGCTCCGCCGGTGACTTTCGGACTCAAAGCTGCGGGATGGCTTGGTCCGGTTCGTCGTGGCAGGCGTCGCTTGCAAAATGGATTTCGTGATGCGGCCGTGGTGCAGTTCGGGGGAGCAACCGGCACCCTGGCATCGCTCGGCGACCGAGGCATGGCTGTGCTCGAAGCTCTCAGCACAGAGCTCGGATTGAGAAATTCTTCAGGCGCGCCGTGGCACACCCAACGCGATCAACTGGCGACGCTGATCTGTGCCTGTGGAGTGTTGACGGGATCTCTCGGCAAGATGGCGCGAGACATCGTCCTGCTGATGCAGAACGAAGTCGCTGAAGCAAGTGAACCTGGGGGCGAGGGCCGCGGTGGATCGTCGACCATGCCGCATAAGCGGAATCCCACCGCGTGTTCGCTTACGCTGACGGCTGCGCACCGGGTGCCCGGATTAGTTTCAACCTTTCTTTCGGCGATGCTGCAGGAGCACGAACGCGGCGTCGGAGGCTGGCAGGCGGAATGGCCGGTGGTGGCGACAGTGATCCAATCGACTGGTGTGGCAGTATCCTCAATGGCTGAAGTGGCTGAAGGGCTGTCGGTGGATTCGGAAAAGATGCGCCGCAACATCGAGAAAACGAACGGATTGATTTTCGCCGAGCGCGCGATGATGCTGCTGGGGTCGAAGCTGGGACGGGATGTTGCCCACAAACTCCTCGAAGGGGCAGCGAGGAGAAGCGTGCATGAAAACCGGAATCTCGCAGCGGTTCTTGCGGACATTCCTGAAGTGAACGCGCAGTTAAGTGCCGACGAACTCAAGCAGATGGAAACGCCGGAGCAGTATCTGGGATCGGCCGAGGCTTTCCGGAAAGCTCTCATCGCAGAGTCTCGCCGGGAAGACGACGACAAGGAGCAATAATTTGCCCTTCGTAACCGTTGGCAATACGCGGATGTTTTACCGTCTGCAGGGCAACGCAGGACGGCCTGTCCTTATCTTGTCGCACTCGATCGGTACCGACCACGCGATGTGGGACCTTCAGATTCCTGATTTGCTGTCCCACTTCCAGGTCTTGCGTTATGACACGAGAGGCCACGGGGCTTCGGACGCACCTGCCGGCGAATATTCCGTGGAGATGCTGGGAAACGACATTCTCAGCCTCGCGGACGCTCTGGGCATTTCACAATTTGCGTTCTGCGGTCTGTCGATGGGCGGCGCTATCGGGCAATGGGTTGCGGCCCACGCTCCGGAGCGGGTCACCCATCTGGTGCTGGCGAACACCTCTCCCCAGTTCGTGCCTCGTGCCAATTGGGAAGCGCGAATTGCAGCTGTGCTCAAGGGAGGAATGCCGGCGATCGTTGATGTTGTAATGCCACGAATGTTCCTGCCGGAAACGTTAGCGAAGAAAAATCCGCATGCCGCTTCGATCCGCTCGGTCTTATTGGGTACCGATCCGGTGGGATACACGGGCTGTTGCGCGGCGCTCCGCGACATGGATCACGGAGACCTTTTGCCCAAGATTAAAGTGCCAACGCTCGTGATCGTTGGTGACCGTGACGTGTCGACTCCGTGGACCGGCCACGGTGAAAGACTGGCGAGCGGGATTGCCGGGGCAAAGGCTCTGCACCTGGCGGCGGCACATCTTTCCAACATCGAGCGGCCGCGATCATTCACCGCCGCCCTGCTCGAGTTTCTGCTTCCGCCGCATGCCATCGCAGACAGCCTGCAAACCGGATTCGAACTGCGTCGCGCTGTGCTCGGCGATGCCCACGTCGATAACGCTATCGCTTCGACGACAGATTTTACGTGCGAGTTTCAGGAACTGATCACTCGCTACGCCTGGGGAACGATCTGGTCTCGTCCCGAACTGGATTGGCGAATCCGGCGGCTTCTGGTGCTGGCGGTAACGGCGTCCCTGGGAAGATGGGAAGAGTTCGCGCTTCATGTGCGGGCTGGTCTGGCCAGTGACCTCGAACTGTGCGATTTGAAGGAATTACTTTTGCAAATTGCGGTGTATGCGGGAGTGCCGACTGCAAATACCGGATTCAAGATTGCCGGTGAACAGATCAAGAAGAATCAATGAGCCCAAATAACAGCTCAATCCCCCTCGAACCGTGTTTTCCGAGGATCCCGTGCCTTTGAAATGACAATTCGGGCCGCCGGATTCGCCTTGTCCCGGATTCAGCTTTCGCCGAGTTTTTCCGGCACGCGCAGCCACATAGGCATTTACCCCTACAACATCAAGTGTATTGCACAGTCTGCTCCGTTCATTAGTCTGGACACAGGAGGGGCCGTGCCGACGAACATCCTGCTTGTGGACGATAGTTCCGCGGTCCGCCCGGCGCTGCGGGCCGTGATCGAAACCCAGACCAACTGGCAAGTTGCCGGCGAGGCGGAGAACGGCCTCGAAGCGATTGAGAAGTTTCGCGAACTCTCCCCGGATGTGGTCATTCTGGATCTTTCCATGCCGCGAATGAATGGCCTCGACGCGGCCCGCCACATCAGGGCAATCTCGCCCAGCGTCCGTATCCTTCTCTTCACGCTGCACGCCTACCCATACCTGGTGGAAGATGCACGCAAGATCGGAATCAACCAGGTGGTGTTGAAAGATAATGCTGCGCTTCTGCTGGGTGCTGTGCGGTCCGCGTTAGCCTGAACGCTGTTTTAGCCTGCACCTGGTATGGACTTTTCTGCCAGTCGACTCCAATCCGCGGATCGGAGAGATCTCACACTGTTAAAAAAAGTGAAAGGCTCCGTCCACGGATTGTCACCGTGCGGAGCCTTTTCTCATGGCGCAGCGAACTACACGATATTTGTTGAACCGCTCAATTCATCTGCTGTCTTAGCGGCCGACTTGGAAATCCGCCCGGCAGCCATGATTGACCCAGATGCCCCGGTGATCATAACCCCAGCCTTTTCCCTGACGGCATGACGAGTCGCTGTGCTGCTTGACCAGTTGCACGCCGCCGCTCGTGTCCGCCGGGCAATAGTGCTTGTGCATGTCGTCGGATGAGCACGAAATGATTTGCCTACCGCCATACCCGTTGTCGCCGCGGTATCCATCACGGTCGTGATCACGATCACGATCACGATCGCGGTCATGGTCTCCGTAGCCGCCGCCCTCCATGGTGAAATCCGCCCGGCAGCCGTGATCAACCCACACGCCCCGATCATCCGATCCCCAGCTGTAGCCTTCACGGCACGGAGACTCGCTGCGTTGCTGCGCCAGACGAGCCCGGCCAGGGCCATTGGCGGAACAATAATGACGCTTGCCGTCGTCCGACGAGCATGAAATGGTTTGCGCGGCGCTGCGCGGAATGAAAACCGCGAAAGCGGCCAGGATCAAGCCGAAGTGAATCCAATTCTTGGTGCTCAACATTGCTGCCTCCTGAAAATAATCGCTGTGGGCCCGATACGACAATTCACACCGCGATCATGCTGCAAGGTGTCTGCAGATGACCTTTAGTATCCGCAATTCACCGCCAACAGGCTGTACCGCATTGCTCACTCCCAAAGTGGGCTAGGCGGTCTTTTTCTGCGGAACCTTGGCGCCCTTTTTGCGGGCCTCCGAAAGGCCGATCGCGATCGCCTGCTTGCGGCTGGTTACCTTGCCGCCTTTGCCACCCTGACCCGAGCGCAGCGTACCGCGCTTCTCGCGGCGCATGGCACTGGCTACACTCTTGCCTGCCGCCTTACCGTATTTCCGGCTACCGGATTTCTTGCGAGAGGAAGTTTTCTTTGTTGCCATCTGATTTTCTCCCGGCCATTAGAGGAGAGACTTACTGCGCAGGTTGCTTCCACCTGATCAGCGAGGGCGGGAGTTGGAAGTTTTCAAGAGCGTTGCGATGCCTACGGAATCAGCAGTAGCTTTCCAGTGGTTTTGCGTCCTTCCAGATCGCGATGGGCTTGCTGCGCTTGATCCAGACGGTAGATATGTTCGATCCGCAACTTCAGTTTCTTGTCTGCAATCAACTGGAAAAGAGCGTTGGCCCGCATTTCGAGTTCAGCGCGCGTGGCAATGTACTGGTTCAGAGAAGGACGGGTAAGAAACAACGAGCCCTTCTGCGTGAGAACAATGGGATCGAGGGACGGCGCCGCGCCACTCGAACCTCCAAACAGGACCATCATCCCGCGTGGCCGCAGAATGTTCAGGCCTTTTAGAAACGTGGTCTTGCCCACGGAATCGTAGACCACGTCGACACCTTTACCGTCGGTCAGGCGCTTGGTCTCAATCTCAAAATCATCCTTCGTATAGAAGATGATGTCGTTCGCGCCGGCCTCGCGCGCGAGTTTGGCTTTTTCCTCCGTCGAAACCGTTCCGATGACCCGAGCGCCAATATTGTGCGCCATCTGCACCAGCAGC
>Ga0209069_10002129_pt1 | contig 10177 bp, 6 predicted proteins | sample Str013_2_FD_187202 | JGI IMG/M metagenome (GOLD analysis project Ga0209069, IMG submission 187202) | Freshwater sediment microbial communities in response to fracking from Pennsylvania, USA - Straight Creek_MetaG_SC_2013 (SPAdes) (version 2) | ecosystem: Environmental > Aquatic > Freshwater >...
GATTGGTGCGACGGAGTCGTGTAGACGATCCGGGCCTTGACCGGTAGCAGGTCGACGCGCAGACCGTCGTTGTCGACGGGGACCGGCACGACGGTGGCACCGGCCGCCAGGCAGAGCCGCCGCACCGGGGCGTAGCCCGGGTCTTCCACAGCGATCACATCACCGTGCCCGGCGAGCAACCGGACGACGAGATCGACTGCTTGCTGGGCGCCAGCGGTGATCACGATCTGGTCGGCGTCAGCGTCGACGGCGCGTGACTTGGCGACCCAGCGGGCGATCGTGCGGCGCAACTCGGGTGCGCCAGCGGCGTCGCCGTAGCCCGGCGGGGTGAGGTGCAACGTCGCGGCCACCGACTGGCGCCACGCTTGCAGTGGGAAGAGCCTCGCGTCGGGAACGCCGGAGCGCAGGTCGAACTGCGATGCCGAAGGTGCCGGGTTGTCAACGGACTCGACCGCGGCTTGTCGCAGCGCGTGACGCGCCGCGAGCGCCGACGTCTTGCGCCGGTGAGACGACGCGGTCGCCGCTCGACTGACGACGCTCCCACCGCCGGCCCGACCCTCGACGTAGCCTTCGGCGGTAAGGCGGCCGTACACAGTTGTGACGGTGTGACGTGACACGCCGAGCTCAATTGCCAGATCGCGTGACGATGGCAAGCGGTCCCCAACGGCGAGCCGGCCGGTCACGATGCCATCGCGGAGCTGCTCGAACAGGTGGCGTGTCGCGCCCCGCTTGGCGTTGGCGTCCAAGAACACGTCGATCACGGCGCCTCCTGCCTTGGTCTGGAAAGACGGACCGATCTGAGGACATGTGCCCAGACCAACATCGAGCGTACTGTGCCTCGTCGCGCTTGTGACCTGGCTCGTGAGCTTCGTCATCCAGCAAGGCGCAACGAAGAAGGACGTCCCTTGCGCATCTTCGAGGAAGAGGGGGGCGAGAGGCGCCGCACCATCTGGGCGAGGCACCACCAGTGCGTAGCACCCCCAACGGGATTCGAACCCGTGCCGTCACCTTGAAAGGGTGGTGTCCTAGGCCGCTAGACGATGGGGGCTAGGGGAGGCGTTGCCTGTCGGAAGCGATCGAACTCTAGCAGCGGCTTCGCCACGCCACGCCACCCGATTGCGTAGCCAGACGCCGGCGCGGCGCGCCACCGGGTGGTCGCCGGTCGTAGTCTCGGGTCCGTGGGGATCGGGAGCGGGCGGCCGGCGTTGGTCAGGCGGTTGAGCCGGGCGGCGACGCTTGGCTATGTGCTCGGGACGCTGCCGTCGGCGGGCACTGTCGCCCGCGTCGTCAGCCGTGGTCGCGTCGATCTGCGTCGCTCCGGTTCGGGCAACCCGGGGGCGATGAACGCCATCAGGCTCCTCGGTCCGAAAGCCGGCTACATCGTGATGGCGGCCGACATCGGCAAGGGTGCGTTGGCGAGCACGGTGGGCCGCGCCGTTGCCGGGCCGATCGGTGCCCACGTTGGCGGAACGGCCGCGGTCGTCGGCCACTGCTTCCCGGTGTGGAACGGCTTCAAAGGTGGCAAGGGCGTGGCCGCCTCCGTCGGTCAGTGCCTAGCAACGTTTCCTGCCTACGCGCCGATCGATCTCGGCGTTGCGGCTGTCACCGCGGCCGTGCCGTGGTGGAAGCAGCGCGCCTACGCGGCGACGGCGGTCGCATCGTTGGCCTGGGTCGCCGGTGGCTTCGTGTGGTGGCGCAAGCGTCTGCCAAACCTGTGGGGTCCACGACCGAGCGCGGCGTTGCCATTGGCGTCAGCTGTGTCGAGTGCCGTCATCCTCTACAAGTTCGCCGCGGCCAAAGCGCCGAGCACAGCGACGTCGACGACGCCGGCGGCAACGGCAACGGTACTGACCGATGACGATCGGACACCTGTCGGATGATCGGTCTGTGCACGGACTCGAACAGTCAGCTCTCCGCTGACCTCATCGCTCGCTTCGATGTCGAGGTCGTGCCCCTGACCATCATCGTCGACGGCGTCGAGTTCGCCGAAGGCGAGGACCTCGACGCCGACGGCTTCTACGCCCGCTTCGTCGGTGAGCACACGCCGACGGTGTCGACATCGCAACCGTCGCCCGGCCGCGTCGCGCTTGCGTACCGCGCCCTGGCGGCGCGCGGGGCGGACCAGATCCTGTCGATCCACGTCGGCTCGGCGTTGTCGGGCACGCTCAACTCGGCCCGCATCGCTGCTGAGACGAGCCCGGTGCCGGTGCGGCTCGTCGACACCGGCACGGCCAGCTTCGGCATCTCGTGTTGCCTGTGGGCTGCGGCCGAGGCGATCGAACGAGGTGCGACGATCGACGACGCCGCGCTCGTTGCCGAGTCGCTGGTCCCGCACATCGGCAACGTCTTCGTCGTGCGCGCCCTCGACCTCGTGCGCGCCGGCGGCCGTTCGGGCTCGTCGGTGGAGCGAGCGGCGAGCGAAGCTGCCGAAGCTGCCGCCGCAGCCGACGCCGCCGTCGTGCCGATCTTGACGTTGCGCGACGGCAAGGTCGAAGTCGTGGCGATGGCCGCGAACATCGACGAAGCGGTGGTAGCGATGTCGGCGATGATCGTCGACGCTGGCACGGATCTGCGCGTCGCTGTCGGTGTCGCCGACGCCGCTGCTCGGCCGTTGTCCGACGCGCTCACACGCGCAGTGCGATCGGTGGCGAACGTCGTTGACTGCGTGACCTATCGCGTCGGCCCATCAATCGGTGCGCACACCGGTCCGGGCACAGCCGGCGCCTTCTTCTTCACAGCGCCGTCGAGAGCACCTCGATGATCTCGCCGAGCACGAACGTCAGCTGGTCGTAGAGCAGGAAGCCGCCGAAGTTGGGGTCCTTCTCGTCGAGGCTGGCGTGATCCACGTCTTCGGTCACGCCGAGCAACGTGCCGAGCACGAGTCGAACATCGTTGATCGCCGCCATCCATGCCGTCAGCTGGGCGTCGTCGATCTGCTCGTCGTACAGCGTCGCTTCGACCTTGTCGATGGCTGCCAGCCGCGAGCTGACGAGCTCGACGCGCATGAAGCCCTGGTACTCGGCCTCGGCCTCGGCATCGTCCGGATACGCCGGTGGGAACAAGCGCTCGAGCCGATCGTCGGCGGGGCTGTCGGTCGTCATCAATTGACGTAGTTGACCGAGCAGGTTGCCGATCTCGTCGCGCAGCCAATCGGGAAAGGCGACCTCGATCGAGCCGTCGTTGCGTCGGCGGAGCAAGCGGCGTCGGCGGACCATCAGTCGTCGCGCTGCATGGTGGCCCACAAGCCATGCTCATGCAGCCGGAAGACGTCGATCTCCGCCTTCTCCCGGGGGCCCGACGACACGACTGCCCTGCCTTTCTCGTGGACGTCCAACATCAGCTTCTCTGCCTTCTCCTTCGAGTACCCGAACAGCTTCTGGAACACGAACGTGACGTAGCTCATGAGGTTGATCGGGTCGTTCCAGACGAGCACGATCCACGGCTTGTCGGGGCGAACGTCGACCTCGTCGGTCGGGCGCTCGATGACGTCTGGTGTGGTGGAGGGAGCCACCCATCCATTCTCGCTCCACTTCCGCGCAAACGGCGAGCGGCCGCCGACCAGCGGCAGATCGATCGGGATGTCCGCTGGTCGATCCGTCCGTCGAGCGGTGCCCCGGCCACAATGGTGACGTGATCGATCCAGATGCAATCGACGCCGTCGTGTTCGACATCGGCGGCGTGTTCACGCTGCGCTGCCCGGACTTGTTCGGGGGTGCGCTTCGCGCTGCCGGATTGGACGCGACGACTGATCGGGCCCGCTACCACCGCGCCCACTACGAAGCGATTCGCGCCCTCAGCTCGGCGCCGTTCACGGCCGAAGCGGACCCGACGTTCTGGGAGTTCTACGAGTCGACCTACCTGCGCGCCGTCGGCGTCGCCGACGACGATCTCAACACCGGTCGGGCCGCGGTGAAGACGTTGTGGGAGAGCGGTCCGAAGCCGCTGTGGCGTTGGGTGCTGCGCGACAACGTCGACGGGTTTCGACGCATCGCGACACGCTGGCCGGTCGCGATCGTGTCCAACAACGACGGGACGGCGGAACGCCAACTTGTCGACTTCGAGATCTGCCAGGTCGGTCCCGGCCCGTTCGTCGACGCCGTTGCCGTCATCGACTCCGGTGTCGTCGGCATCGCCAAGCCGGATCCGGCGATCTTCGCTCCGGCGCTCGCTGCGCTCGAGATGGAACCGGCTCGGGTGCTCTACGTCGGCGACACGGTGCATGCCGATGTCGTCGGCGCTCGAGCCGCAGGCATGCCCGTCGTGCAGCTCGATCCTTACGACCTCCATGCCGATCACGACCACGCTCGACAACCGGACGTGCCTGCCTTGGCGTCGCATCTCGGCGTCTGAGTGCCGTAGCACGGCGAGGCTCCCGCCCCTCAACGGGCATTCGAAGGTTTGCGAAAGGTTTTCCGTAGCCCGCTCTGCGATGGTTCGGACACGAACGAGCTGGCTCGGCTGCCCGCCCGGCAGCCGGATCGACTCCTTCGTTCGTGTGGTGTGCTCGCCTGACCGCCCGCCCCGGTCAGGTCTCGGGCCCCGCGACATCGCTGCCCTCCGATCGATTCGGGGGGCAGCGGGTGTTTTGGCCCGATGACGTCGCCGGTCGCAACGGCGACACGCGATCCGGTGCCTTGTCGCGATCCTTGCAGTATGGCGATCAATCCTTAGGCGCTTGACGAGCCAAATACCGCGATCTGCGGCCGACATCGCGCCTGCCGTCGATCTTGATGCTAGTACCACCGTAGGAGTCGTAGGGTGCTAGCCCCTAACGGCCCCGAACTCTCAAAGGTTTGCCGAGGGTTCCTTACGCCAGATTGATCTCCGCAGGTCATGGGTCTCGATTTCGCGGGAGCCCGGGCGACACGGAGGAACAACGGTGGAGAACAACGCAGCGCCGCAACGACGGCGTGCCATGAGCGGTGCCGAACGGCAAGAGCGGGAAACCTCGCCGTTCGCATCCTCGTCACGAGCGGAGCGCCGCGTCGGCGTGCTCGGCCGCATCGGCCGGACGCGGTGGGCGATCGTCGGCGCGATGGCATCGCTGCTGGGCGGTTTCAGCCTCACGGCGGCACAGAACAACGCCGGCGCCGCCGTGCCCGGACCAGTGCTCGCGCCCCACAGCGTGATCTCCTTCCCGGTCCGCGACTTCGTCTCGTCGAGCGGCTTCCTGGCCACCGACTCGGTGACCGTTCAGATCCTTCGCAACAACGTCGTCGTCGGTCATGCCGACAACGTCGTCCCCGCCGATGATCCGGCGACGCCGGGCTTCGACGGCCTCGTCGACATCAACCATCCCGGCGGGGCCTGCTGGATCGGCACGACGCCGAACATCAAGGCCGGTGACGTCGTCCGCCTGACGGTCACCGACAACCTCACCAACACCGTCACCTCGATCGAGCAGACGACGACGGCCAACGTCGTCGTCACCGAGCCCGCTGCGGCTGGCGCGGTCGCCGGCTCCGTCGTCGTCAAGGGCACCGCCGAGGACAGTGTCGGCAACCCGCTCCCGCTCGGCCAGATCGAGCAGCGGATGATCGCCAAGAACGACCCGTTCGCCGTCAACGGTCGACGCACGATCCGTGCCGGCGTCGCCGCCGATGGAACGTTGAGCTACGACCCGATCGGCCCAGGCAACGCCAACGGCACGCACTGGACGGCGACGTACTCGGGCTTGACGCCCGCCGACATCGCCCGTGCCGTCGCCGCCGAGTCGCGCATCTTGTGGCTCGGCGCCGTCGCCCTGCCCGCTGTCGAGTCGACGATCTACGAGTTCGGCGCCGTTCCCGGCCCGGCCGCTCCCTGCACCGCACCGCTCGATGGCCCGATCGCCACGCCGTCGGCCGCCTCGCTGCTTTACACCGCTCAGGACCAAACGACGACCAGCGCCCCCAAAACAGTGACGATCACCAACACCGGCCACGGCGTTCCATCAGTGAGCGCGTTGAACATCAGCGCAGTGACGACAGTTGGTCCGAATGCCGGTGACTTCGCAGCGACGTCTGACTGCGCGCCGCCCAATGGGCCGTTCGCCATCGACGGCGCGTGCACGATCAGTGTGACGTTCACACCCACTGGCAACGGACTTCGCAATGCCAACCTCGAGATCACGAGCGATGCCGCGGGCGGCGGGATCATCCTCCCCCTCGTCGGTTACGGCCAAGACGTCGGCGCACCGCCGGTGCCGGTCGCGTTCGTCAGCCCGACGACGATCAGCTTCGCGACGCGCAACCCCGGTTCGGCGAGCCTCCCGCAAGGCACGACCGTCACCAACCTCGGCGGCGCCGACCTCGTCGTGTCCGGCGTGCAGACGAACAACTCCGACTTCGCCGCCAGCCTCGGCACGTGCGGCGCGGCAGTGCCGTCGGGTGCCTCGTGCGCACCGCAGGTGATCTTCACGCCGTCGGTCGTCGGGCCTCGCACCGCCACGTTGCAACTCGCCCACAACGCCGCCGGTAGCCCGAGCGCGGTGAGCCTCGTCGGCGCCGGTCTGGCGACGACGGGTGTCAACGAGCCGCCCGTCGCGCCGCACAGCATCTTGGTCTTCTCGGTGCGCGACTTCGTGTCTGCATCCGGCTATGCCGAAGGTGATCTCGTCACTGCACAGGTGATCCGTCACGGTGTCGTCGTCGGCCAAGTGTCCGACATGGTCCCGATCGACGATCCGACGACGCCCGGCTTCGACGGCATCGTCGAGGTCAACCATCCCGGCGGCAGCTGCTGGACGGGAACAACGCCGGACATCCGTCCCGGTGACGTCGTTCGCTACGTGACGCAGAACGGCCAGGCGGACCAGACGACGACGGTCAACGTCGCCGTCACGACGGCACCGGCCGAGACCTCGCCCGGCACCATCACCGTCAAGGGCATCGCCGCTGATGCCGATGGCAAGCCGCTGCCTCTCGGGCAGCTGACGCAGCGCTTCATCGCCAAGAAGGACGCCTTCGACATCAACGGCCGCCGCGCCGTGCGCGCTGGCTTCGGTGGTGGCGACGGCGTGCTGACGTTCGATCCGATCACGGCCGAGAACCCGCAGGGAATCGCCTGGACCTCGACCTACACGGGGCTCACGCCGGCCGACGTCAACCGCTTCGTTAACACCTCGGAAGCGCGCATCATCTGGCTCGGTCATGACCCCTTGGCGCTGACTGAGGGCACCTTCTACGAGTACCTCCAGATCGGTGGCCCGGCGCCGGCGTTCTGCAGCTCGCCCGCCGAGCCGCCCTCGCCCGACGTGAAGATGACGCCAAGGTCACTGACGTTCCCGAACCGCACCGTCGGCGCCAGCTCGACATCGACACTGACGTTGACGAACACCGGCACCGCGCCGCTCAGCGTCTCCAGCTTCACGTTCAACGGGACTGACTTCGCAGTCGACTCCGAGACGTGCACGGCGGGCACAGTTGCGCCGAACACCAGCTGCGCTATGACGGTCAGGTTCACGCCGACGCAGACCGGCAACCGCAACGACGTGCTCCACGTCAACGACAACGTCGTCGGCACCCCGCATGACGTGCCGCTGCTGGCGTCCGGGCTCCAGAACGCCGAAGCGCAAGCGAGCGTCAACCCCGACGCGCTGCTGTTCAGCGACCTCGAGGTCGGCGTGACGAGCGCGCCGCAAACGATCACGGTGACCAACGTCGGCCAGGCCGATCTGATCTTCCCGGCCGGCGCCAACTCGGCATCGGTCAACGGACCGCAGGCCGCCGACTTCGCCATCGCGGCTGATGGTTGCGCCGGTCAGACGGTGGCGGCCGGTGCTACGTGCACCGAGACGATCAAGGTCACGTTCACGCCCGGCTTCCTCGGGACGCGAACGGCGACCTTGCGGCTCAACGCCCAGAACGTCGCCGTCCAACCGACGGTGTCGTTGTTCGGCACGTCGAGCGTGATCGGTGGTGTCAACGACCCGCCCCGCGCCCCGCACTCGATCCTCGACTTCCCGCAGCGCGATTTCGTCACTGGTTCTGGCTACACGGCCAACGAGCTCGTCGATGTCGAGGTGTGGCGCGGCAACAACCGCGTCGGCTTCGTCAACCTTGTCGTGCCCGTTGACGATCCGAAGACCGCCGGCTTTGACGGTCTGGTCGACGTCAACCACCCCGGTGGTGCGTGCTGGTCCGGCATCACCCCTGACATCAAGGCTGGCGACATCGTCCGCTACACGGCGCACGACGCCGCCAACCTGGCGACGATCACGAGCCGCGACCAGACGGTCGTCCAGAACGTGGTCGTCACCCAGGCTGCGTTCAGCACGGGCCCGGGTTCGATCACGGTCAAGGGTTGGGCGCGCGACGTGCGCGGCAACAACGGCCAGATCCCGATCGGGCAGGTGCAAGTTCGTCTGATCAACAAGAACCGCTTCGAGGCCAACGGCCGTCGCGACCTTCGCGCCGGTTCTGCCGGCGACGGCACGCTCGTCTACGACAGCCCGTCGTCGACGAACTTCACGGCGACGTTCACCGGGTTGAGCGCAGCCGACGTCAACGCTGCGATCGCATCGGAGAGCCGGGCCGTCTGGCTCGGCCACGACCCGGCCGCGCTGTTGGAAGCGACGCTGTACGAGTTCGGTGCGGTCGGCGGACCGGCAGCGGGCGTGTGCGACGGCATCTTCGGCGCACCGATCCTGTCGGTCGCTCCGAACCCGGCGAACCTCGGTGCTCAGGCCGTCGGCACGGCTGTGCCCAATCTGCGAGTCCTCGTGACGAACACCGGGCTGGCCGCGGCTGACTTCCAGCAGGAGACGGCCATCGTCGGTCCCGACGCCGCCGACTTCAACCTCGTCGCCGTCGCTCCCGGCGCTGTGCCGCCGGTGTGCAACGGGGGGCTCGATGTCGGGGCGACGTGCCAGATCGTGGTTGGCTTCACGCCGTCTCGGCTTGGCGCTCATTCGGCGACGCTGCAGATCAACTCCGACGCCGTCAACGCGCCGAACCTGATCCCGCTCACTGGTCTTGGGATCATCGCTCCAACCGTCACCAGTTTCACGCCGGTGCGCGGCGCTGTTGGCCGCTTGGTGACGATCAACGGCAGCGGTTTCACGGCGACGTCGTCGGTGCGGTTCAACACGACGCCGGCGGCGACCTTCTCCGTCGTCAACGACGCGACGCTCGCCGCCGTGGTGCCGGCCGGTGCCACCGATGGGCAGATCACGGTGACGAACCCGGCGGGCGCGTCGACATCGGTGGACAGCTTCACCGTCGTCGATCCGCCGACGATCACTGGGTTCACGCCAACGACCGGCGGTGCCGGCACCGTGGTGACGATCAACGGCACCGACTTGAACACGACCTCCACGGTGAGGTTCAACGGCACCGCGGCGGCATCGTTCACCGTCGTCAGCGACACCCGGATCACGGCGACGGTTGCCGCCGGCACGACGACGGGGCCGATCACGGTGACGAACGAGGCGGGACCGGCGACGAGCGTGGCGAACTTCGTGTTCATCCCGCCGCCCTCGATCACGGCGGCGCCGGCGAGCGGTCGCGTCGGTGACGGCGTGACGATCACCGGCACGAACTTCACCGGCGCCACGGTTCGCTTCAACGGCACGCTGGCAACGGCGACGGTGACCGCGACGCAGATTCGCACCAACGTGCCGGCCGGCGCGACCACGGGTCCGTTGACCGTCACGACGCCAGGCGGCACTGCCAGCGCCAACTTCACCGTCATCATCCCGCCGACGATCACTGGGTTCGCGCCGAACCAAGCCGGAGTTGGCGGCGTGGTGACGATCACCGGTACGAACTTCGTGTCGGTCAGCAAGGTGTCGCTCGGCGGTACGACGGTCACGACGTTCACGGTGGACTCGCCGACGCAGATCCGAGCGACAGTTCCGACCGGAGCGAAGTCGGGCGTCGTACAGGTGACCGCCATCGGCGGCACCGTCAACTCGGCGGCGCAGTTCACCTTCGTGCCAGCGCCGACGATCACCTCGTTCACGCCGACGACGGGCCCGGTTGGCACGACGATCACGATCACCGGTACCAACTTGACGACGACGAACGCGGTGACGTTCCTCGGCGCCGGGCCGAGGGTGCCGGGGGTGGTCACCGTCGTCAGCGCGACGCAAGTGCGGGTCGTCGTGCCCGTAGGGGCTCGGACCGGTGCCATCCAGTTGACGACCGTCGGCGGGACGGCCACGTCGGCGACAGCGTTCGGGGTGACGCCGTAGCTC
>Ga0209069_10002130_pt1 | contig 10171 bp, 7 predicted proteins | sample Str013_2_FD_187202 | JGI IMG/M metagenome (GOLD analysis project Ga0209069, IMG submission 187202) | Freshwater sediment microbial communities in response to fracking from Pennsylvania, USA - Straight Creek_MetaG_SC_2013 (SPAdes) (version 2) | ecosystem: Environmental > Aquatic > Freshwater >...
GGGATCAGCACCTGATTGCCGAACCCGAAGGGCCCTCCTTCATCTCTCGTACAGTTGCGCGCAGCCGTTTGGACCGGCTACGCACGTGACACACGACCCTGAGCGGGCATCGAGGCCTGGCCTTGCTCAATGCTTCACCAACCGCATACCGTCAATCGCACTGGGAGCAAGACCTCGGCCCCGGAGGGGCCGTAGGCTGTAGCTGCGGGTGGAGCGCAGCGAAACCCGTGGGCAGTATAAAGATGTCTCCCTAGTTCCGGCAGAGCCCCGAAGGGGCGAAGGAATTTCGATGCCGGGCTAACGGCATCGACTTCGACGGGAAGAACGTCTTCGATCAATCGTAAATGAGTGCGCCGGGTTCTTCCGCCCTTCCGGGGCGGATTCGAATGAAACCAACTTCCCACGGGTTCCGCTGCGCTTCACTCGTGGCTACAGTCCACGGCCCCTTTGGGGCCGAATGCCCAAAGCAAATCAGCCCCTCCCGCGCCGCGGGAGGGGCCGCCGCATCGGCCGCTTTTCAGAATGGTGAATCCTTGAAGAAGAAGTCCTTGGCGTTCTCCTTCGTCACCAGCGTCGCGTTAAGAATGTAGCTGCCGCGCACCGGAATGTGCGTCTCCAGGCCGGCCGCCGTCACGTCCATGGCCACCGCCACCATCGAGGGTGAATAGAGCACGTCGACCGGCATCATCGGGTCGCCGTCCATCACCTTCTTGACCATCTCCTTCATGCCCGCGCCGCCGACCACGAACTTGACGTCGGTGCGTTTTGCCTGCTTGACGGCCTCAAGCACCGAGACGGCCATATCATCGTCCTGGCACCAGACGGCGTCGATGTGCGGGTATTTCACGAGAAAGTCCTGCATCACCTTGAAGGCGTCATCGCGGCTCCAGTTGCCGAACTGGCTGTCCAGGATCTTGATCGAGGTGTCCTTGATGCCCTCCTTGAAGGCGTTGACGCGCTGCTCGTTGATGGGGATCGGCAGGCCCTGGATGACCACGATGTCGCCCTTGCCGCCCAGCTTCTCCTTCATGAACTTGGCCGCGACCCGGCCGAGTTCCGGATTGTTGCCCGCCACGTACAGGTCTTCGATCGAGCGGTCGCGCAGGGCGCGGTCGACGACGGTGATGAACACGCCCTTGTCCTTGACCTTCTTGATCGGGTCGGTGAGTTCGTCCGGGTTGTGCGGCAGCACCACCAGAGCATTGATGCCTTGCGTGGTCAGGTCTTCCAGCGCGTTGGCCTGGTCGGCGCCGTTGGGCGAGGTTTTGACGATGACTTTCAGGCCCGGATATTGCTTTTCGAGCGCCTTGGCCTCTTCCATCGCGTGGAACACCACGCCGCCGGTCCAGCCGTGATCGGCGGCGGGGATGGACACGGCCATGGTGATCTTGTCCTCGGCATGGGCCACGCCCGCCGCCAATAGGGCGAAGGCGGCCATTGGCAAAAATACTTTCATCTGTCTGCTCCCTGGTTGTGAGCCCAATTTCCTCGGGGGGGCGGGGGGCTCTCTCCCTGTTCAGCGCGGGCGGGCCAGCCAGCGCTGGCCGAGCATCGCGATGACGATGATGGCGCCTTGCACAGCGCCAATGAGGTATTCGCTGACGAAATCCGACAGCACCATGATGTTGCCGATGGCTTCCAGGATGAGTGCGCCGGCGATGGTGCCGAACACGCGCCCCGCGCCGCCCTTGAGCCGCGTGCCGCCGATGACCACGGCGGTGATCGCCTGCAACTCCCATAGGAGGCCTGTGGTCGAGGTGGTCGAGCCGAGGCGCGGAATGTAGAAAATCACCGCGACGGCGACGCACAGCCCCTGGATGACATAGGTGATGGTACGTACACGGGCGACATTGACGCCCGAATAGCGCGCCACCTCCTCGCTGGAGCCCACCGCCATCACATGCCGCCCGTAAGCCGTGCGGTAGAGCACATAGGCGCCCAGGCAGGCGACACCGACAATCGCATAAACCGGGTAGGGAATGCCCAAAAGCTCGCCGAAATAGGCGGGCCGGTAGGTGTCGCGCACGTCGCCGGACTTGATGACGATGGAGCCGCCCTTGGCCAGCCATGTGGTGAGCGAGCGGAAGATGCCCATGGTGCCGAGCGTGACGATGAAAGGCTCGATGCGGCCAAGCGTGACGGTGAGGCCGTTGACCAGGCCGCACAGCGCGCCGAGCACCAGCGCCACGCCCATGGCAGCGGCAATGAGCAGCGCCGGATCGGCGATGACGCCGGAATTGAGGAACAGGATGGTCACGCCCGACACGAACGCCGCCATTGCGCCCACCGACAGATCGAGCCCGCCCGCCGTGATGACGAAGGTCTGCCCCGCCGCGATGGTGGCGATGAAGGCGCTTCGCGTGATGACGTTGACCAGATTGTCGCCGGACAGGAACCGGGTGTTGACGATGACGCCGACGACGGCGAGCGAGCCGAGCGCCAGGAACGGGGCGATGGCGCCCCAATCCATCGGGCGGGCCTTGGCCGGTTGCGGCAGCGCGGTATCGGTCATGCGTGGGCGTCCCTGATGTTGGCGTCCGGAGCCTGCGCGCCCGCGTCCGAAACGCCGGTGGCGCGCATGACTATGTTCTGCTCGGTGATGTCCGCGCCCTCAAGCTCGCCAACGATCCGCCCACCGCGCATCACCAGCACCCGGTGGCAGAGCCCGATCAGCTCGTTCATCTCGGACGAGATGACGATGACGGCGCGGCCCTCGCCCGCCAGCCTGGCGATGAACTGATAGATCTGCTGCTTGGCGCCCACATCGACGCCGCGCGTCGGCTCGTCGATGATGACGATGCGCGGGTCGAGCAGCATCATCTTGGCCAGCAGCAGCTTCTGCTGATTGCCGCCCGAAAGCTGGCCCGCCAGCATCGCCTTGTCGTTGATGCGGATGTCAAAGTCCGAGATCGCCTTGTCGAGCGCAGCGGATTCCTTGGCGCGGTCCACGCCGAAGCCGCGCGAGAACCGCGACAGGGCGGCCAGGGTCAGGTTGACGGCGACGGGCTCGGCCAGGATCAGGCCCTTGCCCTTGCGGTCCTCGGTCAAATAGACAACGCCCGCCCGCATGGCGTCACGCGGCGCGCGAAAGGCGATGTCCGCGCCGCCGATGCGGATTCTTCCTGCGCCCTTCCGCAAGGCGGTGACCGCCTCCAGCAGTTCAGTCCGCCCGGCCCCGACCAAGCCGCCAAGCCCGAGAATTTCGCCTGGCCGCAACTCGAAGCTCGCCGCCTCGGGTGCGCCGTCCACCACAAAACCTTCGACGGACAACGCCGGACCGCCCGCGCGCTTGGCCGGACGTTGCGGGTAGAGCGCCTCCAGGTCGCGCCCCACCATGAGCCGCGCCATCTCGACCGGTTGCAGGCTGGCGGCGGGCCGCGTCGCGATCCATTTGCCATCGCGCAGCACCGTGACGACATCGGCGATGGCCTTCACCTCTTCGAGCCGGTGCGAAATATAAACAACGGCTACGCCCGATTGCCGCAGCTCCCCGATGAGCTGGAACAGCGCGCCCGCTTCAACCGGCGTCAGCGATGCCGTGGGCTCGTCGAAAATGACTGCTTTGTGCGGCGTCAGCAGCGCGCGGGCGATCTGGACAAGCTGGCGGTTGGCGATCGACAGCGAATTTACGCGCGCGGTTGGCGGAACGTGGCAGCCGAGCCGCGCCAGAGCGGCGGCTGCCTTGGCGTTCATGGCCCGGTCGTCAACGCCCAGCCGGGTCGTCAGTTCACGGCCAAGAAACATGCACTGCGCCACGGTGAGATCGGGCGCGAGCAGGATTTCCTGATGGACGAGCACGATGCCGCGCCGCTCGGCCTCAGCCGGGCCGGTCAGCTCGATGGGCTCACCGCCGATGAGCACGCGCCCGGAGGTTGGCTGCAAGTGCCCGGCCAGGATCTTCATCAGCGTCGATTTGCCGGCCCCGTTCTCGCCAATGACGGCGTGAACCTCGCCCGGCCGGAACTTGAGCGAAATGTCCGACAGCACCACGACGCCGCCAAAGGCGCGGGAGACCGCTTCGGTCTCGATGACCGGGCCTTGCACGTCAGCCTTGGGCGCCGCGTCGATTGTCACGTCTGCCACATCCGCCAAACGGGCGGCAGCGCCGCCGGTGGCGAAGGCTTGCATTGAAGCGGCGGCAATTCAAGCCCTCAAGCCGTTGCCGGCGCGCGCAACTCGGGCGCGGGCTTGTCCGCAAGGTCATGAAATGCTGGTGCCGCCGATAGGAATTGAACCTACGACCCCACCCTTACCAAGGGTGTGCTCTACCCCTGAGCTACGGCGGCAGCCTGAGGCGGGCGGACCGTGCCACATGCGGGGCTGCTTCGCAAGCGCAACAAGAAGTGCGAAGGGCCGGCTTGGCCCCGCCGGTCGCTGGCGGCTGGCCCCTTGCCGCGCCTTTGGCCGCCCCCTAGCCTTGCCGCCGCAACCATCGCACCGAGGCCGCCATGACCGAACAGCTCCCCGCCAAAGCCCGCGCCGTCATCATCGGGGGCGGCGTGGCGGGCTGCTCCGTGGCCTATCACCTGGCCAAGCTGGGCTGGACCGACATCGTGCTGCTTGAGCGCAAGCAGCTCACCTCCGGCACCACCTGGCACGCGGCGGGGCTGATCGGGCAGGGGCGGCACAGCCCAACCATGCAGAAGCTGGCGATGGCATCGGCCAATCTGTATGCCAGCATTGAGCAGGAGACGGGGCTGTCCACCGGCTTTCGCCGCGTCGGCTCGCTGCTCGTGGCGATTTCCGCTGAGCGCGCCGAGGAGGTGAAGCGGCTCGCCTCGTCGGTGCGGATGAACGGGCTGGAGTGCGCCATCCTCACGCCCGCCGAGGTCAAGGCGATGTACCCGCTGCTGGAGACGGGCGACGCGGTGCTCGGGTTGCACATCCCCACCGACGGCCAGGCCGACCCCGGCAACGTCGCGTTGTCGATGGCCAAGGGCGCGCGGATGCGGGGGGTGCGGATTTTCGAGAACGTCAAGGTGACCGGCATCGCCACGGCGAACGGCCGCATGACCGGCGTGCGGACAGCGGGCGGGGACATCGCGGCGGACATCGTGGTCAACTGCGCGGGGCTGTGGGGGCGCGAAGTTGGCGCGATGGCGGGCGTCGATATTCCGCTGCAAGCCTGCGAGCACTTCTACATCGTCACCGAGCCGATGGAGGGGCTGGCCAAGAGCCTGCCGGTGATGCGTGTGCAGGAGGAGTGCGCCTATTACAAGGAGGACGCGGGCAAACTGCTGGTCGGCTGGTTCGAGCGGCAGGCCAAGCCCTGGGGGCTGGACGGCGTGCCGGAAGACTTCGCGTTTGGCGAGCTGCCGGAGGACCTCGAACACATCGGCCCGGTGCTGGAGCTGGCGATGGCCCGCATTCCGTCACTGCAAAAAGTCGGCATCCGCAAGTTCTTCAACGGCCCCGAGAGCTTCACGCCCGACGACCGCTGGATGATGGGCGAGGCTCCCTACTTGCGCGGCTTCTGGATGATGTGCGGCTTCAATTCCATCGGCATCGTCTCGTCGGGCGGCACGGGGCAGGCCCTGGCGCAGTGGATCAACGATGGCGAGCCGCCGTTCGACCTCACTGACGTGGACATTCGCCGGATGCACGGCTTCCAATCCACCAAGCGCTACCTGGCGGCGCGCACAACCGAGACGCTGGGGCTGCTCTACGATCATCATTGGCCGTATCGTCAGTTTGCCTCGGCGCGCGGCGTCCGGCAATCGCCGCTGCACGAGCGGCTGGCGGGGTTGGGCGCGTGCTTTGGCGAGGCGGCGGGGTGGGAGCGGGCCAACTGGTTCCTGCCGCCCGATGCGCGGGCGCGCGGGGAGACAGCGGAGTACCAATATTCCTGGGGCCGCCAGAACTGGTTTGAGCACGCCCGCGCCGAACACATGGCGATCCGCACGGGTGTCGGCTTTTTCGACATGACCTCGTTCGGCAAGATCCGTGTCGAGGGGCGGGATGCCGAGGACGTGTTGCAGAAAGTCTGCGCCAATGACGTGGCCGTGCCGGTTGGCAAGATTGTCTATACGCAATGGCTCAACAGGCGCGGAGGCGTCGAGGCCGATGTGACGGTGACGCGGCTTGCCGAGACCGTGTTCCTCGTGGTGACGCCCAGCATGACGCTGTCGCGCGATCTCGCCTGGCTGAAGCGGCACATGCCGGAGGACGCCCATTGCATCGCCACCGACGTGACGGCGATGGAGTGCGTCATCCCGGTGATGGGGCCGAAATCGCGCGAGCTGCTGGCCAAGGTGACCCCCGCCGATCTTTCCAACGCCGCCTTCCCGTTCGGCACGATGCAGACGATTGAGCTGGGGTTCACGCGCGTGCGGGCGCACCGGGTCACGTTCGTGGGTGAACTCGGCTGGGAGATTTACGCGAGCGCAGACATGGCGCGGCATGTGTTCGATGCGATCTGGGAAACGGGGCAGCCGATGGGCCTCAAGCCCTGCGGTCTGCACACGCTGGATTCCTGCCGCATCGAGAAAGCCTACCGCCACCAGGGCCACGACATGAGCGACGAGGATCATGTGCTGGAGGCCGGCCTCGGCTTTGCGGTGAAGACGGACAAGCCGCGTGGGCGCTTCGGTGATTTCATTGGCCGCGAGGCCGTGCTGGCCAGAAAAGCGGCGGGGCTCGGCAAGCGGCTGGTGCAGTTCAAGCTGACCGATCCTGCGCCGCTGCTCTATCACCATGAGCCGGTCTGGCGGGATGGCCAATGCGCCGGATACATCACATCGGCCAATTACGGCCACGCGCTCGGCGGCGCGGTGGGGCTGGGCTATGTGAAGGGGCGGATTGGCGAGAGCGCGGCGGAGGTGCTGGCGTCGAAGTACGAGATCGAGGTGGCGGGTGTGCGCGTTCCGGCGGTCGCCAGTCTCAAGCCGATGTATGATCCGGAGGGGGCGAGGGTGAAGGGGTAGGGGAACAGGGAATATCAACGATCATCCGGTATCACCTCACTTGTCATCCTCGGGCTTGTCCCGAGGATCCATTGCGCAGCGATTTCCGGGAGTTGATGGATCCTCGGGACAAGCCCGAGGATGACAACAAACGGGCAGGCGGCGTCACCCGAATCGCCGGTCCAGCCAGTCGCGCGTGCGGAAATAGGGGCCGAGCACGGGCAGCAGCCATTTCGGGTCGCCGTTGTAGAGCGGGTGATCGGGGAACTCCTCGCGGTCGAACGCACACGCATAATTCGAGATGCCGGCGATCTTGCGCGCGACCATGGTGCCAAGATAGGTCATCATCGCCACGCCCGAGCCATTGCAGCCGAGCGCGTAGTGCAGCCCGTCCATCCGGCCCATATGCGGCACCTCGTCGAACGTGAACGCCACATTGCCCGTCCAGGCGTGGGTGATTTTCACGCCGCCAAGCTGCGGGAAGCGGTCGAGCATGTGCTGGTAAAGGACCGGCGCGGTGTCGACGGGATCGGAGATGCTGAACTTGGCGCGGCCGCCGAAGATCAGCCGCTTGCGGTCGCCCGACATGCGGTAATAGGTCAGCACCCGGCGCGTATCATAGATGCTCTTGTTGCGCGGCATCAGCGAGTGCGCGAGGTCCTCCGGCATTTCCTCGGTGGCGATGATGTAGCTGCCCACCGGCACTACCCGGCGCTTGAGCTTTGGCGTCACGTCCCCGGTATAGCCGTTGGTGGCGATCACCACATCGCCAGCCTCCACCACACCACGCGAAGTCGTCACGCGCCAGCCTGTGCCCGCCTGCTGAATGTTCGTCACCGCCGCTTTTCCGCAGACCGGAATGCCGCGCGCCTTCGCAAGGTCCAGCAGGCCCTTGTAATATTTGGCCGGGTGCAGATGGGCGGCGCGGGTGATCACCATGCCGCCGTGGTAATAGTCCGAGCCGATCTCTTCGCGCTGGCGCTCCTCGGGCAGCATGTAGGCGCCGCTGTCAGCGTATTCGTTCAGCGGCCCGAGCTTGTTTTCCATCTGCTTGAAGTGCTTTTTCGCCCAGGCGCCGCCGAAGCGGCCCGATTTCGTCCATTCGCAGTCGATCTTGTTGTCCGCGATCAGCTTTTCGATGATGGAGAAGCTGTCCGAGGCATCGGTGTAGAGCCGCTGCTGCTCCTCCTTGGTGTTCGCGCCGGTGTAGCGCTTGCCGACGGCGACGCCGCCCGACACCATGCCGCCATTGCGCGTCGATGCGCCAAAGCCGGGTTCGGCGGCGTCCAGCACCACACTGTCAATCCCGAGGCGGTGGAGTTCGATGGCAGCGTTCAGCCCCGCATAGCCGCCGCCGACGATGGCGACACGGACGGATTTCGGCACCTCGACATTGCCGGTGATGACAGGCGTGTAAGCCTCCCACCAGAACGGCCTAGCCTTGAAATCCTTGTGGAAGATGTCAGTGCGGGGCATGGGTTGGCCGCCTCAAATTGCAATAACGCGCTGCTCTGCCGGTTCAAACCAGCATTCTTCCAGATTGTTCCCAGGCCCCTCGCGGTCGATCACCAGGAAGTCTTGGCTTGGCGCAAGGATCAGCACCGGATGGTGCCACACGTTACGGGCATAGTTGACGCCTTGCCTGCCGCTGGCGCGGAAGCAGCGGATGCTGCCAGCCTCTGGCCGCACCGCGCCTTCGCCCACCACCACCAGCCAATAATCCGTGGTGAGCGGATAAAACGCCTGCGTGCCCAGCGGGTGCCGCTCCAGCATCCGTATCGTGAACGGCAAGCCACGAAATGAAGCCCGGAACAGCGAGACGATGGCCGCGCCGCCCTCAGCGCTAACGTCGGCATGGGCAAGCGCGTGGAAGCGCTCCGTCGTCCCCTCATTGATCATGCGCGGGGTGACGCCGGCCGCGTCCAGCACCTCGCCGAACGGCGCGAAGGCGGCACGGGTGAGGGGTTCGATTGGGAGGGCGCGCGGAGTGCTCATGAGTATGCACCCCTTCTCCCATAGGGAGAAGGTGGCGCGCAGCGCCGGATGAGGGGTAACAATGTAGGGTTTGGTTGATAGCGTGCGTCACCGGTCTGCCCCGCGCCCCTCATCCGCCCTTCGGGCACCTTCTCCCTATGGGAGAAGGGAGTTACGTTGGACCTTTCTATCACCCCGCCAGCCTCCCGAACACCCGCAGCCGCGAGACGCCGCCATCAGGGAAGATGTTGAGTTTTACGTGGCTGACCGGGCCGAGGCCGGCAATCGCCTTGCCGTCGAACGTGTGCACCGCATCGGCGCTCAGCTTCTGCTCGGTCATAAGCAGCGGCCAGAACTGCGACTGGGTGATGATCGAGGCGCGCGTGCCCGCCTCGACCTTGGCGGCTTGCAGCGAACAGCGGTCCGGGAAATTGCCGCGATAGAACGCCGTGTCCACCTCGATCCTTTCGGGCACGCCCACACCGCCAAGCGCGATGATGATCCAGTCATTGCCCGGTTCGCGCCGCCGCCGGGTTTCCCAGCCGTCGCCCATGTTGCGGCCGCGCCCTTCCATCAGGAACGCCGGCAGGTTGCCGTAATGCGCATCGTTATAGGCGACGATGGAGCCGCCATTCTTCAGCGCCGACAATTCGTGCACGGTCTTGGCATCGCCCGGCTTCCAGGCGGGAACCGGCGCGCCGTAGACGCGCAGCCGCGCCACCCCGCCATCGGGGAAAATCTGTAAGCGGACGTGCGAGACGGGCGCGCCGTCTGGCACTGCGAAATAATGATGGCGGCTGGCACCCAGCGAGGTGATGGGCAGCAGCGGCGCCCAGGCCGTCTTGGCGTCCGGCTCGCCGTCGCAACGGCAGCCTTCGAGCGAGGCGGCGGGCGGGAAATTGCCGGTGAAGTGGCTGGTGTCGATGTCCACGCCCTTGATGACGCCGGGCACGGCGAGCCGCACGATGGCCCAATCATGCCCGCCGTGCCGCCGCCGCCGGGTTTCCCAGCCATCCATCCACTTGCCGTTGTCGTCGTATTTGTCGGGGATGAAGACGGCGGGCGCGTCGGCCAGCATCCGCGCCTTGTCGGCGAAGAATTCGTCGGTGACATGCGTGACCACAGCGCCCAACCGCGCGCTGGCGAGATTGGCGAAGTCATAGGCGAAATCAGGGATTTGCGGGTCGCGGATCATGGAATTCTCAAGTGATTTGTTGCAGGCCCCAGTTGCGGGAGTCCCCCTCCCCCTTGTGGGGAGGGGATAGGGGTGGGGTTCTTTTGTTGGCAGTAAATCT
>Ga0209069_10002131_pt1 | contig 10169 bp, 6 predicted proteins | sample Str013_2_FD_187202 | JGI IMG/M metagenome (GOLD analysis project Ga0209069, IMG submission 187202) | Freshwater sediment microbial communities in response to fracking from Pennsylvania, USA - Straight Creek_MetaG_SC_2013 (SPAdes) (version 2) | ecosystem: Environmental > Aquatic > Freshwater >...
CGCTAAGCGACATGGTGCGCGGGGCGACCTTGGCGAAGGCGTCAAGCGGGATCATGGTGCCGCTGGCCGAGCGGACGGTGAGGCGGCGCAGCAGCTCCCCCGGCTGGGCGAACTTGGCGTCAGCCTCAAGGATCACCGCATAGGTGTTCTCGGGCGCGTAGATGGTCGAGACCTGGGCCGTGCCGTAGGCGGCATAGAGCAGGTTGCGCACGGCATCGGGGCTGACGCCCAGGCGGGCGGCGGCGTCACGGTCGATGGTCACGAACTCCGAGCGGGCATTGAGCTGGAGGTCGGTGTTGACGTCGAGCACGCCGGGCAAGCCGCGCATGGCGGTTTCGAGTTTTGGCGCGAAGGTGCGCAGGGCCGCGAGATCGGCCGATTGCAGCGTGTACTGGTATTGGCTGCGCGAGAACACCGCGCCGAGATTGATCGACTGCACGGCCTGGAAATAGACCTTGATGTTCGGCACCGGCCCCGTGGCTTTGCGCAGCCGCTGGATGATGTCGGCGGCGCTGGCCGTGCGGGCCGGTTTGTCGCGTAGCCCGATGAAGAACCGCCCCGTGCTCTGGTCGCTGGCCGATGCGCCGCCAACGATGGACATGACGGAGACGATGTCAGGATCCTTTCCCAGAATGTCTGCAATTTGCCCTTGCGAGACCAAGGTGTCGTTGAACGAGGCGTCGTCCGGTCCGACCGTCGAGGCGGTCAGGAAGCCGATGTCCTCGGTGGGGAAGAAGCCCTTGGGTATGGTGTTGTAGAAGTAGTAGGCGGCGCCGAAGGTGGCGAGTGCCGCCAGCAGCATCACCGGCCGGATGCGCAGGCTGCCGCGCAACGTGTACTCGTAGGCTTTGGCGGTGAGGCCGAACAGCCAGTTGAAGGCCCGGACGATGAAGTTTGACCGCTCATGGTGCGTGCCCGATTCCAGCACGCGCGAGCACAGCATCGGGGTCAGCGTCAGCGACACCACGCCCGAGATGATGATGGCGATGGACAGATCCAGGCCGAATTCCGAGAACATCCGCCCGACCACGCCGCTCATGAAGATGACCGGAATGAACACAGCAACGAGCGACAGCGTCATTGACAGGATGGTGAACGACACTTCGCGCGAGCCGATCAGCGCGGCCTCGTAGGCGGGCTTGCCCATTTCGATGTGGCGCTGGATGTTCTCCAGCATGACGATGGCGTCATCCACCACGAAGCCGACGCACAGCGTCAGCGCCAGCAGCGACAGATTGTCGATGGAATGGCCGAGCACATACATGCCGGCAAAGGTGCCGATGATCGAGATCGGCAGCGCTATGGCGGGAATGATGGTTGCCCGGATGCTGCCCAGGAACAGATAGATCACCGCCACCACCAGCAGCACGGCGATGCCGAGCGAGACTTCGACATCGTTGATCGAGGCGCGGATGGACTGCGAGCGGTCTATCAGCACGTCCAGATTGACGCCGGGCGGCAGCGAAGCGCGGATTTGCGGCAGCGCGGCCTTGACGTTGTCGACCGTGTCGACCGTGTTGGCGTCAGGCTGCCGGAATATCGCCAGCACTTCGCCTCGCTTGCCATTGTACCAGCTTGCGTTTAGTTCGTTGGCCACTCCGTCGCTGACCGTGGCGACATCGCTCAGCCGGACCGGCGCGCCGTTCTGCCAGGAGACAATCACGGAGCGGAATTCAGCGGCCTTGGCGAGCGGGCCGGTGGCATCGAGAATGACGCTGCGGTTGTTTTCGGTGATGGCGCCCACGGCCGTATTGGCGTTGGCCTTGTTGATCGCGTTTTGGAGGTCAGCGAGGGTGAGGCCACGCGCCGTGAGCTGATCGAGGTCGGCCCGCACCCGCACCGCGAATTGCTGCGTGCCGAAAATCAGCACTTGGGCCACACCCGGCTTGGTCGAGAGATTGGGCAGGATGACGCTTTGGGCAAAAGCGTCGATGTCGGACATTTTGGCCTGGGTGGTGGTCATCGCCAGGATCAGCACGGGCGAGTCCGCCGGATTGACCTTGCGGAAGCTGGGCGGCGTGGTCATGGCGGCGGGCAGACGCCGGGTCGCGGTGGCAATGGCCGACTGCACGTCCAGCGCCGCGCTGTCGATGTTGCGGTTGAGGTCGAATTGCAGCGTGATCGAGGTTTCGCCAAGGCCCGATTGGGAGCTGAGGCCGCTGAGGCCGGAAATCGTCGAGAACTGCCGCTCAAGGATCGAGGCGACCGAGGCGGCCATGGTCTCGGGGCTGGCGCCGGACAGGAAGGCATTGACCTGGATGGTGGGGAAATCGACGCGCGGCACGGCGGCCACCGGCAACAGCCGGTAGGAGAACAGGCCCGCGGCCACGAACGAGACCATCAGCAGGATGGTCATCACCGGGCGGCGGATGCATAGCTCGGGAAGGCTCATGGCCGTTCATCCCAAAATGTTGCGCTGCGTGCTCGTACAACCTGGCGCGATCAACCCTGGCTGGCCGGCTTGGCGTTGGCTTCGGCGGGCTTGGCAGGGGCGATTTCGGCCCCATCGGTCAGCGCCAGCTGGCCCGAAACCACAACATCCTCGTCCGGTGACAGTCCGCTGGCGATCACAGTCAGGGGGCCGGCAACCCGCTCAACCGTAACCTGCTTGATCTTGGCCTTGCCGTCTTTGGCCACGAACACGAACGTGCCCTTCTGGCCCACCTGCACCGCGCTGGACGGCACCGTCAGCGCGTTGTCCTCCGTTCCCGTCACCAGCACGATGTTGGCTGCCGCGCCCGGCCAGAGCTGCTCGGCCGGATTTGGCATGGCGGCCTTGACCTGGAGCGTGCCCGTGCTGCTGTCGACCGCGTTTTCCATGAAGGCGATCTTGCCGGTGGGGGCCTTGGCGTCGTCCCGCAGCCGAACGGTGGCTTTGCCGGCGGCCATGGCGGCCCGCAGATCGCCAATCCGGTCCTGCGGCACGGCGAAACTGACATAGATCGGTTCGATCTGGTTGATCACCGCCAGCGTATCGCCGGATTTGACCGAGGCGCCGGCCTTGGTGCCGATGGAGCCGATGCGGCCGGTCAGCGGCGAGCGGATTTCCAAGTAGGTCAATTGCGTGAGGATGCCGTTGCGGATACCGTTGTCCACGGCGATCTGGGCTGTCGTCTGGTTAAGCGTGGTCAGATGAGTTTCGCGCACTTGGGGGGCGATGAATTTCTGCTTGAGCAGGTCGTCATCGCGGGCAAGGTCGTGCTTGTTCTGCTCCAGCAGCGCCTTGTCCTTGGCGATCTGGGCGTCGGCCTGGGCGAGTTGCGAAGTCAGCGCCTTGTCATCGAATTTGAAAATCAGGTCGCCCTGCTTGACGGCCGCGCCTTCGGCCACGGCCAACTGGGTGATCTGGCCGTCAACGCGCGGCTTCAGCGTGACCGAGGCCATGGGCTGGACTGTGCCAAGCGCCTCGAAGGTGAGATCGAGGGCTTTTGTCTGCGCCTTGGCTGTTACCACCACGGCCGGAGGAGCCCTGGGCTTGGCGGGCGCGGCTGCCCCCGCTGCAACCACAGCGGGTGCGGATGCTTGGGCGGGCAGATGCAGATAATCGGCACGCCAAGCCGCCAGTTGCGGCACCGCCTTGTCAGCATAGGCGATCACGCCACCCGGATCGCCCAAGGCGGCGGGACGGAACATCCAGTCCGCACCGGCCAGCGCCAGCAGCGCAAAAATCACGAACAAAAAGCCACGCATCGCAATCCGTCCTTGAAACCCGCGTTGGCCCTGAGCCAGCGCGTCTTGGCAATAGCCCCAATATCCGACAATTTCCCGTCGCCCGGCTCAGACGGCAGCCCAGGGAGCGGGCCAGCCAGACGAGGTGCGCACCATATCACGAAAAATATGCTGCGGCCGATAACGATGCCGCGATGCTCAATCCGTCGCGGGGAGTGCTTGCCGCAGGCTTGCCAAAAGCGTCCGCGCGCGGCACACCGCTTGCCATGACCGTTAACGTCCGCTTCGCGCCCAGCCCCACCGGGCGGCTCCACATCGGCAATCTGCGCCCAGCTCTGCTCAACTGGCTGTTTGCCCGGCGGCAGGGAGGAAAATTCCTGCTGCGCATCGACGATACCGACCGCGAGCGCTCGCGCGAGGAACTGGCCGATGCGATACAGGCCGATTTGACATGGCTGGGGCTTAATTGGGACCTGATGGCGCGGCAGTCGGATCGCTTTGAACGCTATGCCGGAGTGATTGCACAACTCAAGGTTGCGGGCCGCATCTACCCCTGCTTTGAGACCGCCGACGAACTGGACCGCCGCCGCAAGCGCCAGATGGCGATGGGCCGCCCGCCTGTCTACGACCGGGCCGCGCTGAATCTGACGGCGGAGGAGCGCGCCAAGCTTGAGGCCGATGGCCGCAAGCCGCATTGGCGGTTCCGGCTCAGCGACGGCAAGACTTCCGCCTGGGACGATGCCATTCGCGGCCCCCAGCATGTGGACCTTACCTCCCAGTCGGACCCTGTGGTGCTGAAAGAGGACGGCAGCTACCTGTATTCGTTCTGTAGCGTCATCGACGACATCGACTTCGCCATCACCCACGTCATCCGGGGCGAGGATCACGTCACCAACACGGGCGTGCAGATCGACATGTTTGGCGCGCTGGGCGCAAGGCCGCCGGTGTTCGGACATCACAGCCTGCTGGTGGGGGCGGACGGCGAGGCACTTTCCAAGCGGCTGGGCTCGCTGTCGCTGTCCTCGTTCCGCGAGGCCGGCTTCGAGCCGATGGCGGTGACAAGTTACGTGGCCGCGATCGGCACGTCGGACCCGGTGGAGCCGGTCGCCAGCATGGCGGCGCTGGCGGCGCGCTTCGACCTTGCCAAGCTGTCGCGCGCGCCAGCCAGGTTTGATGAGAAGGAGCTTGCCGGCCTCAATGCCAAGCTGCTGCATGGGTTGGCGTTCGCCGATGTGGCGGACCGGCTGAAGACGGTGTGTCCGGGAGCGGACGAGCAGTTGTGGCAGGCGGTGCGCGGCAACCTGCGGGTGCTGGGCGACGTTGCACAATGGCATGGCGTGGTCGCCGGGCCGCTGCAACCCGAGATTGAAGACTCGGCGTTTTGCGCGGTGGCAGCCGGTGTTTTGCCGCCGGAACCTTGGAACGGCGACACCTGGGGTGCCTGGACCGGCGCGGTCAAGGCCGCGACAGGCCGCAAGGGCCGCGACCTCTTTCACCCCTTGCGGCTGGCCCTCACTGGCCAGGAGCAGGGGCCGGAGATGAAGGCGCTGCTGCCCTTGATCGGGCGGGAGAAGGCGGCCAAGCGGTTGATGGGAGAAAAGGGTTAGCCCGAACCTCTCGCTGGGAAGGAGCCATGATCGCGCAACGCCGCATCCCGGTGGAAAGCCGTCTTGTGACAAGCGGCAGCTGGCGCTAGCATTGGCCATCGCGCGGCCATCCGGGGTCCGCGCGCCGGGGCGATCCATGTCGAAGTTAGTTCCGCTGCTTGGCGCATTGCTCCGCAGGCTGGTCGCCCTGCCGCGCTACTCCAAGCGCGCGATGCTGGGCGTTAACGATTTCATCCTGCTGACATTCGCCGTCTGGGCTGCGTTTTCGCTGCGCCTCAACGCCTTCTATGTGCCGCCGAATTGGTCCGTCGCCCTGCTGCTGCTGGCCGCGCCGTTGATCGGCATTCTGACCTTCCACACTTTCGGACTGTACAAGCTGGTTACCCGGTTTCTTGGGCCGCTGGGCGTGCGCCGCACCCTGGTCGCCACCGTCGTCACCTCGGTGCTATGGGCCGGGCTGATCTGGCAGGTGCGGATGGGCGGCCCGGCTCATGACGGCATCGTCGTTCCGCGCACCAGCGTCATCCTGTTCGCCTTGATCGGTGGCGTGCTGGTGTGGGCCAGCCGGCAGTTGGCGGCCTGGGCGCTCAACCGGGTGTCGGCGCCAAGGCGCAGCGGCGATGAGGCGGTTCCGGTCAAGCCCATCCTGATCTATGGAGCCGGCCCAACTGGCGTGCAGTTGCTCGGCTCGCTGCAAGCCTCTGGCAGTTACAAGCCGGTGGGCTTCATTGATGAGCGGCCCACCCTTTGGGGCCAGCGCGTGGCGGGGCTCAAGGTCCACCGCCCAGTTCGCATTGGCCACCTGATTTCCCAGCACAAGGTCGAGGAAATCCTGCTCGCCATTCCCGAGGCGTCGCGGGCGCGGCGGCGGACTGTGCTGCGGCGGCTGGAAGCCTTCAAGATCGGCGTCAAGACGCTGCCAGCGCTAGAGGACATCGCCAGCGGGCGGGTCGGCATTAACGATCTGCGGGCGGTCACCGCTGACGACCTGCTGGGGCGCGACCGGGTGCAGCCGGATGCGGCGCTGCTCAAGCGCTGCATCGCGGGCAAGGCGGTGCTGGTGACGGGAGCGGGCGGGTCGATAGGCTCGGAGCTGGCGCGCCAGATTTTGGCCCTAGGCCCGAAGCGGCTGGTGCTGCTTGATCTGTCCGAGCCGGCGCTGTTCGAGATCGAGCAGGACTTGCGGGCCAGGGCCGCCGGGCAGCACCCGGAGAGCATCGTACCGGTGCTGGGCTCGATCCTCGATCCGGCGCTGGTGCGGCTGGTGCTGGAAACGCACGGCATCGAGACCATTTACCACGCCGCCGCCTACAAGCATGTGCCAATGGTCGAGCACAACCCGGTCGTCGGCATCTCCAACAACACTTTTGGCACCCGCGTCGTCGCCGAGGCCGCGCGCGAGGCCGGGGTTGAGCATTTCGTGCTCATTTCAACTGACAAGGCGGTGCGGCCCACCAACATCATGGGCGCCAGCAAGCGGCTGGCCGAGTTGCAATTGCAGGCGCTGGCGGGCGAGCGGGACTGCAAGACCGTGTTCACTATGGTGCGGTTCGGCAATGTGCTTGACAGCTCGGGCTCGGTGGTGCGGCTGTTCCGCAAGCAGATCGAGCAGGGAGGGCCGGTGACAGTGACCCACCCCGAGATCATCCGCTATTTCATGTCTATCCCCGAGGCCGCCGAGCTGGTGATCCAGGCCGGGGCGATGGCGAACGGGGGCGACGTCTTCGTGCTGGACATGGGGGCGGCGGTCAAGATCGACGCGCTCGCCCGCTCCATGATCAAGCATGTGGGGCTTACGGTTAAGGACGCCAAAAATCCCAATGGCGACATAGCCATTATCTATACGGGGCTGCGGCCCGGCGAGAAGCTCTACGAGGAGCTGCTGATCAACGAGGGCACCACGACAACGGCCCATCCGCGCATCCGCCGCAGCCTCGAGCCCTCAATGACGAACGGCGCATTGACCCGCGAATTACAGGCGTTGACGGCGGCGCTGTCGACCCGTGATCTGGACGCCATTCACGCTGTGCTCAAGCGCACGGTGGAAGGCTATTCGCCGGAGAAACCGGGAACGCCAATGCCCGCTGCCGCAGTGGATGCGGCTCAGGCGTCCAGACGAACCTTGCACTGAAACTCAGGGCTCAATCCACCGATGCCTTGGCCGGCAGCCGGTCGGGCGCGAACACGCTGGCGGTGGCGGGCGCCGGCTCCGATCCCAGCATCCGCGATACGCCCAGCCGGGCGAGCGCTGGCAGCAGCTTCAGATATTCCACCATCAGCAGCTTGGTTGCCGAGGGCGACGTCCACCACGATTCGGCCCGCTGGCCGCTGGCCAGAACCGGATGCGGGATCAGCTCGACGCCCGGCATGGCGCGGCCAAGCTCGGCCAGGCTGCGCGCCATGTGGTAGCCCGACGTGACCACGATCAGCGACGAATACCCCCGCTGCCGCGCCCAGGTCTGCGCCTCGTCGGCGTTGCCCACGGTGTCCTGCGCCCAGCGACCGATGTCGATGCAACACTCGAACTGCGCCGCGTAATCGGGCGTCAAGCGCTCCAACGCGCTGCGGGTGGTGTGAACGTTGACGCCGGAAATCAGCATCCGCTTGGCGCGGTGATCGGCCAGCAGCCGCAAGGCTTCGTCGATGCGCGCCTCGCCGCCGGTCAGCGCCACGATGCCGTCGGCAATTGGTGTGCGGCTGGCGGGCTGGGAGGCGATGCCGGCAAACACCAGGAACCCCGCGCACAGCGCGAGGCAGACCGCGCCCATCAATCGCAATGCCCATCTCAGCATGGTCAATATCCCAGTGCTTGAGGCCGAACGCATATTCCGCAGCGAATCACTCAAACGAGTCAATAGGTATGTTATCGCGAATCTGCGGTGCGTCCACAAGGACTGAACGCCAAATGGGGCGCAACTTTGCCGAAGAGCTAATTGCAACTTATGGTGGTAAAACTAAACCCGCGCGTGCAGGATGCGGAACACGCTGTAGCGCGAGGTCAACATGCACAGGGCCGAGACCACGACGACGACGATGGCCAGCAGCAGATAGCCGGGCAGATCGAGCACCCCGCCGCCGACGAAGTTGCGCAGTTCCGCCGCCGTCACCGAGCCGCCGCCGAGCAGCGGCACCAGCGCCGGGAGAATGAGAAACACCAGCATGGCGCTGGCGGCTCCGACCACGCCCGCCCGGATGCCGAGCGCCAGAAAGTGCTTTTCGAACTCGCGCGAGATGAACCGGTCATTGGCGCCGACGAAATTGAGCACCTCGACGATCTCGCGGTTGGACGCCATGGCGCTGCGGGTGGCAGAGATGATGATGGCCATGGTGGCCGCCCCGACCAGGGCCAGGACAGCCAGGCCGCCGAGCGCCATCGAGCGCGTCACCGCCCGGATTTGCGCCTGCCAATGCCGGTGGTCATCCAGCGCCGCCGCCGGGTAGGCCTTGGTTAACCCGGCCCGCAGCTGCTCGATGTCGGGCGGCCTGCTGCGGTCGAGCTGGATGGCGATCAGGCGGGGCACCGGCAGGCTGTTCAGTACGTCGGTCTGGCCCAGCCAGGGCTCGAGCAGGGCATTGGATTCGGCGGCGGACAGCGGGCGGGCCGAGACGATGCCGGACTGGCGGCCAATGAAATCGGCGACCGTGTTGACCAGGGTCTCAGTCGCCGCCGGGTCGTCCTGGGCCTCGACCTGGACGCTGACTTCGCTGGCGATGTTGTGCAACCAGGCCGCTGCCGACTGGTTGACCATGTAGACCCCGCCCGCCGTCAGGCAGGCGAGGAAGCACATGATAGTGATGACCATGGTGAGCGAGCGGCCCGTCACCGAGCCCGCCGGTACGATGGGCGCGGACAGTACGGCCGGCGTGCGCTGGCGGGCGGGCGCGGCCATATCTGGCGCGGTCCGCGAGGCTCCGCGCAGGCCCGGGACAGCGTCGCCAGCCGCTTCCGCCGCCTCGTCCGGCGGCGTGGTGATGTCAGACGATCTTGACATGGCCCTCGTGCAGCTCCAGGCGCGGAGCCTTGAATTGCTTCATCAATTGATGGTCGTGGGTGGCGATCATGACCGAGGTTCCAAGCCGGTTGAGCTCGATGAACAGCCGCAGCAGCCGCCGCGCCATCACCGGATCGACATTGCCGGTCGGCTCGTCGGCCAGCAGCAGCTCAGGCTTGCCGATGACCGCCCGGGCGATCGCCGCGCGCTGCTTTTCGCCGCCCGACAGCACCGGCGGATAGGCGTGCATCCGCTCGCCAAGGCCGACCCATTGCAGGAGGTCGGTCACGTCCTCCTTGTAGTCGCTGGTGCGCCGGCCCACCACCCGCAGCGGCAGGGCGACGTTCTCCCAGGTGCTTAAGTGGTCCAGCAACCTGAAGTCCTGGAAGACGATGCCGATGCGCCGCCGCAGCTGCGCCCGGCGGGCCGGCGAGACGGCGGAAATGTTCTGGCCAAACAGCAGGATCTGCCCGGAGGTCGGCTTCAAGGACATGAAAAGCAGCCGCAAAAGACTGGTTTTCCCCGAACCTGACGGCCCCGTCAGAAAGTGGAAGGAGCCGGGCCGCAGATGGAAGCTGACATCGTTAAGCACCTTGGGCCCACGCCCGTATTGCAGCCCGAGGCCCTGGAAGCGGATCATACGCCGTGCCCCGCTGACCCGCCGGGCCGCCCTTGCCAATTGTGCTTAACGTTATACCCCGCCATCTTGTCGCCCGCTGACCGAATCCGTCTTACTTGTTCCACTTTTCACAATACTATTCAAAACACTTGACGCTGAAACCCAGGCTGCCGTGACCACCACCCTGAATTGCCCGAGCTGCGGGCTGGAATACCCGATCCCGGACCTGGCCGCCATCGCCGGGCGCAAGGTGCGTTGCCGGTCGTGCACCCATGTCTGGCG
>Ga0209069_10002132_pt1 | contig 10169 bp, 12 predicted proteins | sample Str013_2_FD_187202 | JGI IMG/M metagenome (GOLD analysis project Ga0209069, IMG submission 187202) | Freshwater sediment microbial communities in response to fracking from Pennsylvania, USA - Straight Creek_MetaG_SC_2013 (SPAdes) (version 2) | ecosystem: Environmental > Aquatic > Freshwater >...
GTCCTGGGGTGACCATCGCCGGTCGCGCACGAGGGTGAGGTAGGTCTGTTCGTTGGCGAGGGCGCTCATGATGTCGGCGGCGCGGCGCGGCGTGAGAACGGGGCGAAGGTGGCGCGTGTCGAGCAGGGTCTTGGCGAGTCGGTGGTGGTCTTGGTAGCGCTGGTCGGCCATGTCGTGCATGAGTGTTCTGATCTCGGGGTCTGAGCCGGCCGCGTCGGCCATGATGGCGAAGACGGGTGCTTCCCGGACGCAGATGTCGCGGTGGAGCCGGGCGAGCGCGCTCAGCTTGGTGCGGGGATCAGGTTCGGCTTCGATCTGTTGCCATCGCGAACTGGCTTGGACCGATACCCGTTCGTCGTCGTCGTTGATAGCGAGATCGAGGATTCCTTTGAGTATCTCGCGCTTCGACTTGGCGCTGGCGTAGACGGTCTGCACCGCAACACCGGCGTGGTCAGCGATCGCAGCGATCGTGGTCGTGACGTAGCCGTCGCGGGTGAACAGCTCCCGGGCTGCCTCAAGGATCCGTCGCCGGGTCTCTGCGGCTTGCCGTTCGCGGTTGGTGGTGTCGTAGGAACGTGGGTTGACTTTCCTCGCCACGACTGTAGAGTAACACACTATTGGTTAGAGAACTACTCTAGCGAAATAGATCGGAACCCACCCGTGACGACCCGAACCGCTATCAATCCCACGTCCTGGTCCATCAACCTCGGATTCGACCAGGCCGAACTCGTCGAAGGGCATCAACGGACGCTCTTTTGCAGCGCCCAAGACGCCATGGATGCCGCCGGCAATCCCCAACATCCCGGCGACATGGGTGCTCAACTCACGCTCAGCATCGACAACCTCGAAGCCGTCCTTGCCAAGGCCGACATGACCCTCGCCAACGTCGTCCGCCTCAACTTCTACACGACCGATGTCGGCGAATTGTTCGCGCGCTTCGCGACGGTGAAGGAACGCTTCGGGAGATCGAGTTACGCGACCACCGTGCTCGGCGTCGCCCAGCTACCAATGCCCGAGTTCGTCGTGATGGTCGAGGCGACCGCGATCGACTAACCGCCAACCCCGGTCAGTGTCGCGTCCCCGGTCGCACGAAACCTCACACAACATCACGAAAAGGAAACGACAGCATGATGACCCTCAGCGACAACGTGCGGCGCCTCTTCGACGACACGAACTTCGCCGTCCTGTCCACACTCGAGCCCGACGGTCGCCCGCAATCGACGGTGGTATGGACCAAGCGCGACGGCGACGACATCTTGTTCGCGCTTCCGAAGAACCGTCGCAAGACCGCCAACCTGATCCACGACCCGCGTGTCACCGTCGCGGTCTTCGACACCACCGACCCCAACCAAAGCGCCCAGGTCCAAGGCACCGCCAACATCACGGACGACCCCGACGGCGTCCTCATCGAGGAACTCTCGCACAAGTACACGGGAGGGCCGTATCCAGGATTCGCCGGACCGAACCCGCACTGGGTGACCGCAAGGATCTCGGCCGACAAGGTCACCACAAGCTGGCCCGACTCATAAGCCAACCGGCCGACGAGCATCTGACGCCCATGTCATGCAGTTTCGGCTCGCGCGATCCGCACTCCGCGTGGGCGCACCGAACCAAGTGACTGCTGAGCCGTGCCCGAGTCTGTGAAGCAGGACCGCACTGTAACGACGCGCCGAAACACGGTTTCCGAGAGGTCGACAGCGCAAGAGAACGGCCCAGGGAGCGCGCGAACAAATCACGGTCGGTGTCAGAGGATGGGTGGCACCTGATCGCGCCCAGATGGGCCGCGAGGCGCAAGATCTTCGGGCCCCGCCCGAGAGGCGGGCAGCGACTGACCAAGGTCCCGGCACGGCGGCGCGAGTGGCGCCAGGTGCCGGGTGGTCCGGTGCGCGGACCGCGGTGATCGACGGCATGGCTCGGCTCGGCAAGCATGGCGGGGCAACGACCGACGACGCAGGAGGGCGCGATGACGGTGGCTGATCCGCATCAGGAGCGACTCGACGCGGTGATGGCGCGCCGCGGCGGTCCGCGCACCAGTGACGGTGTCGGTCGGATCGATTGGACGTCGTGGCCGGTGTACGACGCGGCCGCGAACGGGCTGCGCAACTACTGGTATCCGGTGCAGTGGTCGGCCGAAGTCGCACGCAAGCCCGTCGCAGTGCGCGTCTGTGGCGAGAACCTGATGCTGCAACGCGACGAGCACGGCACAGTCTTCGCGCTCAACGATCGTTGCCCGCACCGTGGCGTGCCGTTGTCGCTCGGCACCGAAGAGTTCCCCGGCACCGTCACCTGCCCGTACCACGCATGGACGTATCGCCTTTCCGACGGCGAGCTGGTGGCGATCATCACCGACGGTCCCGACTCGCCGATGTGCGGCAAGGTCAAGGTCCAGACCTACCCGGCGGCCGAGGCGATCGGTCTCGTCTGGGTGTTCATCGGCGATCGTGCGCCGCACTCGTTGCAAGAGCAACTACCCGAGGAGCTCGCCGATCCGCCGCGCTTCGCCGTCGGTGGACGCATCGAGGATCGCGACGGTGATTGGCGCCTCTACGCCGAGAACGGCTTCGACGAGGGCCACGCCAAGTACCTCCACCGCACGTCGTACTGGCGGTTGTTCAAGGTCATGCCGACGTGGAACAAGATCCACATCGAACGTCATGGCCGATGGATCTATCGCGTCGAGGACGAACGTCACTGGGAGGCCGACTTCCCCGGCCTCGGGCGTTGGAGCAACCATCGTTGGTGGAAGCTGAAGCCGAAGCAGCAGCAGGGCAAGATGCTCGGCAATACCGGCGGGTCGAAGCGCAACGACCCGTACATCGCCGGGCGCGGCTTCGCCGGCTTCGCCTCGTTGAGCGTGCCCGGCGTGCTGCGCATCGCCTACCCACAGTTCATCCACTACGAGTTCTACGTGCCGATCGAGGCGGGCCGCACGCGCTACGTCGGCGTGATGGTCCAGTTCAAGACGGGCGTCGAGCGAGCGCGGTTCTATGCCAAGTACCTCGGTGGGATCCGTTGGTTGTTCCACGGCAACTTCTCTGGGCAGGACGGTTGGATGGTCGAGCGGACGACGGCGCCACCGGAGCGCTTGTACCGGCCCGACATCTCACTGTTGGAATGGCGGCGCCTCGTCGAGGAAGGCAACCCGTTCGACGCCTCGGCTGCAACGTACGCATCGACCGACGCGAGCGGCGGGAGCGCCGATGCCGGCTGAGATCGTTCCGGCACCGCCGGGCCGGATCGTCGATGCGAATGGCTTCGACTACCACGTCATCGAGATCGGTTCTGGTCGGCCGACGTTCTTCTTGCATGGCGGCGGGCCGGGCTGCACGGCGTGGAGCGACTTCGGTCCGGTCGCACCGATGTTCGCCGCCGACCCGCGCCGTTGCTTGCTCGTCGATCTGTTGCAGTACGGCAAGTCATCGAAGTGTCTGATCACCGGGCCGATGTGGGACTTCCATGCCCGCACGATCAACGACTTGATGTCGACGCTCGACATCGAGCGCGCCGACTTCGTGTGCAACTCGTGGGGCGGGACAATCGCTCTGAACCTTGCGGCGAACGCGCCGGAGCGAGTCCGCTCGTTGGTCGTCACCGGATCGATGCCCGTGTTCTACGGACCGCTGGCGCCGTTGCCCGAGGGTGGTCGTCGCGGTCGCAAGGCGCGCGACGTCTACTTCCAAGGCGGGCCGTCGTGGGAGAAGATGAAGGACCTGATGGCCACGCTCGAGTGGTACGACCGCGACGAGATCCCCGACGCCACCGTGACGATGCGCTACGAGCAGTCGATCGATCGCGATGAGATGGAGTTGGCGGCGCGCTCCGACAGCCCGCGGGGCGAGTGGCAGGACATGACGGCAGAGCTGGCGCGCATCCGTTGCCCGGTGTTGTTCGCGTGGGGGATGCACGACGCGTTCCTCACACCCGACTACCCGTTGATGCTCGCCCGGATGATCGAGCACGGTCAGCTCTACATCATGGACAAGGCGTCGCATCACCTGCAGGAGGAACGTCCGCAGCACTTCCACAGCGTCGTGCGCGGTTTCCTTGATCAACAGGAGCGATCATGATCCGTCGGTTGCTGCTCGTCGCCGGCATCGGCGCGTTGGCTGTCATCGGGCGTCGTCGTCTCGTGCACCTGCTGACGCGCGCCACCGGCACGTGGGTCGGCGCGCCGAATGGTTGACACTGCCGCGGTCTGGATCGCTGCGGCCGAGTCGTTCGTGCAGCGCGACCGGTTGGCGCAGTTGTGCGCGGCGATGGTCGACATCGCCTCGCCGACCGGTGAAGAGGCCGCGCTGGCTGCGTGGCTGGCTGCCGAGATGCAGCGAGTCGGGCTCGACGGCTGCGTCCAACCAGTGGCGGCGACCAGTGCCAACGCCTACGGACGCTTCCGCGGAAGCGCTCCGGATGGTTCGTTGCTGCTCTACGCACCGATCGACACGCTGACGGCGGGCGATGCAGCGCAGGACGTGCCGTGGATCGGTCCCCTGCTGCGGGCCGACATGCGTGCCGCCGCGAAGCGGCTCGGCGACGAAATCATCGTCGGGCTCGGTGCGCAAAACCCGAAGGGCCACGCGGCGTGCATCCTCGCCGCTGCCGAAGCGCTGCGCACCGCCGAGGTGCCGTTGATCGCCGACCTGCTCGTCGGTTTCGGCGCGTTGGGGATGCCGTCGAACCGTCGACGACCCGAGCTGCCCGACGGTCACGGTGCCGGCTGTGCGGCACTCGTCAAGACGCTACGACCGACGCAGACGGTGATCGCCAAATCGGGTTGGGCGATCTCGTGGGAAGAGGTCGGTCTGACATGGTTCGAGGTCGAGGTCGATGGCACTCACACCTACGTCGGTAGCCGCCACCTGTTGCCGTATCGCAGCGCGATCGGCGACGCCGCTCACATCGTCGCTGGCCTCGAATGCTGGTTTCCGTCGTGGGCCGAGGAACATCGAGACGGCCTCGTCGCGCCCCAAGGCGTCGTCGGTGCGATCGACGGCGGTTGGGCGCGGATGCCGGCGTTCACGCCAGCGGTGTGCCGGTTCATGGTCGACTTGCGCTTGAGCCCGCGCACGAGCGCGGTCGAAGCGGCCGACGCGTTCGGTGCCGAAGTCGAACGACTGGCGGCCGAGATCGGTGCGACGGTGCGTTGGCGCCAGACGGTTGTGGTGCCTGGCACGACGACCGATCCGTCGGCGCGCATCGTCACGTCCGCGATCGCGGCATGGGAGTCGCTCACTGGCCGCGCCCACACGCCGATCGTCGGACTCTCCGGCGCGACCGACGCCAACATCTTGCGTGCCCTCGGTGTGCCGACGGCGCGTGTCGGGTTGCCGAAGGTGTCGCCGGCCAAGGTCGGCAGTGATGTCGACTTCCAACTCGGCATGAACGCCGTCGACCTCAACGACATGGAGCTGCTGACGCGCTTGTTGATCCGCATCGCCATCGACATCTGTGGCGTGGTGCGATGAGCGAGATCGTGCTCGGCGTCGGCGCATCCCACACGACGTTGATGAACACGCAGTGGGCCAAGGTCGATCATCTGCCCCGCGCCCACGCGTTTCGCGACGCACTCGCCGAGGCCAAGCGCATCGTCACCGCAGCGACGCCCGACGTGGTCGTGATCGTCGGCTCGAACCACTTCCGCGGCTTCTGGCTCGACCTGATGCCGGCGTTCACGATCGGTGTCGACGAGGTCATCGGCGCCGGTGAGCACGGCACGCCATCCGGGCTACAAGCCGCCGAGCCGCGCACGGCGCAACGGCTGTGCGAGCGCTTGCTCGACGCCGACATCGACATCGCCTTCTCGACCAAGATGCAGGTCGACCACGGCATCACCCACGCCATCCAGTACCTCGTACCGGACGGTGTGCCCATCGTCCCGATCGTGATCAACGTCTTCGGACCACCGCTGCCGTCGTTGCGACGGTGCCTGTCGCTGGGCGATGCGCTGCGACGAGCGTTGCGCGCCCTGCCCGGTGATCGGCGCATCGCCGTGATCGGCACCGGTGGCCTCTCGCATCAGATCCCGTTTCCCGATTGGCGTGCACCACACGGTGACGACGAGGAGTTCCTGGCGCACTCGTTCCGCGATGGCCGCGGGCGGTGGGAGGAGTTCGAACCGCGGCGACGCCCGATCGTCGTCGGCGCGCCGGCGCGGTTGAACACCGAGTTCGACGAGATGTTCCTGGCGATGTTCGGTGAAGGCAGGTTGGCCGAGCTGCCGTCGGGTATCAGCGATGCCGCGCTCGTCGCCACGGGCGGCAATGGCGCCAACGAAGTGCGGGCGTGGCTGACGATGGCCGCCGCGCTCGGGCACGCGCCCGGTCGCACGCTGGCGTACTCGGCGATGCCAGAGTGGCTCACCGGTATGGCCGTCGCCATCGTCGAGCCTTCGACCGACCGACCAACCAACCCGCCTACGAAGGACACACACTCGTGACCATCTGGACCGACCTCACCGGCATCGATCACGCAATGACGACGGTGGACGCCGGCGGCATGGCGACGCGGGCCCTCATCGCTGGCAACGGAGCCGACGTGATCTTCTTGCACGGCACCAGCGGCCACCTCGAAGCGTTCAGCCGCAACCTCGTGCCGCACGTGCGCGCCGGGTTTCGCTGCCACGCCATCGACATGCTTGGTCACGGCTACACCGCCAAGCCCGACTACACCTACGAGATCCCCCGATACGTCGAGCACCTCGCTGCGTACCTCGACGCGCAGCAGATCGAATCGGCCCACCTCGTCGGTGAGTCGCTTGGTGGTTGGGTGGCAGGATGGTTGGCGAGTGAGCAACCGCAGCGAGCGCGCAGCTTGCAGCTGGTTGCCGCCGGTGGCACGAAAGCCAACCCGGCGGTGATGGAACGGATCAAGTCGTCGACGACGCGCGCCGTGATGGACGACGACATCGACTTCACCCGCGAGCGCCTGTACCTGTTGATGCACGACGGTCCAAAGGATGTCAGCGAAGAGCTGGTGGCGATCCGTCACGCCATCTACCACCAACCGGAATTTCAGAAGAACCTCCACAACTTGCTGTGCCTGCAAGAGATGGAGATCCGTCAACGCAACTTGATGACGGCGGAACGACTCGGTCGCTTGACGATGCCGACGCTCGTCGTCTGGGGTCGCGACAACCCGTTCGGTGACGTACCCGAGGCGTTGGCGATGCACGAGGCGATCGGTGGCTCGCGCCTCGTGATGTACGACGCCTGCGGTCACTGGCCGCAGCACGAGCACGCAGACGAGTTCAACGTCGAGAGCATCGCCTTCATACGCGACGCCGAACGGGCCCGCCGTTGAAGCGGCCGCGCGGTGTGCGCTTCGGCTACGCCGAGACGCACTTCGGCCAGATCCACTACGCCGAGTGCGGCGACGGTCCGCCGTTGCTGTGCCTGCACCAGACGCCCCGCTCGTGGGACGAGTACGCCGAACTGCTGCCGTTGCTCGGCGCGAGCCGGCGCGCCATCGCTATGGACACGCTCGGCATGGGCATGTCGAGCCCGCCGCCCGGTGATGCATCGATCGAGATCTACGCACGTGGTGCCGTCGCGCTGCTCGACGCGTTGGTCATCGATCGCACGTCGGTGATGGGTCATCACACTGGCGGCATCATCGCCATCGAACTGGCGGCGCGCTTCCCCGAGCGCGTCGACCGCCTCGTGCTCAGCTCGACGGCGTTCGTCGATGCCGCATCTCGTGAGCGGCGCAAGAACCGGCCACCGATCGATCTCGTCGAGCGCGCCGAGGATGGCTCGCACTTGACCGAGCTGTGGCGTCGACGGCAAGCCTTCTACCCGCCGAACCGTCCCGATGTCCTCGAACGGTTCGTGCATGACGCGATCGCGGCGCGCGAACCCGAGGAGGGCCACCTCGCCGTTGGTCGCTACGTGATGGAGGACGCGATCGCGCTCGTCGTCGCGCCGACGTTGTGCATCGGCGCTTCCGCCGATCCGTACGCCTTCCCCGAGCTCGAACCGTTGGCTGCGCGCCTGAGCGATGTCCGCACCGCAGTGATCGACGGCGGCACCGTCGGCCTCCTCGAAGACAAGGCCCCCGAGATCGCAGCCCTAGTCATCGCGTTTCTTGCAAGCTGACAAACACGACTCCACAGCTGCGCGCCCGGCTGGGAGCGTGCTCGCATCGTGCCGCGGTCATGCGGCATCGCGGACTCGGTCGTCACGTCATGGCCGATGCGATCATGGGAACCGACGACGAGCCCAGCGAGGAGACGACGAGCATGGCTGACGGCCACGACACGATCCGACCTATCACAGTCGACGACGACTCGCTCGACGACGAGCAGCGCGCCGTGCATGACGCCATCGTCGCCTCGCCGCGCGGTGGCGTGCATGGCCCGTTGCGGGTGTGGCTGCTCAGTCCGGCGCTAGCTGATCGCGCCCAGTCGCTCGGCGCGTTCTGCCGCTTCGGCACGAGCTTGCCACCGCGCCTGTCGGAGCTGGCGATCCTTGTGATGGGAAGCCACTGGCGTGCTGGCTTCGAGTGGTTCGCCCACGAGCCGATGGCGCGCGCCGCGGGCGTGAACGCCGAAGCCACCGAAGCCATCCGGCGCGGCGAGACGCCGGAACTGCCTGACGATGAGCGCGCCGTCTATGAGTTCAGCCGCGAGCTGATCGAGACGCACGAAGTGAGCGACGACACCTACGCCGCGGCGATCGCGACGCTCGGTCAACGAGGTGTCGTCGATCTCGTCGGGATCCTCGGCTACTACTCGTTGATCTCGATGACAATCAACGCCTTCCGCATCCCCGTACCCGAAGGCGCGATCGAGCCATTCGCCGACCTCTGATCGTCCGCCCGCAGGAATGCGAGCTGCGACATCCGCAAGGCGCGCTCGCACTGGGGCGCAGCAACCGTCAGTGCATGCCGTAGCTCTTGTGGACGTCGAACTCGTAGATCAGGCGGCGCTCGTCGACCATCTGCTGCGTGAACGCGTCCTCTTCGAGCTCGCCCTCGAACCAGCTGAGCGGGCCGGTCGGTCGGCCTTGCATCTGGCGCCGAGCCGATCACCCGCCGCCGGCCGCCAAGCGCCAGCGCCGCTCGACGTCGGGCCAGTTGATCACGTTCCAGATGGCGGCGACGTAGTCGGCGCGGCGGTTCTCGTACTGCAAGTAGTAGGCGTGCTCCCAGGCGTCGACGGCGAGGATCGGCACGCCCCCGAGCACTGTCGACTCGTGATGGACCTCGAGCTGCTCGACGATCAATCGCTCGCCGAGCGGCTCGTAGGTCAGCAGCCCCCAACCTGAACCCTGCGCAGTGATCGTCGCTTGCGAGAACTGCGCCTTGAACGACGCGAACGAGCCGAACGACGCGACGATGGCATCGGCCAGCGCGCCGGCTGGCTCGCCACCACCGTTGGGTGACAGGTTCGTCCAGTAGATCGAGTGCAACACGTGACCGCCGAGGTTGAAGGCGAGGCTCTTCTCCAACCCGACGATCGTGTCCCACTTGTCGGCGGCGCGCGCCTCGGCCAGTTTGTCGAGCGTTGCGTTGGCGGCGGTGACATAGGCGGCGTGGTGCTTCCCGTGGTGCAATTCGACGATGCGAGCGTTGAGGTGTGGTTCGAGGGCACCGGGGTCATAGGCGAGATCGGGCAGGGTGTAGGTCACGAGGATCCCTTTCGATGTCGTAGGTCGTAGCGGCGGCAGGACGATCGATCCGAAGCGTACGACTCGTCTTCAGCTCTCACGTCACCGAGCTACGGTGACCGGCAAGAGGGGACGTTGGACATGGCGATCAGACTTGGTGTGCTCGTGGCGCGTGGCAGTCGCTCGTCGGTGCACGCTTGGGGTCGCGGCGCGGTCGCCAAGGTGCCTGACCGCTCGACGCCCGAAGGTTGGATCCACTTCGAGGCGCTCTATGCCGCGTCCGTTCGCGATGCGGGCGCTCCGGCGCCGCGCTTGCTCGGCATCGAGCAGGTCGACGGTCGATCGGCGAGCATCTGGGAGCGCGTCCACGGTCCGTCGATGTGGCAGTACGTCGTCGATCGGCCCGATCGTTGCGCGCACTACGGACGTGTCCTCGCTGATCTGCAGGTCGGGTTGTTCGACCTCGTCCCGCCGCTGTCGCTGCCAAGTCAACGTGATCGGCTCGCCTGCAAGATCCGTCGCTCAGCTGACGAGATCGACGCGTCGCTCGCCGATGCGCTTGCGCTG
>Ga0209069_10002133_pt1 | contig 10169 bp, 9 predicted proteins | sample Str013_2_FD_187202 | JGI IMG/M metagenome (GOLD analysis project Ga0209069, IMG submission 187202) | Freshwater sediment microbial communities in response to fracking from Pennsylvania, USA - Straight Creek_MetaG_SC_2013 (SPAdes) (version 2) | ecosystem: Environmental > Aquatic > Freshwater >...
GTGCTGAGATGCTTCAAGACGCCGTCGACCGCGCCTTTGCGAATGCTGCGTGCGCCGACATCGAGGCCTGAAAGCCGCGTGGTTGCCGAGAACGGCACAAAGGTTTTCACCGCGCCGTCGAGGTCAGGTTCGGCAAGCCGAAACGTGCTGATAGCTAGAGCCTTGATCGAACGCCCCTCCGGCGTCTCGTCGGCCAGGCTCGACATCAGCGTGGCCTCGGCAAGCTGCCTGGCGGGCACGCCAGCAATCGGCAAAAATTCACTCGCCATGCGATTGCCAAAGGTGATCGTACCGGTCTTGTCCAGCAACAGCGTATCGACGTCGCCGGCCGCCTCGACCGCCCGGCCAGAGGTCGCAACCACGTTGAACTGCACCAGGCGGTCCATACCCGCGATGCCGATGGCGGAAAGCAGACCACCGATCGTGGTCGGGATCAACGTGACCAGCAGCGCGACAAGAATGGTGATGGTCAGCACGGTACCTGAATAGCTGGCAAGGCCCCACAACGTAACGACCGCGATCAGGAAGATCAGGGTTAGGCCAGAGAGCAGGATACCGAGCGCCAATTCATTGGGCGTCTTCTGCCGCTCGGCGCCCTCCACCAGTGCGATCATGCGATCAAGAAATGTCGAACCGGATGCCGATGTGATGCGTACAGCAATTGTGTCCGACAGCACCGTCGTGCCGCCCGTAACCGCCGACCGATCGCCACCCGCCTCGCGGATGACGGGAGCGGATTCGCCGGTGATGGCGGACTCGTTGACCGACGCGACGCCGCGGATGACTTCGCCGTCGGCCGGAATAATGTCTCCGGCGTCCACGCGCACCATATCACCTATGACCAGGTCGGCAGCCGCCGTCGGCTTGAACAGTTCGTTTTTCGGATCGTCCGGCCACAACAGAACTTTCGCCATGACATCCTTGCGGGTGCTGCGAAGCGCATCCGCCTGGGCCTTGCCGCGACCTTCAGCGATCGCTTCTGCGAAATTGGCGAACAGCACCGTAAACCACAGCCAGGCCGCGATCTGCACCGCAAACAGCGCCGAGCCACCGCCCCAACCGATTTCGCGTACGGCGTCGGCCGTCACCAGGACAGCCCCGACGCCAGTCACGAACATGACCGGATTGCGGGCCAATTGGCGCGGATCGAGCTTGATGACCGCATCAAGGACGGCGCGCCAGAAAATGCCTTTGTCGATAGTTGACTGCGTTGCGTTCTTCTTTGCCATGATGATCACTTAGGAGGTTTTGCCAGCGAGCATCTGAAAATGCTCGACAATGGGTCCGAGGGCGAGAGCCGGGAAGTATTCGAGGCCCGTGAGGATAAGAATGACTCCGATCAACAGCCCGACGAACAGCGGCCCGTGAGTCGGAAAGGTTCCGGCCGAAGCAGCGCCCTTGGTCTTGGCCGCGAGCGAACCGGCCATCGCCATGACTGGAATGACGTAGGCAAAGCGTCCCAGCAGCATGGCGATCGCCGTGGTCGTATTGAACCAGGGTGTGTTGGCGCTGAGGCCCGCAAAGGCCGAGCCGTTGTTACCGGTCGCTGAGGTGTAGGCGTAAAGAATCTCGCTCAGGCCGTGCGGGCCGGCATTGGCAAGGCTGGAGAGCGCTGCCGGCAATATCGCTGCCAGGGCAGAGAGCCCCAGGATGCAGGCCGGCAGGATCAGCACGGCCAGCATGGCGAGTTTCATTTCGCGCGCCTCGATCTTCTTGCCGAGGTACTCGGGCGTGCGCCCGACCATCAGTCCGGCGATGAACACCGTCACGATCGCCATCACAAGCATGCCGTATAGGCCCGAGCCGACGCCGCCCGGCAGGATCTCGCCAAGCTGGATCAGAAACATCGGCACCAGGCCGCCGAGCGGCGTCAGCGAGTCATGCATGGCGTTGACCGCGCCGCACGATAGCGCCGTTGTCACCGCGACGAACATGGCCGACATGGCCTGACCGAAGCGAACCTCCTTGCCTTCCATGTTGCCCATGGTGGGATCGACGCCGGCGGACGCCATCAGGCTCGTTCCAGACGTCTCCGACCAGTAAACAATTCCGACGCCCGCGATCAGCAGCACCGCCATGGCGGCCAGCAGCGCATGACCCTGGCGCCGGTCGGACACCATGGCGCCGAACATGAAAACCAGCGCCACGGAGATCACCAGCATGCTCCAAATCGCGAGCATATTGGACCAGGCGCTGGGATTTTCGAAGGGATGAGCGGAATTGGCGTTGAAGAAACCGCCGCCATTGGTGCCGAGCTGCTTGATGGCCTCTTGGCTTGCGATAGGGCCGAGCGCGATGGTCTGCCTGGCGCCCTCCAGCGTGGTCGCCTCGACCGATCCCGCAAGCGTCTGCGGCACGCCGGACAGGCCGTAGAGAATAGCGACGACCACGGACAGCGGCAGCAGCACATAAAGTATGACGCGCGTAAGGTCGACCCAGAAATTGCCGATCGTGGAGGCCTTCGAGCGCACGAATGCGCGCGTCAACGCCACTGCCAGGACAACCCCGGTTGCCGCAGATAAGAAGTTGTGCACGGTCAGGCCCGCCATCTGTACGAAATGGCTCATGGTGGTCTCGCCGCTATAGGCTTGCCAATTCGTGTTGGTGACGAAACTGACCGAGGTGTTGAAGGCCAGATCAGGCGGCACGGCATCGAATCCTTGCGGGTTGAGCACCGCGGGAAGCAGGAATTGCAGCCGCTGCATGGTGTACAGGAGCAGAAAGCCCATGAGACTGAACATCAGCATAGCGATCGTATAGCCAAGCCAGCCCTGCTCGCGCGCCGGATCGATGCCGGAAAGGCGATAGACGCCTCTTTCGACCGGTCGCAATAGGGGCGCGAGAAAGGTATCGCGGCCGTCCACGAGACGAGCGAGATAGGATCCTAGCGGCTGCGCCGCCGCCAGCACCAGGGCGAAGACAACCGCAATCTGAAGCCAACCGATTAAGGTCATGGCAGCACCATTTCTTTGACAGCAGGAAGACCGCAGGGGCGTCAGAACCAATCGGGCCGGATCAGCGTGACCAGCAGGTAGCCGGCCAGGGCGACCGCGACCGCCAAGGCAAACAGAGGTTCACTCATTGCCGCCCCCTCAGAGCCAGTCGCAAGCGCGCGCATAGAGCGCCAATCCGGCGAAAATAACCGTACCCAACCCGATGAAATAGAGGTCCAGCATGTTCATGCTCCTTGCATTCTGTGGCCAGGACTATGCGGTCGCTCGCATAAGGAAGCGATGCCGAAGGCGGCCGAGCCCATAATGAGATTATAAGGATCGCCATCCGATGCGATCAGTGCGCCTTCAGGCGTGCCACAACAGTCCGCCGCATTTGGGCAGCTGATTGGGGGCCGAAGCCTCGACCGGTGCTGGGCCTATGGATCGCGCGCCCAGTCGGACCTTTCTGTCCTCGAAAGGATCTGCAAGTGATGTCCTGATCAGGCAAGTTCCTCTTTGGCCTGCCAATCCCGCGCGACATAGTTGATGATCAGCGATTTGCGCAGCGCCTTGATCGGATTGTGCCCGACGCCGTGCCAGCTGTTGCGTGATGGAATAAAGATCACGCCCAGGTTTTTGCCATAGGGCGCCGTGGTCACATATCTGAAGTCGGGCGGCCCCTCGTGAATGTCCGTTCCCGCTGTGGCCAGTTCCGGCGTGTCGAGCAAATAGACCAGCATGGTGAACTTCTTGACGAGAATATCCGTATGCGGTTCCAGCCAGAAGCCTGGTCCATCCTGGCAATATTCGATCCGCAACTGCGCTTCGGTAAGATCCGTTGCGGTTGCTGTTTCAATGGCCGTCCGTACACGCTTGTTCTGAAAGCCATCGGCGATCCTCCGGCAGACCGAGAACTTCTCCTGGTTCTCCCTGGAAAAGAAGATGCGCTGCGCGTTGTTGCTTTCGCGGCGGCCACTGAAAACAGGATTGCCGGGCGCCGCCAGCGGCAACGCAAGCACCGCGTCGACATCAAGGGGTCGCAGAGCGCCTTTCAGCAGCCAATAGTCGAAGGGCGTTGTCTCGTGCCGCGCACGGGCCAGGCAGGTCATAAACACTTCGGCAACCGTGGCTGATGCGTCATGGTCACCGGTTCGGATAGCCTCATGTGTCATATCAGTAGCCCTCCTTGCTGCTGCGACAATAGAACGGCAGCAACTTCTTGATCCGTACCGAGATTTTTTACCGACCCAGTTGGTGCATGAGCGCCGTTGGCTTCAAGGTCTATCAACGCTCTTGTCTTTCCTTGCTGACGGTCACGGCAGTCCGTGACGTGCCCCGAAAGCGCGTGCCGCCAGGACGGGCAATCCGCCCCATCTCCGCTCCACCTCGACCAGTCGTCGGACCATCAGGCTGCTGCGGTTTTGCTGGTTACCAGGTCACGCACGCGATGAACCACCAAGCCGACGGTCTTGAACGACTGCGTCCGGTCCGGTGCGTTGGTCGGGCCTCACGGCGGGCTCGTCATCCAGGATCGCGCGCCAGCCGGCGCCATCCAGGTCTTCGAATTGGCCCGCCGCCAGCGCCCACAGGAAAGCCGCCAGTGCCAGCAGCCCCAGGAACAGCGCGCACGGAATGAGCCAGGCAAGAGCGGTCATCGTCTCGCGGCCTTCGGTTGGCAGCGCATCGAGCGCAATCTCAGCGCGTTTAGCGTCACGGCAATCGAACTGGTCGACATGGCGAGCGCTGCCACCAATGGCGTCACATGACCAAGCATGGCCAGCGGCACCGAGACGGCGTTATAAGCGAGCGCAATACCGAAGTTCTGCAACGCCATGCTGCGGCTGGCGCGCGCCACGGCCAGCAGTTCGATGAGAGGCTGCAGCGAGGCGCCCTGCCAGATCACGTCGGCCGCGCTCTGGCTGATGTCGGCTGCCGTCGCCGGTGACAACGAGGCATGACCGGCGGCAAGGGCAGGCGCGTCGTTCAATCCGTCACCGATCATCAGTATGCGCCTCCCCTCGGCCTCCAGCTGCATCAAGCGGGCGATTTTATCGGCGGGCGTTTGAGCGCCGCGATAGCCCGCGATGCCGGCCGCTGCAGCCATCTCAGCGACCCGCTCGCGGTGGTCGCCGGAGAGCACTTCGAGTTGGAACCCGGCTGAGTGCAACTGCTGCGCGACGCCAGCCGACTCCGGGCGCAGACTTTCCCGGAAGGCGAACCCGGCAGTGTGGCCATCGCCGTCAGTATACCACAGTGCGTCTGAAACATTCGGGTCCGCGACGCCAACAAAGCCCGCCGATCCCAGACGCTCTTCGCAAGTTCCGCGCTGCCTGCTCAGTCCGAGGCCCGCTTGTTCGTTGACGTCGCTTGCAACTGGAATGGGCCCGAGACGGTCGGCTGCGCCTTGCACCAGCGCTCGTGCGTATGGATGACGGCTGGCAGCGGCAAGGGTAGCCGCAGCGCGCAGCGTTGCCGGTGCATAATTGGCGACGTCCACAAGTTCGGGAATGCCCGTCGTCAGCGTGCCGGTCTTGTCGAGTACGATGGTGTCGATCTCGGCCAATCGCTCCAGCGCATCGGCTGATTTGACGATGAGTCCATGGCGGAAGAGCCGCCCGGCCGCCGTCACCTGTACGGCCGGAACGGCCAATGCCAAGGCGCATGGACAGGTGATGATCAGTACCGCGATGGCCGCCGTGAGACCGGCTTGCCAGCCCGCACCACTCGCAAGCCAGCCCAGGACGGTCGCCAGGCCGAGCAGATGGACCAGTGGCGCATAGATGCGGGCCGCGCGATCAGCAAGGCGCCGATAGCGGCCCTTGCCCTGTTCCGCCGCCTCCATCAAGCGTCCGATCTCATCCAGCAGCGTATTGTCGCCCGCCTTGGAGACTTCGATCTCGAGCGGCGCCGTCAGGTTCAGCGTGCCGCAATAGACGGAGTCTCCGACACCCAGGGCATGCGGCGCGCTCTCTCCGGTGATCAGGCTGTCATCGATGTCGCTGCGGCCGATTCGGATGACGCCGTCGGCGGGGACGCGCTCGCCGGTTGAGACGTGAATACGCAAGCCCGGCGCCAGATTGCGGGCCGGAAGCTCGATCAGGCTGCCATCGGGTTGCAGAACTCTGGCCCAACCGGCCTTCAAAGCCAGCAGGTTCTGCGCCGCACCGGCCGCCTTTACGCGCATGCGCTGATCGAGAAAACGGCCAATCAGGAGAAAGAACAGCAGCGTGACCGCAGCGTCGAAATAGACCTGCTCGCTGCCCTGAATGGTCTGGAACAGGCTCATGGCCGTCGCCAGGCATATGGCGACCGAGATGGGGACGTCCATATTCAGCCGGTGCGCGCGGATGGCGGTCGCCGCGGAGTGAAAGAACGGTTGGCCCGCATAGGCGACAGCTGGCAAAGCAATGAGAGCCGATACCCAATGAAACATATCAGCTGCGGCGGCGCCCATATCGCTCAGCATGCCGGCCCAGACGGCGGTTGACAGCAGCATGATGTTGGCCGCGGCAAAACCCGAAACGCCGATACGCTTCAGAAGGTCGCGTTCTCTTACGGCCGCCGCGTCGGGCGGGGCTTGCGCAATGTCGGCCGCACTGTAGCCGACAGCCGCCAGGGCGTCGACCAATCCGCGGGGCGTTATGCGGCCGGGAGCGAACTCGACGGCGACACGACGTGCGGACAGGTTCGCGCGGACAGCGGAGACGCCGTCGACCTGGCGCAAGGCGCGCTCGACCTTGGCCATGCAGCCGCCGCACGTCATGTTCTCGACGATGAGCGAGAGATGACCCTGAGGCGCACGGGCATTCGCCGGGTCTGAAAGCGCCGTCACTCCATGGGTTTGCGCCATAGCCGCTCCTTTAGACGAAAGACGTCCGTATGCCCGCTTGCCACCTGTGACTTTGCGGTCAGATCGACGATCCAATTGCCCGCAGCCGCGTTCGCAAGCGGCGCCAGATAGACGCCGGCGCCGCTCTCGTGGAATTGAACGGATCGATCCCAGTGGTTGGTCGAGGGCCGGCCGAGGCTGCCGCTGACGGTCAAATGTTCTACTGGCTGGCCCTTGCGGTCTGTCACAGTGACCTTCAATACTCCTGGAAGCTGTTCGACGCGGGATGTCCAACCCAATTGATCTTGGGACAGAGCGTCAGCGACGGTGGCGTTGTAGGTGAGGCCGCGTCGATAGGCGTCATCGCCGTCGGAACCGCTGAAGGTCGACAAAGCCGCATAGGCCATGAACCCATTGACCGCGAAAACGACCCCGAAAAAGGCCGCGAAGATTGCCAGCGCATGAGTTCCGGTAAGTTCCCGCCGGTCGCCTGCAATTGTTGCCCTTGTGGTCATGGCGTCGGCCTCCTGAAACTGGTGGCGTGGCGGCTGGAGGTCTTGTCGCCCAGATCTGTCACCAGGACGTCGAAGGCCGTGGTCTCACCAGACAGCTGCCTCAAGGCAGCAGGCGGCACGCTGACATAGAGCTTGACTTCGCGCAGCGTCGACGGCGCGACGTCGATGTCCAGGCCGGTCGCTTGATCGCTGCCGGCGATCGACAACGTCGCGTTGGGCAAGCCATCAAGCCCAATGCCAAACCTGCGCGCCTGTTGCCGCTTGTTCAGGATCTTCACCGTGAAGCCATTGCGGATGCTGTTGTCCGTCAACCGCACAAACAGCGGATTGCGATCAGCCTGCACCGTCACGTCGAGCGAGCTGCGGTTCCATAGCGCGAACAGCAATAGACCGGCGACGACGGCGATCGATCCAACGTAAAGGGCAGTCCGTGGACGTACGATCTTCGTGCGCGGCGGCGTACCCTTGGCGGCCGCGTCGAGCTTGTGGAACGTATCATAGGCAATGAGCAGGTTCGGCCGGCCGACCTTGCTCATCACGCTGTTGCAGGCATCGATGCAGAGCGCGCATTGGATACATTCCAGCTGCGGCCCGTCGCGAATATCGATGCCCATCGGGCAGACGGCCACGCATTGGTTGCAGTCGACGCAATCGCCGCGGTCGTCCCAGGCCTCCCCCTTCTTGTGGGGTCCACGCGGTTCGCCGCGATGTGGACGGTAGCTGACCAGAAACGAGTCGGCATCGAACATGGCGCCTTGGATGCGCGGCCAGGGGCACATATAGGTGCAGACCTGCTCACGCGCGATGCCGCCGAGCAGATAGGTCGTCAGTGCAAAGATGCCTAGAAATAGCCACGCGACATAGGGCGCCGTGCCGGACCATAATTCCTGAGCCAGAGTCGGCGCATCGCGAAAATAGAATACGAAGGCGCCGCCGGTGGCGAGTCCCACCAGCAGCCATGTGACGTGCGTTGCGCCTTTACGGATGACTTTGTCGGCATTCCACGGCGTTGCATCGAGCTTGATGCGCGCATTGCGGTCGCCCTGCCAGAAGCGCTCGACCGCGATCATCAAATCGGTCCAGACCGTCTGTGGGCAGGCGTATCCGCACCAGACGCGGCCGGCCAGGGCGGTCACCAGGAACAGCGCCAACGCCGACAGCACCAGCAGGCCAGTGATCAGATAGAACTCTTGCGGCCAGATTTCCAGCGGACCGAAATACAGCCGCTGATGCTCGAAATCGAGCAGGAACGCTTGCGATGGCAAACCGGGGCCGCGGTTCCAGCGCAGCCAGGGCAGCACGTAGTAGATGCCGAGCGTGACCGCCATCACCGCCCATTTGATCAGTCGGAATTTCCCGAAGGCGAGCTTGGGGTAGATGTTCTTGCGTACCTCATAGAGGTTGCGGCGTGGACGCGCGTTGACGGCTTCGACATCGGTGCGGGCAACGCCGGGCGCCGCCTCGCGCGACGCGTTGGGGGAGGCAAGGACAGCCAGGTCTGTCGCCGTCATGGTTTCCGCCAGTCCAATTGCCAATTGCGCACAGGCCGTACACACGGCGCGCTATTTCCCGCCGCCAAGTTCATGGACATAGAGCGCCAACTGTTTGAGCGTTGTCGCATCGAGCCTGCCGCCCCAGGCCGGCATGACGCCGCCGCGTCCGGATTCGATGCTGGTCAGGATCGCCTCTTTGCTGGCGCCATAGAGCCAGATGTCATCGGTCAGATTGGGGGCGCCCAAATCCTGTTTGCCCTTGCCGGCATCGCCGTGACAGGCTGCACAGTTGTCGGCAAACAGCTGCTTGCCGCGCTTGACGGCGTCCGGATCGGTGGCGCGGTTGGAGAGCGACAGGACGAACTCCGCAGCATCGTTGATCTGGGCAGGCGCAAGGGCCTTGTCCAGGCCGAACCGCGGCATCTGCGTGAACCGGGTCGCCTGCGAGGTTGAGTGGACACCGACCGTCAGCGTCGTGAGGATATCTTCAAGCTTACCACCCCACAGCCAATCGTCGTCGTTGAGGTTTGGATAGCCGGGCTTGCCCTCGGCGCCGCGGCCGTGGCACTGGGCGCAATTGTTGGCGAAGGCGGCCCGTCCCCCAGCCAGCGCAAAGCGGAGCAATTCGGGATCCTTGCGGATGCCCTCAAGACTGGCTCCGGCGATCGCGGCGACGAACTTTCCCTGCGCAGCTTTGCCGGCGGCGACATCGGTCGCCACGACCTGGCGCTGACTGTAGCCAAGCAGCCCAGCGCTGTAGCCTGACACCCCAGGCCATGCCGGGTAGGCGACCCAGTAGCCGACAGCATAGAGAATGCAGGCATACAACACCCACAGCCACCAGCGCGGCAGCGGATTGTTCAACTCCTTGATGCCGTCCCACTCATGTCCCGTCGTCGCCACGCCGGACACCTCGTCGATCTCTTGTTCAGCGCGCATCGTTCGCCTCATGTTCAGCAGCTTCGGGGTCGCGCTGCAGCGGTAGCCTGGCGGCCCGGTCGAACGTCGCGGCATTGCCAGGCCAGAGCGCATAGGCCAGCGCTCCGACAAAAAGCGCAATGAACAGGCTGAGCGTGACGATCTGCGACAGGCGGTCGACAGCCTCGTAGGTCATGTTGATGCTCCGTCATCTGAGGTTCGGGCCGGCTTCGTCGAACTTGGCGAAGTCGACGAGCGTGCCGAGCATTAGCAGATAGGCGATCAGCGCGTCGGCCTCGCTGGCCTGGCTGGAATTGCCGGTGAAGGCGCGCTGCTGCGCCTTTGGGTAGCGCTTGAGGAAGTCCGCTGCCCCCTTGGCGTCGGGATTGATCTGCAGCGCAATGTCGGTCGCCGCTTTGGCGATCATGTCGTCGGTATAGGGCACGCCGACCATGCGAAGAGTTTTCAACCGGTCCTGGAT
>Ga0209069_10002134_pt1 | contig 10168 bp, 10 predicted proteins | sample Str013_2_FD_187202 | JGI IMG/M metagenome (GOLD analysis project Ga0209069, IMG submission 187202) | Freshwater sediment microbial communities in response to fracking from Pennsylvania, USA - Straight Creek_MetaG_SC_2013 (SPAdes) (version 2) | ecosystem: Environmental > Aquatic > Freshwater >...
GTCGTGAAGTCGTGAAACCGTGAAGTCGTGAAACCGTGAAGTCGTGAAACCGTGAAGCTACAAGGCGAGCGACGATCATCGTCACGATCTCACGATCTCACTCCGCCGGCTGTCCCGCCTTGGCGGTCGGCATCTCGGGAATGTTCAAGTCTTTTTTCGGCCTCAGCCGCACGTAGATCTGCCCGATGATCAGCAGCACGCTGAGGCCGATGAACGTGGCGGCGATCGGATGATTGTAGACGTCGACGAACACCGTCAGGTCGCCACGCTGGATCAGCATGGCCCGGCGAAAGTTCTCCTCCAGGCGCGGCCCCAAGACGAACCCGAGCAGGATCGGCGCCGGATGGAAGCCGAGGATCAGCAGCACATAGCCGAACATGCCGATGATCAGTGTTTCCCCGACCGCGAACAGGTCATTGTTGGCGCTGTAGACGCCGATGCAGATGAAGAACAGCGCCGACGGGTAAAGGTATTTGTAGGGAATGGTCAGCAGCTTCACCCAGATGCCGATCATCGGCACGTTGAGGAACACGAGCAGGATGTTGCCGATCCAGAAGCTGGCGATCAGGCCCCAGAACAGGTCGGGATGCTCCTTGATCAGCTGCGGGCCGGGCGTGATGCCCTGCATGATCAGCGCGCCAAGAATCAACGCCATCACCGCATCGCCGGGGATGCCGAGGCTCATGGTTGGAATGAAATCGCCCTGCACGGCGGAGTGCGTGGAAGCTTCCGGACAGGCCACGCCCTCGATCGCGCCATTGCCGAACCGCTCAGGCGTCTTGGAGATCTTCTTTTCCGTGGCATAGGACACGAACGAGGCAATGGTCGGCCCGGTGCCCGGGATCAGCGAGCACAGGCTGCCGATCAAGGTGCCGCGGATCATCGGCCAGCCGGCCAGCTTGAGGTCGGCGAGGCTCGGGCGCATGTCCCGCATGCGCACGTTCGTGTACTGCGCATTGATCGGCGCGACGTTGTTGACGCTCTTCAGGAACTCGGCGATGCCGAACAGGCCGAGCGCCAGCGCCACGATCTCGATGCCGTTGTAGAGCTCCATCACGCCGAAGGCGAAGCGGGGCATGCCCGTATTGATGTCCGAGCCGACGACGCCGAGCAGCAGCCCGAGCGTGGTCATGGCAACGCCCTTCAGCGGCGAGCCCTTGGCCAGCGTCGAGCCGGCCAACAGACCCAGCAGCATGAGACTACATATCTCCGCCGGTCCGAACTTGAAGGCGAGTTGCACCAGCAGCGGCGCCATGAAGATCATCTGCGTGATCCCGAACGAGGCGCCGACGAACGAGGAGATCATGGTGATGCTGAGCGCGGTGCCGCCCTTGCCCTGCTTGGTCAGCGGATAGCCATCGAGACAGGTCACGGCGTGTGGCGGGTGGCACGGCAGGTTCAGCAGGATCGAACAGATTGCGCCGCCATACTGGGCGCCGTAATAGATCCCGGCCAGCATCAGAATTGCGGCCACCGGTTTCATCCCGAACGTCAAGGGCAGCAGCATCGAGATTGCCGCCATCACGCCCATGCCCGGAAGCACGCCGACAATGTTGCCGATGACGCAGCCGACGAAGCACCACAGCAGGTTGTGCGGCTGGAATGCCACGCCGAAGCCGTGCCACAGGTCTGTCAATGAATTTTCGATCATATGCCGAGCACCTTGAGCAGAGGCAGACGCACTTGCAGGATGAAGGCGAACAGCGTCACGCCGAGCACCGTGATGATCGAGGACAGCACCAGCGCCTGGTATAACGTTATGGTCCGATCGCCGGCCGCGGAAAGCAGCACGCAGGCGAATATTGCCGGGATGAGGCCGACAAATTCAGCCAGCAGCATGAACGACAGTACGCCAACGATAATGCAGCCCCACCCCCGCCAATCGGGGCGCTCGATCCGCACGTGCTGCTCGTCGTGCGCGTGAGCGGCAGTGCCGACGATGGCGATCATCGCGCCGATGAACAGCAGGATGACGCCGAGCGCGACGGGAAAGAACCCCGGCCCCATCTGCTGCAGGGTTCCCAGGTCATATCGGCGCCCCTCGAGCACCGCGCCCGCCCCGATCAGCATGATCAGCCCCCCGCCGTAGAGGTCGCGTCGATCGTTGATTTGCATGGTCCTCCCCACTCTGGATTGACCCGGTTGGTGTGGTTGACGGATTCGCCGGATCCCGGTGTTTTGCCGGCAGTCTATGACAGGAACCGGCGCAGTGCCGCATTAAAATCCTTCTCGCCGGTCAAATTCGCGACATGTGTTGCCCCATCGATCAAGGCAAATTGCGAGCCGGGCAAGCCTTCGTGCATGGCTCGCATCAGGTTGGGGTGCGGGCCGTCCGCCGAGCCGCAGATGAACAGGGTCGGTGGTTTGATCTGCCTTATGTTCTGCGCCATCGTCAGCTCGCATAACATGCCGCTGCAACCGAAATACCCTTCGACGCTGGTTTCGGCAACCGTTCTGCCGATCATGGTGACGAAATCCCGGTTCTTATCCAGATAGGCGGGAGGGAACCAGGTCTTGAGGGTTTCCTCCACCACCGACTCCATGCCGCCGGCGATCACCCCTTCGCGGCGTTTCTTCCAGTTCGCGATCCATTCGGGCGGGCTGTCCCCACGGCAGTCGCAGATCACCAGCTTGTCGATCCGATCCGCGAAATGCATGCCCATATGCATGCCGGTCATGCCACCGAGCGAAAGCCCGCAGAAGTGGCTCCTCTTGATGCCGAGATGATCCCACAGCCCGATCACGTCGCGGGAGAGCAGATCGGCGCTGTAATAGCCTTCCGACTTCTCGCTCATGCCGTGACCGCGGACATCGTAGCGCAGCACGCGGAAATCGCGGGCGAACTCGCGCGCCTGCGGCGCCCACATGGTATGATCGGTGCGCAGCGAGTTGGAGAAGGTCAGCCACGGGCCCGGGGCGGAACCCTCGACCTCATAATACAGCTTGATGCCATTGATGGTTGCGCGTGGCATGGGGGTTCTCCTTGCAAGGGTGATATTGCGGTCGTGGCAGCTTGCTAGCCAGGTTTGGCCCGCAGACCGCCGGCGGCTCCCATCCACTCGATATGAGCGCGGATCGCCGTCTTGCCGGCATCGAGCCAGCCGTATTTGTCGGCGACCTTGATCATGGCGGCCAGCCCGTCCTGATACGCCGGGTCGCTCGCCGGTCCCTCCCAACGGCGCAAGGCCTCGATGCTGACCCAGCCGTGCTCGGGGTTCTCCAGCCGCACCTTACCCACAAACTGCGAGCGGAAATGCTCGAATTCGGCGCGCGGCCGCGCGATCTCGATCTTGAAGCTCTTGAAGTCGTGCGGCTCGCGCAGTGTCAAATCCGTGGCCGTACCGATGTGCACGATCATGCTTACCTCTCCGATGGGGCACACCGGCGCCACTTGCCCTCACCGCATGCGGTTCGATCGAGGGTGGAACGAGCCGGCCTCACCTCACTTCTTGGCCGTATCGAAGCCGACGATCAGATCGCCCGACTTGAATTGCGCCGGGTACAGGATGGTCTGCACGCCGGTTTTCAGGAACTGGTTTACGTCGTTCCCGACGATGCCACGGTACTGCACCGTAATGACGCGCGGGGCCTGCCATTCGCCCCGTTCGCCGAACTTCAGATCACCGATGATGGTCTTGAACGTGGTCTTGTGCAGGTATTCGGCCAGCTTGGCATCGTCGGTGGAGCCGACCGCCTTGAGCGCGTCCTCCAGGATCTGCATCTGGGCGTAGGCGTAGGGTGGAATATAGAGGCCGAGCACGTCGACGCCCTCCTTGGCGGCGCGCACACGATACTTCTCGAGGAACGCATCGACGCCGGGGAACTTCATGGTCGGCTCGGGCGCGTAATAGTCGTAGCACACGATATTGTTCAGCAGCGGACCCAGCTGGGACTTGAGCGCGGCGAACTGCAGACCGACCATCGAGCCGCCGACCAGCTTGGCCTGCAAGCCGCTCTCGTAGATCGCCCGGATCATGCCCGAGGAATCCGGCGGATAGGTCGCCATGTAGAACAGGTCTGGGTTGGCGGCCTTGATCGCGCGCACCACCGGCGCAAAGTCGATCGTGCTCGGCGGGTAGGCCTTGTCGTAGACGACGTCGAAGCCGAGCCGCTTGGCATGCGCGCGTGCCCCGTTCATGGCGATGACGGCGAATTCCTGATCGGCGCCGACGATGGCGACGGTCTTGGGCTTGGGATTGATGGTCGCGGCCAGCTCGAAGAAGCCCTTCGAGAACTCCTCCTGCGGCTCGGGACCCGACGGTTGCATTTGGAAATAGCGGTCGTACTTGAACTGCTCGTTGGCGGCGAGCGCGAAGAAAGCGAGGAAATTCTTCTTGCGGCCGATGATCACCGGCATGGCCGCCGCCACCGGCACCGTGCCGTAGCCGGACAGCACGATATCCACCTTGTCGATGTCGAGCAGCTTGGAATAGATGCCGGGCACGGTCGCCGGGCTCGACTGGTCGTCGTAATAGACGAGCTCCACCTTGCGGCCGAGCAAGCCACCACGGGCGTTGATCTCCTCTTGCCAGATTTGATAGGTAAGCAACGCCGCCTTGCCCCCGCCGGCAAGCCCGCCGGTCAGCGCCATGCCGAAGCCGAGCTTCATCGGTTGTTGCGCCTGGGCGCTGGTCAGCCACATGAGACCGCCGAGCAGTGCGGCCAATCCGTTGGCGATTCGCATGAGGTGTTTCATTGGTGGGCCTCCCTGTGCGCGGTCATCTGTTGTTCGACCGTGTTGACTGAAACATTTCCGTCCTGTCACCTGAGGTGTCGTGCGCTGTTAGCGCGTCAAGTGCACCCATTGAGGTGTCGTTCACCTCGGCTTCAGCATCGTTCTTGCCGCATCGAAGATGTGTGCATCGGTGATGCGATATAGGTCCTCGAGCGGTGACGAATAGGGCACCGGGATGCGCGGCGCGCCGAGGCGTTTGACCGGCGCCAGCAGCTCATCATGCAGCTCCTCGGCGACGTTCACCGCAATCTCCCCGGCCATGCCGCCGACGAGCACGCTTTCCTGCGCGACCAGCAAGCGACGGGTCTTGCGCACCGAGGCGAGCACGAACTCGCGGTCCCAGGGCCACAAGGTGCGCAGGTCGATCACCTCCGCGTCGATCCCCGATTGTGCCAGCCGGTCGGCGGCGTTCCCGGCCAGCAGCGCCATCCTGGACCAGGCCACGATGGTGAGGTCGCTGCCCCTGCGGGTGATCGCGGCCTTGCCGAGCGGCACCAGTTGATCGGCGCCGTCGGGCACCTCGCCGGTGCTGCCCCACAGCTCCTTGTGCTCGAGGAATACCACCGGATCGTCGCAGCGGATGGCGGATTTGAGCAGTCCCTTGCCGTCGGCGGGCGTGGCCGGCGTCACCACCACGAGGCCGGGCGTGTGCACCCACCAGGCTTCGTTGGAGCCGCAATGCTGGGCGGCCAGGCCGCGCCGGGTTCCGATCGCCTGCCGGACGACCAGCGGAACGCGCGCCTGCCCGCCGAACATGTAGCGGATTTTCGCAGCCTGGTTGACGAGTTCGTCCACGGCACACAAGCCGAAATCGACCGCCCTGAGGTCGGCGATGGGGCGCGTGCCGTTGACCGCTGCGCCGACCGCCGCGCCGAGGATGGTGTTCTCGGAGATCGGGGTGTTGACGATGCGCCTGGCCCCAAACTCCTCGATCAGCCCGAGATACTGGGTGGCGCTGGTGCTGCCGGCCGACGTGCTCAGGTCCTCGCCGAGCGCCCACACGGTCGCATCGCGCCGCATCTCCTCGGCGAGCCCATCGCGAACCGCATCGGAATAGGTCATCCGGCCCATTGCGGGGCTCCGATGTCCTGCACGTCGTCGAATGCGGTCCTGGGGTCGGGGAACGGTGCCCGCCCGGCAGCCGCGTAGGCATCCGCGATGAAGCTCCTGGCCCTCTCCCGTGCCGCCGCGACCTCCCCTGCCGCGACGCCCTCGCCGAGCAGCCAGCGCTCTGAGCGCGCGATCGGCTCGTTCGCCCAGAACTCCTCCGTCTCCCCCTTGCGGCGGTAGCTCAACGGATCGCGCGAGACGTGCCCTTTGACGCGGTAGGTCTTGGCATGCAGGAACTGGGGGCCCTGGCCGTTGCGGATGCGCCCGATCAATTCGGCGGCGGCCGCATCGACGGCCAGCAGGTCATTGCCGTCGACGGTCACGGCGGGAATGTCGAACGCCTGTGCCCGGACCGCCGGCCCGCCGCCGGCGGTGATCGATCGGGTGACGGTCGAGGAGGCATACATGTTGTCCTCGCACACGATCAGCACCGGCAGGTGGAACACCTTGGCCCAGTTGAGGCCCTCGTAGAACGGTCCGCGGTTGGTCGTGCCATCGCCGACAAAAATGCCGACGATCTTGTCCTCGCCCTTGATCAAGACGGCCTGCGCCGCGCCCACCCCCATGGTCACGCCGTCGGCCAGGATGCCGTTGGCGCCGAGCATGCCGACCGAGAAATCGGCGATATGCATGGAGCCGCCCTTGCCGCCGCTGGTGCCGCCAAGCCGTCCGAACAGCTCCTTCATCATCGCCCCGGGGTCGGCGCCCTTGGCGATGGCGTGGCCGTGGCCGCGATGATTGGAGTGGATGAGATCGTCACGCCGCAGGTTGGCGCATACTCCGACAGCAATGGCTTCCTGGCCGATCGACTGGTGAATGGATCCTGCGGCAAAGCCATCGACCAGCGCCTGGTGCGCGGCTTCCTCGAACTCACGGATCAGCAGCATGGTGCGGAACATGCCGTAGATGCGCTCCGCCTGATTTGAGCGCTCGGACTGCGGTGCCGGCGAGCGGGCTTTGCGGGCCATCTAATCCCTCCTGCTGGCAGTGAGTGTTGACACGAAAAGGCAGAACGGGAACTCATATTCGCCAGGAGCCGACCGAATTAGCAAACGTTTTTTTGAATTGGAGCCGGGCCGATGGCGAGCGCGCCGATCATCCTCGACAGCGTCACGCACCTGCTGGGCGAGCACCGCGGGCGAGTCTGCTATTGCGCATCCCACGGCGGCCGCTACGCCGGCAGCTATGCGGCGCAGAGCGGCGTGGGAGCGGTGATCCTGAACGATGCCGGGATCGGGCGCGAGCAGGCGGGCATCGCCGGGTTGGGGGTGCTGGAGCGGCTCGGCGTGCCGGCGGCGGCGGTGTCGCATCGCTCGGCACGGATCGGCGATGGGCGCGACGGGCTGGCGCGCGGGGTGCTGTCGTTCGTCAACGCGCCGGCTGCCGCGCTCGGCCTTGCCGCCGGCATGGCGTGCCGGACGGCGCTGGAGCGGCTGTGCGCCGCCCCATTGACGCCGGCGCCGATGCCGCCGGTCGAGCGGGAGGCGCGGTTCGAGGATGCGGCGGCAGGCCGTGGCGACGTGCGCGTCGTGGTGATGGACTCGATCTCCCTGGTGACGGCCGGGGAAACCGGCCACATCATCGTCGCCGCCTCCCATGGCGGGCTGCTCGGCGGGCGGGCGGAAACCGCGGTCAAGTATCCGGTGTTTGCCGCGGTGACCTGCGACGCCGACCGCGGCATCGACGACGCGGGAATTTCGCGGCTGCCCGCCATGGACGCGCGCGGCATCGCGGGCGCCTGCGTCTCGGCGTTCTCGGCCCGCATCGGCGACGGCCGCTCGGTCTACGAGGATGGCTACATATCGGTGGTGAACGAAACGGCACGGCAACACGGCGGCCGCATCGGCCAGAGCTGCCGGGAGTTCGTGGCGGCGATGCTTACAGCGGCGGACAGGAGAGGGTCATGAAGATCAAGCTGCATCACATCAATCTATGCACGAACAACGTCGAGGTTATGGATGCGTTTTATCGCTCGGTGCTCGATCTGGAGCGCGAGCCGACGATGCAGGCCATGCGCTCGCGCACCGAGGAGGGCTACACCGCTCCCGTCGCCTTCGTCACCGATGGCACGACGCAGGTCCACCTCGCCACCAGGGACCTCGGCGTCTCGTTCCGCACCGGGCAGGCCATCAACCCGCTCGAGAAAGGCCACATCGCCTTTAGAACCGACGACATCAAGGCGTTCAAGAAACGATTGGACGAGAACGGTGTTAAGTATTCAGATTTCGGCGACTGGGCGATCAGCGGCTGGCAGCAGATCTTCTTCTACGACCCCGACGGCAACATCATCGAGGTGCACCAGGAGGGGCCGTGAGCGTGCGCGTGCTCGAACGATGGGAGACCCTACCCCTCTCCCCGTGAAGAACGGGGAGAGTTACCATGAGCGCCGAAGGCGCGCACATGAATGGATGAAAGGCGTATGGTTAACAGTTCGCTCTTTGTCCGGTTTCTTTCAGAGTAGGGAATCTGGCGGTGTTCTCCCTCTCCCCGTCGTTCTTCACGAACGGGGAGAGGGTCGGGGTGAGGGGCGGCAAACGGCACACGCGTTGCCAAAGGCCACTCTTCACCCTATTGCCGACGGCCCCACTCCCTACTCTCCGGCCATGCGCCTCGGCTCGGCCAAGGCCTGCTCGCGGGCGGCCAGTCGCTGCTCGGCCTCGATCATGTAGCCACGCGTGATGGGCAACGTCTCGATGCGTTTGCTCAATTGCAGTTGAAACACCATCAGGCCCTGGTAGCGGAACGCGGCCTCGGCACCGGCGAGATAAAATTCCCACATGCGGCAGAACCGCTCGTCGCGAAGCCGGGCGGCGGTCTCCCGGTTGGCGAGGAACCGCTCGCGCCAGGCTTTCAGCGTCTCGGCATAGTGCAGGCGCAAAACTTCGACGTCGGTCACGATGAGGCCGGACCGCTCGACCGCCGGCAGCACCTCGCTCAGCGCCGGGATATAGCCGCCGGGGAAAATATGCTTGACGATGAATGGGTTGGTGACCGTCGGCACGTCCGAGCGGCCGATCGAATGAACCACCGCAATGCCGTCCTCGGACAGATGATCGGCGATGGCCCGGAAGTAGGTGTCGTAATGCATGACGCCGACGTGCTCGAACATGCCCACCGAGACGATGCGGTCGAACCGGCCTTCGATCTCGCGATAGTCCGTCGCCTCGAAGCGGACCTTGTGTGAAAGGCCCTGCAGCCGCGCCCGTTCCCGCGACATGGAAAGCTGCTCGTGCGACAGCGTGATGCCGGTGACATCGACGCTGCCGACCTCGGCGAGATACAAGGCCAGCCCGCCCCAGCCCGATCCGATGTCGAGCAGCCGTTGCCCCGGCCGCAGCGCCAGCTTGGCCGCGACATGCCGCTTCTTGGCCAGTTGCGCCGCCTCGAGGTCGTCGCCGGGCCGGAAATAAGCGCAGGAATATTGCCGATCCCGGTCGAGGAACAAATCATAGATGGCGCCATCGATGTCGTAATGATGCGCCACATTGCGGCGGGCCCGGCCGACGGGATTGAATTGGCTGATCGGCTTGGTCAGGTAGCGCAAGGCATGCAGGCCTTGGGTCCAGGGGGGCAGCTGCTTGTCGCCGCCGCCCGCCAACAGGGCTGCAATCAGATCATAAAGCGAGCCTTCGATGAGCGCGAGCCGACCGTCCATGTAGGCTTCGGCGAGCGCAAGCTCGGGATTGAGCGCCAATTCGCGCTCGACCCGCTTGTCGGCGAGCTTGACCCGAATGCGCCGGGCCGCCGGATCGCCAAAATGGTGGCTGACGCCTTGGGTGTCGATGAACTCGACGTGGCCTTTGATGGCGATCCGATCCAGGATCAGTTTCAAGGGGGCGAACATGGCAAGCCTCTACCGCCTTTTGTTCCCCCCTCGTTTGCGATACGTCAATGGCCGCGGTCCGGCGCGGTTCGATTATATATTGCTCGCAAGGGACAATTTCCACATCCAGACGCGGGCATGGCTAAGAAATTCGCCGGACCGTCACCGAGGCTCAAACGTCCTCATCTCCCGAGGCGGTCCGCAGCTGCTCGAACAGGGCGAGCTGGTCCACCGCCTTGGCAGAAGGGCCGGCCATGCCGAGGTGCCGATAGGCCCGCAGCGTGAGCACCCGCCCGCGCGGGGTGCGGCCGATGAAGCCCTGCTGCAAGAGATAGGGCTCGACGATCTCCTCGAGCGCATCGCGGGGCTCCGACAGCGCCGCCGCGATGGTCTCGATGCCGACCGGGCCGCCGTCATAGTTCTTGGCGATGCAGTTCAAATAGCGGTGGTCGAGCGCATCGAGCCCTTCGTTGTCCACCTCCAGTTGCAGCAATGCCTTG
>Ga0209069_10002135_pt1 | contig 10167 bp, 6 predicted proteins | sample Str013_2_FD_187202 | JGI IMG/M metagenome (GOLD analysis project Ga0209069, IMG submission 187202) | Freshwater sediment microbial communities in response to fracking from Pennsylvania, USA - Straight Creek_MetaG_SC_2013 (SPAdes) (version 2) | ecosystem: Environmental > Aquatic > Freshwater >...
GAATGCCGCAGCGCAATGCGTTTGCAAACGCGTCAATGTTGTCGATTGAGTTATTGCACTCGCCACGCTCGACTGATCCGACGTACGTGCGGTGAAGCCCCGCTGCGTCAGCGAGGCCTTCTGGAGATATGCCGGCGGCGATTCGGGCTTTGCGCAGGTTCTCCGCGAAAAAGCGGCAGGCTCGGCCTGTTCGTTTGACAGTCATGGCAAAGTGCAGATTTACAAACAAGGCGATGCATATTTCGGTAAAATAACCGGGGGAACAAAAGAAACGAAAACAGATACAAAGAATCCGGAGCCGTCACTTAGGAACCGCGATCTTCTGGGGTTAATCATACTTAAGGATTTTCATTATAACAATAAAGGGAAATGGGAAGATGGAACTATTTATGATCCCAATAACGGGAAAACATATTCATGTATCATCGGTATGAAAGATAACCACAAACTTGAAGTGAGAGGCTATGTAGGCATTTCACTTTTTGGAAGAACGGAGGAATGGACCAGATAACTGCAATTTTTTGAATAGCGTTTCAATTGGAAAAGGATGCAACATGGCGCATATTGAACTTAATGGCATCATAAAAAATTAGCAAAAAACATTACAATGAAAATAACTGATTTTTCAGTAAAGAATTATCAATTCACGCTGATAGTATTCGTGATGCTGATCGCGATCGGAGTAAATTCATTATTGCACATGCCGCGTGGGGAGGATCCTGATTTCCAGGCGCCTCAATTCAATATAGTTGTGATTTATCCTGGGACCAGCCCGAAAGACATGGAACAATTGGTTGTAGACAATATTGAAAAAAAAGTCAATGAACTGGATGATATCAAACGTGTCCGGTCACGCATGGAAGATGGTTTGGCAGTATTGAATGTGGAATTCAAATACCAGACGGATCCCGATAAAAAATACCAGGATCTTGTCCGGGAAATGGATGCACTCCGCGGCGATTTACCGAAAGATATCCTGAGCATTGATATCCTGAAATTTAGTCCAAGTGATGTAAACATCGCGCAGTTTGCTTTGATGAGTGAAACATTGCCCTATAAAGACATGGAAGAATGGAGCAAGGAATTAAAAAAGCGGTTGGAAAAAATAAAATCACTCAAGAATGTCGACAATTGGGCCTTTCCACAGCAACAGGTACGATTGAGTTTAAACCTGGAAAAAATGGCGCAGAATAAAATTCCATTGACCAGGGTACTTGGCGCTATTCAAAATGAAAATGTAAATATCCCAGGCGGAAGTGTGGAGATGGGTACAAAAAAATTCAATATTAAAACAAGTGGAGATTACAAAACAGTTGATGAGATCAGTAATACGATTGTTACCGGCATCAATGGCAAGCTGGTTTATGTAAAAGATATCGCCGAAGTGCATTTTGATTATGAAGAGCAGAACTATATTGCCAGGCTAAATGGAAGAAGGTCCGTATTTGTTACTGCAAGTCGCAAAATGGGCACAAATATTTTTGATGTGGAAAAAGAAATGCAGTTGGTGGTGGATCAATTCAAAAAAGAGCTGCCCAACAATATACAATTCGAGCAAAGTTTTAATAATGCCGAAAGTGTCCGACATCGGTTGAGCGGATTTACAGGCGATTTTGCCATCGCGATTTTTCTAGTGCTGCTTACGCTGCTCCCATTGGGTGCAAGAGCCAGTTTGGTAGTGATGGTATCCATTCCATTATCATTGGCAATCGGTTTGTTTTTACTTGACATATTCGGATTCACGATTAATCAATTGAGCATTGTAGGTTTTGTTGTGGCATTGGGCCTGCTCGTGGATGACAGCATTGTTGTTGTTGAAAATATTGAACGATATCTCCGGATGGGGTATAGCAGGCGTGAAGCTGCCATGGCAGCAACCCGGCAAATCGGCCTTGCTGTTTTGGGCTGTACTGTTACATTGATCTTTGCATTTCTGCCACTACTTTTTTTACCAGAAGGCGCGGGAGATTTTATAAGAAGTTTGCCGGCTGCTGTTGTGGCAACCGTGCTTGCATCATTATTTGTTTCGCTTACGATCATTCCATTTTTATCAAGCAGGATATTAAGCAGTCATGAAAATCCAGAAGGCAATTTCTTTTTGCGCGGTTTAAAAAAAATAATCAGCGGATCATACAGAAGATTGTTACACGCAGCCATAACAAGACCGATAATTACATTGCTTGTGGCCTTGGCCATTTTTGCAGGATCACTTGCATTGGTTCCAGTGGTAGGATTCAGCATTTTTCCTGCATCGGAGAAACCAATGTTCATGATCAATATTGAAACGCCATTAGGAACCAGTCTTGCAACAACAGATTCTGTATCGAAATATGTGGAAACAAATATCAAAAAAATAGCGGATCTGAAAAATTACACAACCAATGTTGGACATGGAAATCCACGTGTCTATTATAATGTTGTTCCAGTGGGTAATGCCGATAACAGTGCGCAGCTATTTATTCAACTCAAAGAAACCCCGCCCGATAAAAAAAGAAAGCTGATAGACGAATTGAGATCCCGGTTCAGAGATTATCCGAATGCAAAAATAGAAGTAAAAGATTTTGAGCAGGGCCCTCCGGTGGAAGCACCCATTGCGATTCGTTTATTCAGTGAGGACCTGGACTCGCTGAGAACTTTGTCATTCAGGGTTGAAGATTTATTAAGAAGAACAACAGGAACGATGTATGTCAACAATGACCTCACCACGTTGAAAACGGATATCAAAGTCAGGGTAAACAAAAATAAAGCGGGTCTGCTGGGCGTAGCCATCAGTGAGATTGATAGAACCATCCGTATGGCCGTAACGGGCCTGAACATCGGTACATTCAGAAAGGAAAATGGAGATGAATATAATATCAATATCACCTTGCCAAAGGACAACAAGCAAACTTTCGACGTATTTAAAAAAATATTTGTAAGCAGCTATGCCGGTGCGTTGATTCCGCTGAATCAACTGGCAGATATTCAATTCCAGGCTTCGCCTACTACAATCAAACATTATGATAAAGATCGTTATACCGTAGTCACTGCTTTTGTAAAAAGCGGGTACAATACCGCTAAGGTTACCGATGGCATTTTAAAAGAGTTGAATCGTATGCCTTTTCCAGCAGGCGCTTCGTATGTGGCTGCCGGTGATATCGAAGCAAGTAAAGAAAGTTTTGGTGGATTGGGCACCATTTCACTCATCACTGTTTTCGGCATATTGGGCATATTGATTCTCGAATTCAAAACATTCAAAGGAACACTTATCGTACTATCAGTGGTGCCGTTGGGAATTATCGGAGCTGTGGCTGCTCTTCTGTTATCGGGCAATACATTTTCCTTTGTTGCCATCATCGGATTGATTGCTTTGATCGGGATTGAAGTGAAAAATTCAATTTTATTGGTTGATTATACTGATCAATTGCGCAGAGATGGAAAGAAGCTGGATGATGCGATACAGGAAGCCGGCGAAACCCGGTTCATTCCCATCATTCTGACCACGCTTACTGCGATCGGTGGTTTAACTCCACTGGTTTTGGAACACAATCCATTGTATTCGCCACTGGCATTGGTCATTATCGGTGGACTTATCAGTTCCACCATTTTAACAAGAGTTGTAACCCCGGTATTGTACAAATTACTGGCGCCAAGAGTGATTCATTGAGTGAAACAGAATGGGAACCATATACAGGCAGGCATTTGGTTCATGAAAAATCAGGTTGAGAAGGATTGGTCATGATTGAATATAGCAAATCGCATGTTTAATTATGATCAATTCTTCTCATTAATATCCGCGCTTCTGAGTCATTAAAAAATTATTTTTTAATCTGTACGGAACCTCTCACTAACGATCATCTCTTTGCTACCTTCCTTATATGAATAAAATCCTTCACCGCTTTTAATACCGAGATAACCTGCTGCAACCATATTTGTCAGCAGGGGACATGGTGCATATTTAGAGTTGCCAAAACCATTGTGCAAGACTTGTAAAATAGCGTGACAAACATCCAGCCCTATAAAATCGGCCAATTGCAAAGGTCCCATTGGATGCGCCATTCCCAATTTCATAACCGTATCAATTTCTTCCACGCCGGCTACTCCTTCATACAAACTATAAATTGCTTCATTGATCATGGGCATCAAAATACGGTTTGCAATAAATCCGGGATAATCGTTCACAACACAAGGAATTTTACCCAATTTCTTGGAGATGTCTACAACCATATGTGTTACATCTTTTTTTGTCGCATATCCATTGATTACTTCAACCAATTTCATCACTGGCACCGGGTTCATAAAATGCATACCGATTACCGATCCTGCGCGCCTGGTTGCCGACGCAATCTTTGTAATGGAAATGGAAGAAGTATTGCTCGCAAGAATGCAATCGGAAGGCGCCGCATCATCTATCTGTTTAAATATTTTCAACTTCAATGCTTCATTTTCTGTAGCTGCTTCTATAACGAGCGATGCGTTTTTTACGCCGGTGCCAATATCAGTCTGCATGACAATATTTGCTAGTGTGCTTTTTTTGATTTCTTCCGTAATTGCTCCTTTGGCAATTTGCCGGTCGAGGTTTTTGTTAATGGACCTGACTGCTTTTTCGAGTTGCTCCTGGTTTATATCCACCAGGCTTACCGAAAAATCATTTTGTGCAAACACATGTGCTATGCCATTACCCATGGTTCCGGCTCCTATGACAGAAATATTTTTCATAATGATTTAGTAGTGTATTTTACTGCAAGGTTACAAATTCCGACAAGATATAAGGAGAAAAATCAGATTGAGTTCAGGTCAATGAAATATGAATCCATCGACAATGAACCCCGCAATAGACAATCTATTTTACAGCATCAGATGGTTGTGTCATTTTTTTGACCTAAAATTGCATTTTCCTGCAAGTTCAGGGAGCAAAATCAGAAATATCCGTTATGTATCCCAACCTATATTACGCATTCAAAGATTTATTCGGAATAGACCGTAAGTTTCTACATTTTATCAATTCGTTTGGATTTTTTGTCGCGATTGCATTCTGCTGTTCCTGGATCGTTTTAACAAAGGAGCTCAGGCGCAAGGAAGCACAGGGGCTTTTGCAGGCAAAAGAAGAAATCATTGTTGTTGGCAGGCCTGCAAGTTTCCAGGAGCTATTCACAAATTTTATTTTGGGGTTCCTGCTTGGATATAAGATCATTGGCCTTTTTATTTCTGATAGCCCGCTTGCATCCAATCCTCAGGACTTTATCCTTTCAACTGCAGGAAGCCTGCCAGCTGGTTTGTTGTTTGGTCTGCTGTTTTCCGGATTAAAATGGTGGGAAAAAAATAAGCAAAAACTGCCTCAGCCGGAAGAACGGAAAATAAGAATATGGCCCCATGACAGGGTAGGGGATATCGTTATTTTCGCTGCTATCTTTGGCTTTCTCGGTGCTAAAATTTTCAATAGCCTGGAAAATTGGAGCGATTTTGTCAGAAATCCCATCGAGTCGTTGATTTCTTTTAGCGGATTGACTTTTTATGGCGGCCTTATATGTGCAGCATTGGCAATCTGGTATTATGCAAAAAAAAGAAATATTGGTTTCTGGCATTTGAATGATGCCGCGGCGCCATCATTGATGATTGGCTATGCATTTGGCCGGATTGGGTGCCAGGTTTCGGGTGATGGTGACTGGGGAATTATCAACAGCGCTTATTATACCACGGCCGATCAAAAAGTAGCGTTGGCCAACCCCGAATATTACAATGCAGTGGTTGCAAAAAACAGCGGATTATATATTAGCCAGTTTGGTTCTTTGAATGTTCCCCATTTGTCTGTCAAAGCTCCTTCTTTTTTACCCGATTGGCTATTTGCATACGCATACCCGCACAATGTGGTCAATGAAGGTTTGAGAATTCCGGGATGCGATGGACAATATTGCGGATATCTTCCACTGCCTGTATTCCCTACTCCTTTTTATGAAACAATTATTTGCCTCCTGCTTTTTTTCCTTATTTGGAAAATACGAAAAAGGTTTTCAGTGCCCGGAACACTTTTTGCCTTTTATTTAATTGTGAATGGCATCGAAAGGTTTTTTATCGAAAAGATACGTGTCAATACCAAATATGATATATTCGGTTTTCATCCTACACAAGCGGAAATCATTTCTTCTCTATTAATCATTTCGGGAACTGTTCTTTTTGTGGTACTACGGAAAAAGCATAAAAATTTATTGCCGGCAAATGCTGTTGCCTAAATCAGCTCTGTTACGCATATTTCCTAATCATTTGTTTGTAAATAGCGGGTACAACTTTTAGTTGGGTAAGCCTTGCCGTTCTTCTCCTTTAATACCCATTTATCATCTTTAGCCAGTTCTCTGTAACCTGGTTTTGGGTTCTACGTCTTAATTCTATTCCTTAATAATGACCAATTATCAGTAATAACTGCCATCTAGCATAAAACATTGTTCTATGTAATACAAAGTACTAATCTTTGGATTGTAATATTCAAGAAATAGTACCTAAATATAACTTTTTATGAAAAAAATGATATTTTCCTCTGTAAGCGCAATGCTGATCATCCTATCTTCTTTTGCACAGTCACAGTTTGAAAAAGGAAAAATAAGCGGCTCCATTACCGATGAAGGTCAGAAAACCATTGAAGCTGCATCCGTTTCGCTCTTAAGGGCAAAAGATTCATCCTCTATTAAAATAGTTGCTTCGGATAAATCCGGCTTATTCAGCTTCGAGGACGTATCTAATGGGAAATACCTTGTTTCGGTAACGGCAGTTGGGCATACAACTGCATATTCACCGTTATTTGAAATTTCTTCAAGCAGTTCTTCCACGCTGTTAAAAACAATCATCCTGAAAACGAAATCAGGAGTATTAAAAGAAGTGGCCGTGGTAGGACGAAAACCTTTCATTGAGCAAAAAGCAGATCGCATGGTGGTGAATGTGGACGCGTCGCCTTCCAATACTGGTTCAACTGTGATGGATGTTCTGGAAAAATCTCCTGGAGTTACGGTAGACAAGGATGGCAATATCAGCCTGAAAGGTAAACAGGGCGTCATCATCATGATCGATAATAAACCAACTTACCTCAATGCTACACAATTGGCCAGTTATCTTAGAAGCCTTCCGTCTTCAGCCATTGAGCAGTTGGAAATCATGACAAATCCTTCTGCAAAATATGATGCTGCTGGTAATTCAGGAATCATCAATATCAAAACAAAGAAAAATAAAGCCAGGGGATTAAATGGTAGCATCACGTTAACGCATACCCAGGGTATTTATCCCAAACCGGGCGGTAGTGTGAACACGAATTACAGGAATGGCAAATTCAATATATTCCTGAATGCCGGGTATTCGCATTGGGAAGGTTTTCAAACCCTGGATATCAACCGCAATTACCTGAATGTTTCCGATAAAAAAATCAATTCCATTTTTACGCAGCATTCCGAGATGAAATTCACCAACCCGGAATTGAATGTGAAGTTTGGCATGGATTATTTCTTAAATAATAAAACTACACTTGGATTTGTTGCGAGTGGATTTAAGAATCAGGAATCAAATATATCATCCAGCACTATTTTCCTAAAGGATCCAAACCAGGTAATTGATTCGATTGTTTACTCTCCAAGCACCAATAAAAGCAAATGGAAAAACGGATCATTCAATCTTAATTTCAGGCACCAGTTTGATTCAGGCGGAAGAGAATTAACGGCAGATGCTGATTATATCAAATACAATTCCAATAGTGATCAATATTTTGATAATATCACGTATAATCCGGATAGGACGAAAAGAAATGAATCGGTGCTTACTGGTAACCTGCCGGCTGATATCAATATTTATTCTTTCAAAACAGATTATACTCATCCTTTTAAAAAGGAGCTAAAGCTTGAAGCCGGTCTGAAGACTAGCTATGTGTCCACCGATAACAATGCGAATTACTATAATATCATAAGTGGTGCGCCACAAGCAGACACAAGCAAAACAAACCATTTCTTATATCGTGAAAATATAAACGCAGCTTATATCAACCTGAATAAGCAATATAAAAAATGGGGAATACAGGCGGGGTTGAGAGCTGAAAATACCAATTACTCAGGTCACCAGCTGGGAAATAAATATACAGTGAATAATAATGATTCTGTTTTTAAGAAGAGTTATCTGAATTTATTTCCTACAATATATATAAGCTACCAGGCAAGTGATAAGCATCAGTTTTCTGTGAATTATGGCCGAAGAATTGACAGACCGGCATATGAGGATTTGAATCCATTCCTGTTTTTTTTGGATCAGTATACTTACCAGGCTGGTAACCCTTATCTGCAACCGCAATATTCGGACAATGTAGAACTATCGCATACTTATAGAAATTTCCTGACCACCACACTGAATTATGGTAATACGAAAAATTTTTTCACTGAAACTTTCGAACAACAGGGGCATGCAACCATTGTCCGCAATGGCAATATCGGCAGACGACAGAATGCAGGCATCGCAGTCAGCGCACAGATACCAGTAAAAAAATGGTGGACAGCTGTTATTTATGCCAATGTAAACTATAATAAATTCAATGGGATGCTTTATGGAGAATTTCTCGATGTAAATGCAACAACTTTTCTTGCCAATATCAATAACCAATTCAAGTTCAACAAAGGCTGGAGTGCAGAACTTTCCGGTTTTTATCGCAGCAAGGGTATTGAAGGGCAGATTGTGGTTCAACCGTTGGGGGAAGTATCTGCTGCAGTATCAAAGCAATTATTCAAAGAAAAAGCAAACATCAAACTCGGTATTAGGGACGCGTTCTATACACAGCAGGTAAAAGGTTATATCAATTTTCAACAAACGCAGGCAAGTTTTTATAATATTCGGGATAGCCGCCAGGTAAGCCTGTCATTTACATATCGCTTTGGCAAGCCAATCAATGGTCCGCAACCCAGAAGGAATACAGGCGGGGCCAGCGATGAATCAAACCGCGTAAAAGCAGGCGGTAAGAATTGACGAGAATTGGGTGTAAGGTAGAGGAGCGCGAGGTATAGGGTAAAAGGTGTGGGGTGTAGGGCATGACATACCTCACACCCACACCTTTTACCTTTCACCTTCCAATGCATCTTCAAGTTTGCTCAGGTCTTTTTGTTCTTTACATTTGCTATATCAATCGTCACACTATGCCATCCTTTGATATCGTAAGTAAAGTTGATCCCCAGACATTAGACAATGCGGTGAATGTAACTAAGAAAGAAATCATCAATCGTTTTGATTTCAAAGATTCTCCTGTTCGCATTGAATTGAATAAAAAAGATATGCAAATCGACCTGGAGGCTGAAAGCGATATGAAAATAAAACAGATCACCGATGTGTTGATCAGTCGTTCTCTGAAACAGGGATTGGATCCCCTGGCCTTTGATTTTAGCAAAGAAGCTTACCAAAGCGGCAAAACCGTAAAAAAAGAGGTTCCGGTAAATAATGGCCTGAAGCAAGAGGATGCCAAGAAAATTGTTAAGCTGATAAAGGATTCGGGCCTGAAAGTACAAGTACAGATCATGGACGATCTTTTGCGGGTTACAGGAAAGAAAATTGATGATTTGCAGTCTGTTATTCAACTATGTAAAAACACCAGCCTGAATATTCCGCTGCAATACCTGAATATGAGAAATTGAACTCATGAAATAAGCCGGCTCTTAAATTAATTTGGAAACCCAGCAGTTATGGCTTAATTTCGCGCTTCAAATTTTACATCGTACGGCTATATAATATGCCTGGGCACAGGTCCGTACAAGCATTAAACACACAGCGTTATGAAAAAAGATATCCATCCGGGCGGTTACAGGTTCGTTGTTTTCAGGGATATGAGCAACGGGACGTCCTTTTTAACCCGTTCCACTGCGTCTTCAAGAGAAACCATAAAATGGGAAGACGGCAAAGAATACCCATTGATCAAACTGGAAATTTCCAATACTTCACATCCATTTTTTACAGGTAAAAATGTATTGGTTGATACAGCGGGTCGTATTGACAAGTTCAAAAAACGTTACGAGAAAAAAGAAAAATAATTCCGCTATTCCCTAATCTATTCGCGGGATATAATTTTTTTTCATGATCATACTTCATCTCCCTTCCCAGAATTTCGGGAAGGGATTTTTTTTCATAAATATTGCGGATAGATATTCATTTCATCTTCGAAATTTGTCTTATCTCTGGAAC
>Ga0209069_10002137_pt1 | contig 10163 bp, 7 predicted proteins | sample Str013_2_FD_187202 | JGI IMG/M metagenome (GOLD analysis project Ga0209069, IMG submission 187202) | Freshwater sediment microbial communities in response to fracking from Pennsylvania, USA - Straight Creek_MetaG_SC_2013 (SPAdes) (version 2) | ecosystem: Environmental > Aquatic > Freshwater >...
CGGTACTTATTACTTAAAACTTACAACTTAAAACCAGTTTCCACCCGCCTGCTGCGATTGGGGAAGGCATTTTCATATTCTCCCAACTTCTGACTAAACTCCAAATCAATATTATCCCTCCGTTATCAAAATGAAATCAAATTATTAATTAACCGACCAGTAAATATTTATCCCTCCCATACTTTATAGGTTTGCGTCAAACTAACCATTTAGCTACAACCCATACAAATTTATGAATACAACTTCTGTTTGTTGTAATAGATCTGTTTTTTTTATTGTCTTGCTTTTATTTTCAACTTCCGTCGGGTTTTCACAAACCACCATTAAAGGAAAAGTTACCGATACATTATCCGGCGATCCACTAACCGGCTCCACAGTTTTACTTCTTGGAAATAATAAAACACTTACTACTTCTGCCGGGTTGGACGGGTCTTTTATTTTTAAAAATGTGCCGCCGGGAACCTATGAACTAAAAATACAATTCGTGGGTTACAAACCAGTCACTGTACAGAATATAGTGGTCAACGGTTCAACTCCTGTAAAATCATTACTGGTATTGTTAAAAACCAATGATGGCCTGATGACCGCTGTTGAAGTACATGGCATAAAGGGCAGGGAAAGTGATGAATATGCCCGTAAAACAGAACGCATCGCAGACAATATTCTCAATATCGTCTCTGCACGCGCAATAGAAATTTCACCCGACATCACCGTCGGAAATGTACTGCAAAGAGTATCGGGTGTTTCTACCATCCGAACGGGTAGCGGCGACGGACAATACGCCATCATTCGTGGTATGGATAAAAGGTACAATTACACTTCTGTAAACGGAATTATTTTACCCAGCCCCGATGATAAAAACAGGTCCGTTCCGATGGATATGTTTCCCGCTGATATGATTGAACGCCTCGAGGTAGTGAAAGCGCTTACACCCTCTATGGAAGCGGATGCAATTGGTGGCGCCACCAACCTGGTCATGAAGAATGCCCCCAACAAATTAACCATCAATGCCAACCTTGCTTTCGGAGTGAATGAAGTTTTCTTAAACCGTTCTTTTTCCGGCTACAGCCGTAGCGGAATAAATTTTAAATCCCCTACCGAAATTCATGGCACCAGTTACCTGGCACAGGTATCCGACTTTACCGTCAGCCATTTAAATTTTCACAACACATCGATCCCGCTAAATACCATTGCCGGTTTAAGCATTGGCAACCGTGTACTGAAAAAGAGATTGGGTTACATGGTAGCAGCCAGTTACTCCAGGCAATACCGGGGCGGCAATACAATATTTTATGAACCTAATGGACAGCCAGGTGTGGACCCTGCCCCCAATACGCCTGTATTCCTTTATATACACGACAGGCAATATTCCTACCTGCAGTCAAGACTGGGCCTCCATGCCAAACTGGATTATGCATTCAACAGCAATCATACCATTAAACTTTACAGTCTTTTCCTCCAACTGGATGAAAACCAAAATCGCTATGAAGTGATTACAGGGTTAGGCGGGACAGGTGAAATTGATTACCGCAACCGGGTTATATTCCAAAGGAAAAATCTATTTAATACCACGCTAAGCGGCAACGATAATTTAGCAAAAAACTTTAAAGCAGACTGGGCACTCGCCTATTCCGTGGCCAGTACAAAAACACCCGACTGGGCCAACCTGGTTTATTTTAAAGACTCCATCAACTCACCTACACTATATGCCAGTCCGCTATCACATATCTGGACACATAGCCGCGATGAAGACAAAACTGGTTACCTCAATTTTACTTTCACCCCCTTTAATAACCTGGAATTAATGGCTGGTGGAATGTACAGGGTGAAAGACAGGGACAATTATTGGAACGATTATACCCTGAGTACTGTAATCGCCGGTCAGTCCCGTCAAACTTATACCGATATCAACAATGTTATTTATTCATTTAAACCAGCTTCTTCAGGTTATGGTGATACCACCAATCCGCTCAACTATACCGGTCATGAAACCGTCACTGCAGGTTATGTCCAATTAAAATATACCTACAAAGAAAAATTGCAAATCCTGGGAGGTATCCGTACCGAAATAACGCACCAGGATTATTTTTCACAGCTTTCAGTTACACTACCCGGAAAAACCGGGACAATAGATTATACGGATATCCTGCCCAATATCCATTTTAAATACATGCTTACCGATCACCAGAATATTCGCCTTTCTTATTTCGCGGGAATCAGCCGTCCCAATATATTCGAACTGGTGCCTGCACAAATCAGTGGTGACTTTTTCACAGAAAGCGGTAATTACAAACTGAAACACAGTACCTCCGATAATATTGACCTGCGTTATGAAAATTTCTACAATGCCACCGATCATTTACTGGCAGGCGTATTTTATAAGCACATTGTAAACCCGATAGAATATGCATTTATCCCCCAGGGTGGAAGCAATTTCTTTTATGAACCCAATAACCCACAGGCCAACGCTACCAATTATGGTTTCGAACTGGCATTCTCTAAATTCATTCGTAATTGGGGCATCAGCGGTAATTACAGCTATACCCATTCAGAAGTTACAACGCCAAAGTCAGTGTATGGAAGATATTCTTATCCCGGCGGGCAGATTAGTCCCATAACCCTCGCCAACGAAACAAGACCCTTACAGGGCCAGGCAGATCATATTGGCAATTTATCCCTGCTGTATAAAAACCAGAAAACAGGTATTGACGCTCAACTAAGTTATGTATACACCGGGAAACGCATCAGTGTAGTATCGCAGTTTCTTGGATTGGATTACTGGCAAAGAGCTACCTCACAACTGGATTTTTCTGCAGAAAAGAAAATTAAACGCAGTTGGTCGGTCTTTATCAAAGTCACCAACCTGTTAAACAATCACCTGTACCAGGACATTCTCAAAAGCAACAATTTAAAAGGCTTGCCGGACCAATCAAACGATAGCAGGATACTGGTGCAGAAGGATGTATTTAACCGCAGCTTCCTGGCGGGCGTAAGACTAAAGATTTCTTAGCATAAACCATTAATACTTAAATCTCAAAAATTCAAAATTGAAAACAATGAAATCAACATTAAATGTGAAAGTACCCATTTGGCAATTGATACTGGTTGCCGGTGCTTTAATAGGCGGGATGAGCGCCTGTAAAAAAACAGATACCGCTGTTATTTCCAATCCTTACTTTACCATAGGACAAACTGTGGCAGCTGGCAATATTTCTGGTTCTATCAAAGGAACCATGAAAAGTGATTCTGTTTATTATGTTACAGGAGATGTAATCATCAACAAAGGAGATACATTAAACATACAGCCGGGTGTAAAAATTTATTTCAAAGGCAACTACAATTTCTGGATACATGGCAACCTGCTGTCATTGGGTACACAGGATAAACCCATCTGGTTCACTGTTCAGAATCTTCCTAAATCCGATGCTGTTGGAAAAGATCCTACTACCGACAATGCCTACCTGGGAAGCTGGGGTGGCCTGCAGGGCGATACAACCACCCAGTTTATGATCATCAAGTGGACACACATTGAATTTGGTGGTGGTAAAATCGGAACATCACAGGTATTCGGTGTTTCCAACAACGCTACCGCATGGATGATTTCTTTTGCCAACCAAAATGGAATTTTTGTATTGGAAGATTCCTGGACATACGGTGGTGTGGATGACCAAATTCGTATCCAGGGTGGTAAAATCAGCCTGATGAGAAATACAGTGGAGAAAGGCGGATATACCGGTGGGGAAGGAATTGCCAATATCAAATCCGGAACACAGGGTGATGTTGCTTACAACCTGATAATAGGGAACTCAACCAATGGTGTGAAACCCTCCAATAAAGGTGGACGTTTTCAAGCCAATATAGTTGCTTACAACAATACCATACTGAATGGTGGTTACAGGCGCTTCCTTTATGGTGGTGCAGGTAATTCATTGGGAAGAGGCGGTTCCATCAATTTCGAAGAAGGTGCTGAAGGACAGGCATACAACAACCTGCTGGTGGATTGCAAATTTGGTTTAAGGGTAGTGGGAACAGGTAATTACCTGGGCAATGCACTGGTCATTGCCGATACCGCGCATCTTTCTTATGGATATAACTGGAATTATGGCGACAGTGCAGCCATTTGCAACCAGTTTTATCCCACCAACTTCTTAACCAAACCGATGGCTACAGACTATCCTGCTCCCACATATTTGCCAGGCAATTATACACTCGGAGCATCCTTCGATGGCAGTGCAAATGTTGGTAAGAATGACCCACAGTTTGTGAATTACCCGCTGCCTATTCATTATACAGGAACAGTGGATGCTACTTTAAGTACGATGGCATTTGCGACAGGATATGATTTCCATCTTAAGTCATCTTCTCCCTGTCTTGGTAAGGGCTACACTGGCTTCTCTGCGCTGGGTGTAGTACCGGTAGATGCTAAATTTGGAGCAACAGAAATCACTCCTCCAGGAGCTGACATGGGTTGCTACCAATCTAATGGAAAAGGAAACAAACACTAAATAAATTTAAAAGAGCCGTGTACCAAATACCGGCTCTTTTTTTTTATTGAATGATAAACTACTGTAATTTGTACACTGCATGATTGAAATCTAAAGCACTTATCCTGCTGTCTTTTACTGGAATCATCAATGTGGTGCTTTGTCAATGGTTGATAGAATGTCAAACTGCTTATTGCAGAATGATTGCAACGCACACAGAAAAATTGCACCACACCTGTTCCTGTTTTTCTACTTTAGTTTTATCACTGATTACCATTTGAACGGTTACTGGCCTTTGTACCTGCCAATCAAATAAAAGAAGTTAAAATATTCATCATGAAACGATTATTGATTGCAACCTTATTTCTTGCCAGTGGTTTCATTACAACTGCACAAAAAACGGATGCTTTTGTAGTAGCGCCTTATTTACAGATAGGTACCAATCCCAGCGATACCTCCCTGGTCCTGATGTGGCAGGCTGCAGACAACAAAGGGCAATGGATGGTTTCGCAAAGTATTACCGATAAAGGCCCATGGACCAATAGCAACAGCATTAATACCACCAATATTGTTATTGCTGGTATTGACCCGCATACAGTGTATCGTGCAGCCTTAAATGGATTAAAACCAGGCACCAGTTTCTGGTACCGTGTACAGAAAGACGGAAAAACAATTTTTAGCGCCAAAGCACAAGCGCCGCGTTCCGCCAAACAAGCCTACCGTTTTGTGGCATTTGGAGATATTGGCGCCGGAACAAAAGAAGCAAAACAAATTGCCAATTTGGTATATACCACTAAACCGGATTTTGTGGTAGTGCCGGGTGATATTGTATATGAAAATGGAACGATAACTGATTACAGCACCAAGTACTGGCCCATTTACAATGCCGATAAAGTAAATGCTACCGGGGTACCCTTGTTGCGCTCCGTTCCATTTGTGGGCGCCGTAGGTAACCATGATGCCGATACCCGCGATTTGGATAAATACCCCGATGCATTGGCTTATTATTATTACTGGGATCAGCCACTCAATGGACCCACCGGAAAAGAAGGGGCCCCCTGGTACCGATCCTGAAAGCCAGCCCGGAAAATAAGAAAGCATTCCTGGATGCCGCAGGCGAACGTTATCCGCGCATGACCAACTTCTCTTTTAACTACGGCAATGCACACTGGCTGGTTTTGGATGCAGATGTTTACGTAGACTGGACGGATTCTTTGTTAAGGGATTGGGTGATAAAAGATCTGGAAGCAGCCAAAGATGTGCAATGGCGTTTTGTTACATATCATCATCCCGGCTTCAACTCTTCCCGCGAACATTTTGAACAACAACAAATGCGCTTACTCGCGCCTATTTTTGAAAAGGGAAAAGTAGATATCGTCTTCAATGGCCATGTACACAATTACCAGCGCTCCTTCCCCATGACATTTGAACCGGATAAAAAAGGAACGGCGCTGGTGGGCGGGAAAGACAACAAATCACCACGGGGCAGAGTAGTAAATGGCAAATGGACACTCGACAAAAACTTTGATGGCAAAACCAAAACAAAACCGCAGGGTGTTATTTATATTGTAACAGGCGCCGGTGGACAAACATTGTACAATCCTGAACAAAATAATGACCCCGATAGCTGGCAAAAATTTACGGATAAATTCATTTCCATTATTCATTCAGTAACTGTGGTAGACGTAAATGGCAATGCCCTGAAAGTAAAACAGGTAGACGCCAATGGTAAGACGATAGATTCATTCGAAATAAAGAAATAACTTATTCCTTTTAGCCAGCATTACTCCTGCAGAATACCCTTTCTGCGGGAGTACTTATTTTTACAAACAAGCAAATCTCAATTACAAATGCATTGCAAGTGATCAGTTATTTGTCAATACCCCGTTACCAGGAATATTTCCCTTATAGTTTCTGAGACGATAAATGATAAAATGACGAACCGCTATCCCGGAACGGTACTGGGTTACCATCACCGGGGCCGATAATTGTCCAAACTGTGAGGTTAATGCAGGAGAAGGCGGATTGAAATAATTGGAGACCGTTATAAAATAGGCATCGTTTCCGGGTGCCAGGAATGTCCTCGACTGGTTGAGCCAGGCATAATGGTGAATGGCCTTCAGATCGCCAATTGCAAGAAAAGAAAGTTCATTGGGCCTTGCTACGTAATAATCGATATGCGCCGCCGGGAACCAACAATCGGCAATAAGGAATGGACGCTGACCCATCAATCCTTCCTTTACATCATGTCGGTACAATGAATCAAACTGAACGCCAAATTGTTTAAATCCATTCATATCCAGCGTGGGATCTCCTTCGCCCAAATGCAAGGCATCCTTTTTTCCGATATTAACAGGTAAAAATTTTACAGTAATAAAGGCAGGAACCAATAATACAATAGTAAATCCAATCGCCCATTTTACCGGAGCCGGAACCCTTAATTCCTTTGTGACAATTTGCTTTTCTGCAAGATAGGCCGACATTAATGGAATCAGGGTTGCATAGGCAGGCCCAGTCCAGTGGGGCAGCGTATCCCTGAACAGTGATATAAACAATACAGTAATGATAAGGGGAAATGAAACCAACAACAACAATCTTTGTGAGGACAGCGGCATAAATCTTTGTTTCCTAAAGACGGTCACCAGTACCAGGATAAGTATCGCGAAACTGACCGGGTTGCTATAAATTATTTCACCTGTAAATTCACGCAGAATAGCATCCGGGTGGATAGCACTGAAAAAACTTACCCGGCTGCTGTGATAGCGGTAAGTAATAAAATTATTCAGTACGTTCCAGTAAATGATGGGGCTTATTAAAATAACCGTGATAAAGCCTGAATAAAACAAGAACTGATCCTTTAATATTTTACGCTGGTAAAACAACACATAAGAAAAGAAGCCCAGCCATAAAAATATACCATGCACCTTGCACAGGGTACAGCAGCCAATAGCCACCCCAATCATCAGCAGGCGCCTGCGCATTTTTTGTGTGCGCTGCAGTGGTTCAATGGCCTTTAACATTAACAGCACGCTCCACAACCAAAACATGAGCTGCGGTGCATCCGGTATAACGAGCCATCCGGCGATGATGCTGCAGTAAGGAGAAGCAGTAAACAGCAATGCGGCAATAAAGCCTGCCCTTTCATTCTTTACCCTTTTCCCAATCAAATAAATAAGCCATACACTGATGGCCGAGCAAAGCATTGACCCCAGCCGTAAAAAGAATTCCTGCTGAAAGAAAAGATTGAATGTGCCAAGTCGCAGTAGTAGTGCAATACCGGGAGGATGATCAAAATAATTGAGTTGCAATTGTTGCGCATAGGTCCAGTAATACACTTCATCGTTGTTTAGTTCAACGGTAAGTGCCATTGCTGTCTTTACAACGAAAGCAATCAGAACCAGGAGCCCCAGCTGTTTATTTTTCATCTAAACTAATTCCCCGCCAATGTGGATGTATAATTATTGTCTTCAGGCATTTTTTGTGAAACCACATTCCTGCTGAAAACACCTTTCTTGAAATTTACCAATGAATACACCATGGTTCCAACAAGGGTGCCGAGGATGGCGCCTGCCAGTACATCGTCTAAAAAATGCTGCCCCAGGTAAATCCTTGAATAACCCACCAGTATGGCCATCAAAAGAAAAAACAGGCCCCAGCCTTTTTTGTTTACATGCAATGCGAGTATGGTAGCCAGTGCAAAGGCGGAAGTAGTGTGACCGGAAGGAAAGCTATCCCAGCCAACAGCCGTTCTTCCGTGAAAGAAAGAATTGAAAACAATGGATTCAATGATTTCCCTTGGCCTGGGCGCATTAAAAAGGCGTTTTAATACCTGTGCCAAAATGCCTGACAATATAAAGGCAAGCACAATGTGGAGTGCCATAAGTCTTTGCTTCCAGATAAAAAACAACAACAGGGCCGCGATGATGGAGAACAAACCATCGCCCAGGAAAGTAAGGTTGATAAAAATCCTGTCCAGTATAGGATGGTGCAAACTGTTCAACCCGAGAAAACAACCAATTTTACTGTTGAGGGTTACCAAAACTACGGCAAGGATAATAGCCGAAAGGAAACCAAGGAAGTAAACAGCCCTTTGGTAAAACAGGTGCCGGAGTGCATTCATACGGTGATTTGCACAAAAATAAAATCCCAATGCTACCGCAGTTTTACCGTTTTGTTATTGCGCTGTTATGCCTTTGTATCTTAAATGTTAAGAAGGCAAAGTCAAAAAACTCAAAACTCAAAACCCTAAACCCTAAACCCCAAACTCTAAACTATTGCAAAAGTATAGCGACCCGTAAGCTTACCATCAGCTTCCTTAGAGATTTTCATGATAAGTGAATCAAACCGTTTGGTATCCTTATCGCCCCTTAATTCAAAATCCTGTGCGATGGTAGTGGGGTTGATACCTTTTGTATAAAGCGGGTGTTGGAAGATTTCATTCTCTACATGCTTTTCAAAAAAGCAGTTGGTAGTAAGTACATTTTCATTATTGATATGCACTTTGGCATGTATATGTGTCAGCCTGCCATTGTACCAACCGGGAAAAATGGAAGCAAACCGGCATTTACCATCCTTCCCTGTTTTCTGAAATCCGCGCAACCAGGTTTGTCCAACTGTCTTTTCCTTATCAAAATCTGAGTAGTGGCCGTCCACATCGCATTGCCAGATATCTACGATGGCCCCTTCAATAGGCTTACAATGTTTGTCTTCCACTGTGAATATATATTCAATAGACAGGCCCTGCTTGTGTTCTGCAATCAATGTCCTGTTCAGTTTTTCATCTTTGTAATAGGGGCCCACTGGTATAGGCGGTGTAATGGGATCGTTACAATCAGTCAGCAACGATGCAGTATCTTTTTTCCTGGCGCCGAATAGACTTGTACCTGCTACTGAAAGCCCGAGTAATGCAAGGAATTTTTGCCTGTTCATGTTAAGGTAATTGGGAAGTGAATAAATGGTTTATTGAATTGTTATAGAGGGATAAGATGAATGTACAGATTTTATTTAAAATGTAATCGATGTAATTACCCCCCAGTGTCTCTCCAGAAGAGGACTTCAATTCTACCTGTTGCATCGCTTCATTGGAGGACGCTGCGGCATAAAGAAATGACCTTCTGATATAAGGATGTCAAACTGTTTGTATATCGAATTATAAGCATAAAATATCCGCAGTGTCCTCCGACAACGAGACACTAAAGTAAATAGGGTGCTTTCTCTGGGAGAGACACTGCGGGGGGAATTTTACCCATACTATTTCATCTGTATGGTAGCAGCTAATTTTTTAAATTCCCTTACATTACCTTCAAAATTGTCCGTAGCAATCCCTTGCAGAATGATTGCTTTTGATCCCTGTCTTATAATACTTTGAAAAATGACGGTATTCTTATTGTCTATTATCCCGTATACTTCTTCCTGGTAACCAATATACCCATTTATCCTTTCAGTAGAAACATTCTTTATCTGAAACTCAGTCATGCCAAGCTGTTTAAACATGTATAGCATCATATCCGCAATTTTGTTACCGGTATTCATACTATCTATGGAAATTGCTTTAACCATTACCAAGGGTTCATCTTTATATTTTTCTTTATCCCGGCCTTCAGGCGTGTATAAATAGTAATTTAAGTAGACTTTATAGAATCTAAACCTTGTAAGTTTTTCATCTATCAAATAATCCTT
>Ga0209069_10002138_pt1 | contig 10162 bp, 11 predicted proteins | sample Str013_2_FD_187202 | JGI IMG/M metagenome (GOLD analysis project Ga0209069, IMG submission 187202) | Freshwater sediment microbial communities in response to fracking from Pennsylvania, USA - Straight Creek_MetaG_SC_2013 (SPAdes) (version 2) | ecosystem: Environmental > Aquatic > Freshwater >...
CGGCGACCTGATGGCCCACCCGACCCATCCGCCCGCTGAGTAGCGCCACGCCGCCGCAACGCATTTCGATCGGGGAGCTGGGGGTGGCGTTGAGCAGCAGCGTTTGCCCGACCTGGAAATTCATCACGTCGTTGAGCGTCATCGGCAATTCGTCGAGCACGGCTTCGATATCGACGTTCGTCCGCCACAGCTCCGTCGCCAAGTGACCTTCCCAGATCGAGTCGCGGCCGAATTTTTCACCCATGAACATTTGGAGCAGCAATTCGCGGATCGGCTCGAGTGTGGCGTAAGGCAGCAGCAATTCGATCCGGCCGCCGCGATCTTCCATGTCGACGCGCAGCTTCACCAAGACCGCCGCGTTGGCCGGGCGCGCGATCGCCGCAAAACGAGGGTTGATTTCCAGCCGATCGAGATTGAAGTTGACCGGCGACAGCGGCTCGAACGCCGCCTTCATGTCGCCCAGCACGACCTCGATCATGCGCTGAACAAGACTGCGTTCGATCGTCGTATACGGCCGCCCTTCGATACGCATGGCTGCCGTTCCGCGGCGGCCGCCGAGAAGCACATCGACGATCGAATAGATCAGATTCGATTCGACCGTCAGCAGGCCGTAATTGTCGAGTTCCTCGGCGCGAAACACCGCCAGAATGGCCGGCAACGGAATGGAGTTGAGATAGTCGCCGAACCGGATCGACGAGATATTGTCGAGGCTCACCTCGACATTGTCCGACGTAAAGTTGCGCAAGCTGGTCGTCATCAGGCGAACCAGACGATCGAACACGATTTCCAGCAGCGGCAAACGCTCATACGACACGAGCGCCGAATTGATGATTGCCTGGATGCCGCTGCGTTCTTGCGTGTCGCCCGCCGACGCGTCGAAGCCGAGCAGATTGTCGATCTCATCTTGATTGAGGACACGATCGGACTCGGCGCCTCCCTCCGTCTTGTTCGACGACCCGGCGTCCAGGCCGGCGGCTGCCGCATCGCCTGCTGGCGCCGTCTCGGCGACCTTGGGCTCTGTCGGCTGCGCGGTCTCCTGTCCGGACGCCTTCTCATCGGCGTCTTCCATCGAAACCTGATCCGCTGGTTCGTTAGCCATCTCGCGCGCGCCTACTGCACGATCATTTCTTTGAACAACACGTCGCGAACCTCTACCGGCTGGAGCGCCATATTGACCCGCCGCAACAATTCCTCCTTGAGCCGGAACATCGCGGCCGAGCCGCTCAAATCCTCGACGCGCAATTCGCGCAAATAGGTTTGAAACTGATCGACGACCCGCGGCATGACCGGTTCGAGCGCCTTGGCTGCTTCTTCGCCGCCCTTCAGTTCAAGCGAAACGGAAAGCTTGAGATAGGCCGGCTTCTCGCCGGTCGTCGCCAGATTGACCAAGATTTCGGGCACATCGACGAACGTCGGATGTTCGGCCGCAACTTGTGCCTTGCCCGGGGCACCGGCGGCACCATCGGCGGTCTTGGCCGGCTCGCCGCCCGAAAACAGAAAGAAATACGCACCCGCTCCAAGCAGGACCGCGCCCAGCACCGCCGGCGCCACGATGAACATCAGCGTCTTGCGCGAGAAGTTTAAGAACGCAAAACGCCCCTTCGGCTTCGCCGCCGCGGCATCGCCCTCGCCTTCGGTTTCACCGTCGCCGCTCTTTTCGACGACCTTTTTCTTGTCGTCTTTCTTGCCGTCGTCCTTAGCCTTGGCGTCGTCTTTGTTTTTCGCCATGCGAACCGTCCGTATACAGATTTTTAGGTGTAGCCGACGGGGGAAAATGCAGCTGCGCTGGTTAATTTCGGGTTCGTGCGCGGCAGTTTTTGCCCGGCATCTCCTGCGCCTTAACACAGCGTTACTTCATAAAACCCAGCGAGGCCGTGCTTTTGCGACTGGCACGCGCACTGCTTGGTGTTGCCACGCGGAGAGCAAATTCTGTCCGCGCGGAGTGGTGACCGCCATGGAAAATGCATTGGTCGTGGGCCTATCGGCTCAAATGGCATTGAACCGGAACATGGAGATCATCGCGAACAATATCGCGAACGCCTCCACGACCGGCTTCAAGCGCGAAGCGCCTCTGTTCGAAGAATTGCTCGTGCCGGTCGATGACCCGCAAGGCAGCATCAGCGGCGGCGGCATGGTATCGTTCGTACGCGACTGGGGCGTCGTGCGCGATATGACCGCCGGACCGTTGGAGCAGACGGGCGGCACGCTCGACGTCGCCGTCGACGGCAACGGCATGCTGGTCGTGAACACGGCTGCGGGCGAGCGTTACACGCGCGATGGCCATTTCAAGCTCGACGCACAGGGCAAACTGGTCACCTCGGACGGCAACCCGGTCCTGTCCGACGGCGGTGAAATCGTCATTCCGCCCGGTGAAAGCGAAATCAAAATCGCGCGCGACGGCACCGTCAGCACACGCCAAGGCGCTGCTGGCAAGCTCCGAATCGTATCATTCGCCGCCAGCGCGCTGAGCAAAGAGGGCAAGAACCTCTATAGCGCCAATGTCCCGGCGACGCCTGCGACGAACGCACGTGTCATGCAAGGCATGATCGAACGCTCAAACGTCGAGCCGGTCGTCGAGATGACCAAGATGATCGAAGTGCAACGAGCCTATCAGCATTCCACGGAAACGTTGAATGCCACCGACGACATCATCCGCCGGGCGGTCCAGCGCCTCGGCGACATCAAAGTTTAGAGCAAAGGGAAGCGCGCACCATGAGGTCGCTCAGTATCGCATCGACAGGCATGCTGGCTCAGCAGCTGAACGTCGAGGTCATCTCGAACAACATCGCCAACATGAACACGACGGGGTTCAAGAGCCAGCGCGCCGAATTCCAAGATCTTCTCTACCAAAACATCGAACGCATGGGCGCATCCTCGTCCGATCAAGGCACGATCATTCCGACCGGTATTCAGGTCGGCACGGGTGTGAAAACCGGCTCGGTCTACCGCCTGATGTCTCAGGGCAATCTAACCTCGACGGGGAACAACTATGACCTTGCCGTGCAAGGCAAAGGCTTCTTCCGCATCCGCATGCCGTCTGGTCAAGCGGCGTACTCGCGAGCGGGTTCGTTCGCGCTGAGCGCCCAGGGTCAGATCGTTACGCCCGACGGATACATCGTCGAGCCGGGCATCAGCATTCCGCAGGATGCAACGGCGGTAACGATCAACGCTCAGGGCCAAGTCTCCGCCAAGCTTGCCGGGCAGACCGCGGAGCAGACCGTCGGTCAACTCGATCTGGCGGTGTTTGCCAACGAAGGTGGGCTTGAAGCACAGGGATCGAATCTGTTCCTCGAGACCGCGGCTTCCGGTACGGCGCAGACGGGTACGGCCGGCTCCACCGGCTTCGGCACGATCATGCAGGGTTTTCTCGAAACCTCGAACGTCAACGCCGTGGCCGAGATCACCTCGCTGATCACCGCACAGCGCGCTTATGAAATGAATTCAAAGGTCATCACGGCGTCTGACGAGATGCTGCAGATGACCGCGCGTCTGTCGCACGGATAAGGAAAAATAGGTCATGCACAGGATCATCCTCGCACTTTCGATCGCGCTCGCTTGGCTGGCTGTTGCCCGCGCCGCGGAAGTCGCAGCGCCGACAATCGTTACCGGCGACGCGATCGCGACCAAGATCGCCGAAACGCTCGCCGCGCGCATTCCCGTCGCCGGCCGCTACCACGTCGCCTTTGCCGATCCGGCGTTTGCGCTGAGTTTGCCCGCCTCCGCCCAAGGCCGTTTCGATGTTGCCGCCCTCAACTTCGATGCGACGCGCCAGGCTTTCGCCGCGAGCTTCACATACGCCGGCGCGGCCGGACAACTGCAGATCGCGAACGCGACCGGCACGGCTTATCCCGTCATCGATGTCCCCGCTTTGGCGCACGATCTTGCCTCGGGTGAAGTCATCGCCGCTCCCGACCTGGTGACCGTCGAGCTTCCCGCCGAACGCGCGAGTGCGACGCTCATGACCGGCGCCGACATGCTGAGCGGACAAGCGGCACGCCGCGCACTTCGCGCTCGCCAGCCGATCTTCAGCTATGACGTGAGGAAACCGGTGATCGTCAAAAAGGGTGAACTCGTAACGATCGTTTTCGCTTTGCCCGGTATCGAGCTGACGGCGGCGGGGCAAGCCTTGTCCGACGGCGGCAAGGGCGACGTGATCGCGGTACTCAACGCCCGTTCGCGCCGCACGATCGAAGGCCGCGTAAGCGGCGCCGGGACCGTATCGGTGCAGTCCTCGACGGCGGCTCTGGCCGTCGCGCAGCAATAACCTCGAAAGGCCCTTGGGATGCGTAAACTCATTTGCCGCTTCGCCCTAGCCGGGATCGTCGCGTTCGATCTCGCCGGCTGCACGACGATGGACCGGCTTGACCACGTCGGCGAAGCTCCGCGGCTGTCGCCGATCGGCGGCAGTCCGCGCTCGAGCGAGCGCCAAATCGCCCTGCCGATGGCGAGTCAGGAGCCGACGGTCTTTCAATCCAATTCGCTTTGGGCCGCAGGCTCGCGCTCTTTTTTCAAGGATCAGCGCGCCTCCAAAGTCGGCGACATTCTGACGGTTCTGATCGACATCTCGGACAAGGCCGAATTGTCGAACCAAACCGCACGCAGCCGCACCGGCAGTGAAAAGGCCGACGTCACGAATTTGCTGGGCTTGGAGCAAGCCGCCGGTCAGCTCTTGCCGGGAGGTTACGACCCGACCAAAGCGGTGGCCCTCGGCAGCGACAGCTCCACCCAAGGTGCCGGCTCCGTCAACCGCAAGGAAAAAGTCGCACTCACCGTTGCCGCCGTGGTTTCGCAAGTGCTGCCGAACGGCAACCTCGTCATCCAGGGCCACCAGGAAGTGCGCGTTAATTTCGAAATTCGCGAGCTGACGGTCACGGGCATCGTGCGTCCCGAGGACATCAGCGCCACGAACGCGGTGAAGCATACGCAGATGGCCGAGGCACGCATCTCTTACGGCGGTCGCGGCCAACTGACCGACGTCCAGCAACCACGCTACGGCCAACAGGTCGTGGATATCCTCTTTCCGTTCTGACGTCGCATCACCACACGTCGGCAACGGCGGGCCGGGTGCAAACCCGGCCTTTTTTATTCGGCTCAGTCGTCGCGATAGACGCGCTCGCGCCGTTCGTGGCGTTCTTGCGCCTCGATGCTCAGCGTTGCGATCGGCCGCGCATCGAGACGGCGCAGCGTGATCGGATCGCCCGTCTCTTCGCAAAAGCCGTAGGTGCCGTCTTCGATGCGGCGAAGGGCGGAGTCGATCTTGGAAATCAGCTTGCGCTGACGGTCGCGCGCGCGCAGCTCCATCGAACGTTCTGCTTCCGTCGAAGCACGATCCGCGAGGTCGGCATGTGGCGCTGAATCTTGCGCCAGATTTTGCAAGGTCTCTTTTGCCTCGCGAATGATTTCGTCTTTCCATCTGAGCAAGCGCTGACGGAAATACTCCCGCTGCCGCTCATTCATGAAGGGTTCGGTTTCAGTCGGCCGGTAATCCGGCGCAAGGATCACGCCCATACTTTCGTTTCCTCCACGAGAGCGACGCACGCTCCCGAGCGCGGCGGACTATATAAGTCCGCGCTTTCCCGTCAACGGGGGAAACGTACGGAAATCGAACGGTTTATGACCGATTTGCGGCATTTACCGCATCGTTCGCATTTGCCTCGGCAAATTGAAATTTGGCGAGTTCGACGCGAGCCCGCAGCTCGATGTCGTCGAGCAGCATGGACAGCCCGGGATCTGCGAATTCTTCGCGCTTGACATTCACCAATTGGAGGAGCCGCTGCAGAGTCGTGCGCGAGATACCGCCCAGCAACAATCCGTCGCGAATATCTTCGAGCAAATCAAGCATGTCGCGGCCGCGGCGCGCGGCTTTGCTCCGACCGGCCAGGAGATCGGGGACTTCTTGCAGTGCAATAAGAGTATCGATGGCGGTCAACGACGGCGAAGTCACGACCTGCGCTGCCGCGCGCGCCTCGTGTGGAATTTCGGGCGCGAAGGTGGCGGAACCGGCGGCTCGTTGTGCACGCGCGAAGCGCGTGGTGTCGATCGGACGTGGCCCTTCGATCTTCATGACCTTCGACCTAAGCGATCCTTTAAGGCGGCCTTAAGCATGCGCGCTCGCGGTTAAGATCGGCTGAAAGCCTTGCCGAGCGGCGGCAAATCCTGCCGAGCGGGGCGCCGGCAGCCCGTATGGATCAAAAAATATCCAAACAAATCAATCAGTTAGGCAGGCCATCCATTGGCACGGCCCTCGCTAAGCGAACAAGGATTTCATGCGCCTTGTGGGGAGCACTCAGGAAAATGTTGCGCCGTACGCTGACGATCGCGCTCGCGTTGAACTTGGGGCTGACGCCGGTTCTGAGCACCACCGCCGCTGCCTTCTCCCGCATCAAGGACGTCGCCGATGTCGAGGGCGTGCGCGAAAACATGCTCGTCGGTTACGGCCTCGTCGTCGGCCTGAACGGCACCGGCGACTCGCTGCGCAATGCACCCTTCACGCTGCAGAGCTTGCAGGCCATGCTCGAGCGCCTGGGTGTAAACACGCGCGGCGCCAATCTCTCGACCGGCAATGTCGCCGCAGTCATGGTGACCGCGAACCTGCCGCCGTTCGCAACCCAGGGCTCGCACATCGACGTCACTGTCAGCGCGCTCGGCGATGCGAAGAGTCTGCAAGGCGGCACGTTGCTCGTGACGCCGCTCCTCGCCGCCGACAGCAACATCTACGCAATCGCCCAGGGCCAAATCGCGATCAGCGGCTTCAGTGCTCAAGGCCAAGCGGAAACGGTAACGCGCGGCGTGCCGACGAGCGGTCGTATCTCGTCCGGGGCCATCGTCGAGCGCGAAATTCATTTCGACCTGGCATCGATGACCTCGCTGCGTCTCGCCTTGCGCAATCCGGATTTGACGACCGCGCAACGCGTAGCCGACTCCATCAACACCTTCATCGGCGCGCCCACCGCGGCGGCGGCCGATCCCGCAACCATTCGCGTGGCCGTCCCTCAGGGCTACCAAGGCAACATCGTCCGTCTCTTGACCGATATCGAACAGCTGCGCGTCGAGCCCGATCTGCCGGCAAAGGTCGTCGTCGACGAAGCATCCGGCATCATCGTAATGGGCTCCGACGTTCGCGTTTCGACGGTGGCGATCGCCCAGGGCAACTTGACCATTCGCATCACCGAAATGCCGCAAGTCTCTCAGCCCGAACCGTTCAGCCAAGGCGAAACCAAAGTCACGCCGCAAACGCAGATCGAGATTCAGGATTCGCACGATCGCAAGCTTGCTCTGGTGCACTCCGGCGTCAGCCTCCAGCAGCTGGTCAACGGTCTGAACGCTTTGGGTGTCGGCCCGCGCGACATGATCGCGATCCTGCAAGCGATCAAGGCCGCCGGCGCACTCCAGGCCGAAATCCAGGTGATGTGAAATGGAAATGGGATCTCTCGATCTTGCGCGTATGGGCACCGGCGTCCAAGCGCCGCATGCGCCCAAGGGCGACATCCGTGCGATCGACAAGGCCGCGCGCGATTTCGAAGCCGTCTTCATCTCGCAGATGTTCGAGCAAATGTGGTCCGGAGTTTCGACCGAAGGACAGTTCGGCGGCGGCAGCGGCGAGAAGGTCTTCCGTTCATTAATGATTCAAGACATCGGCAAGCAGATTGCCAACCAAGGCGGCATCGGTCTCGCGGCCTCGGTCAAGCGCGAAATGATCGCAATGCAGGAGCGCGGCCACCAGTGACAAGCGCCGCCAACCCGCAGGTCGAAGAACTCGCCCAATTGACCGATCGCCTCACCGCGCTCGTGACACGCGAGCTGGCAATCCTTGGCGGCGGTCGCCCGGCTGCGCTCAACGTCAACGACGACGAGCGCGCGTTGTCGCTCGCGCTTTACACAAAACGTTGCGCGGCGTTCAAACGCGACGTTGCTTTGGTCTCGATCGGAAACGAAGCCGGCATGCGCCTGGCTGTCGCGACCGAGAAATTGCGAACCGCGCTCAAAGAAGAAAGCCGCCTCCTCGCCCGCTTCCGCCACGTCAGCGAGGGCTTGGTCAAGGCGATCGCCGATGAAGTGGCATCGCGACAAACGCCCGCGACTTATGCCAAGGCCGGCTCGTTCGCAAAACCCGCCGCAAACGCCGCCTCGGCGATGACCTTCAATCAGACGATCTAGGACGTCGTCGCCTGGCCCAACGCCTTACAACCCAAGGCAGTACCGCTGAGCGTCCGGCACGGTGGGATAACAGTCAGAACGTTCCTGTATCCGCGCGGGGGCGAATTTCCGCCACCTTAACCAAGACGGCAAGCGCCACTGACGGACCCTTCCGCCTTGCTCCATTTCGATGGTATGGCGATTTAATCCGATCGTTACCGCGAGCCGTGTCTTATTGGCGTAGCCAACGCACTCGGCGCGTTCCCTCCTAAGGGAGACAGCGCGCTCGAACGAAGACAGAGTATTTCATGCTAAGGGCCATTCGCATCGCGTTCGTTCTCTGGCCGCTATTTGCTTGCACGGCCAGCGCGGAGACAACCGGCAGCGCGGATTTTGTCGCGCGGCCCACGATCGGTGCCGCTCGTCTGACATTGCCATCCCATCTGATCTGGCAGGCCTCGCCGGACGGCAACGGAACCTATGACGTTCGTTTGTCCCTGATCGTCGACCTCGGTTCGGTACTAAGGAATATCAGGACCCTGTCGGCTGCCGCGCTCGATAAAGCAAAGCCCTGCGGCGACCTGTTCCGCGTGCGCGATGCCGCGGCGCGACTGACCGGCGCAACGACGCTTGGTTACGACCTGCGCTTCCACTATGCGAAGCGTTTGTGCGCAGGCGGAATGCCGATGGAACTGCCGGCCGATGTCGCTTGCTCGTCGACCATCGCGCTCTCGGCAACCGGCTCGCGCGTCGTCGTCGACATCCGCGGCGCCACCGCGGAGCCCTGCGCAATCGACGGCACCTCCCCTGGTCTGGCCAAATTCGCCTCCTCGAGAGTCTTCAAAGCGCACACGATCGACCTTGCGCAACAATTGCCGCCAGAATTTCGCGACGTCGTCGTCAACGTGCGGTCCATCGCCTTCGACACGCCACCGGCTTTACCGCGGTTGCGGATTTCCGGCGACGGTACGATGTCCGATCGAGAGTTCGCGGAATTCGTGGCCAAGATCGATTCCGTCGCCCACGCGATGCGTCGCTGAGGCTTTCACCTCAAGCCACGAGTCACACCCGCGACTTTCGTCCTTCCCAGAACGGCTTGCGAAGGTCGCGCTTCAAGATCTTGCCTGAGCCGGTACGAGGGATATCGGTCATGAAGGAGAAGCTGCGCGGGACTTTGTAGCCGGCGAGGTGCTGGCGCGCGAAAACGGCGACCTGCTCCTTGCTGAGGTTCGCGCCCGGACGGATGACGATGACGGCGTGGACGGCTTCGCCCCACTCCTCGTCCGGGATGCCAAAGACGGCGACATCGTTGATGTCGGCATGGTGCTCGAGCGCCGCTTCGATTTCCGCCGGATAAATGTTCACGCCGCCCGAAATGATCATGTCCTTCTTGCGGTCGCAGATAAAGTAGAAACCGTCTTCGTCGAAATAGGCGATATCGCCGACCGTCTGCAGATCTTGCCGGCGATCGGCCATGAACTTGTCGTGAGCCTTGTGATAGGTCGAAAACATGTTCGACGAGCGCACATAGAGTTCGCCTTCGACATTGGCTGCCGTGACCGCGTTGCCGTTCTCCTCGAAGAGCGTGATCTCGACGCCTGGCGCCGGACGGCCACAAGAGCCGGGCTTGGCAAGTTGGTGCTCCGGCCGCAAGACGGTATTCACACCGAGCTCGGTCGACCCATAAACCTCGAACAACGAGTCCGCCGGAAATTTCGATAGATAGAGCTGCTTAAGCGCAAACGACCACGGCGCCGCGTTCGCGATCATGCGCGCCATCGAAGTTACGTCGTAGCGCCGGAAGATTTCATCCGGCAGTTGGCAGATGCGGCGGATCGGCGTGGGCGCTGCAAACGTCGTCGTCACCCGATAGCTCTGGACGAGACGCAGCCAATCTTCTTCGTCGAATTTGTGCTGCAGAACCGCGGTATTGCCGAGGCGGTGCGCCGTGGCCAGAAACCCGCCCGGGCCGGAGTGATAGAGCGGCCCGGTCGTGAGGTAAATATCGTCTCGCACATAACCGATC
>Ga0209069_10002140_pt1 | contig 10157 bp, 10 predicted proteins | sample Str013_2_FD_187202 | JGI IMG/M metagenome (GOLD analysis project Ga0209069, IMG submission 187202) | Freshwater sediment microbial communities in response to fracking from Pennsylvania, USA - Straight Creek_MetaG_SC_2013 (SPAdes) (version 2) | ecosystem: Environmental > Aquatic > Freshwater >...
CTGCTGGACCGCGAACCGCGCTACGCGCACGCGGTGACCCGGGGGGAGGCGTGATGCGGCAGGTCCTGCCGGTGGCCGGCGGCGCGGACGTGCGCCGGTACGTGCGGACGCTGGTACGGCGCCACCCGCGGCTGCTCGCGCTGACCCTCGGCCTGCACGCGCTGGCCGCGGTGTCCGGCCTGGCGCTGCCGCGGCTGCTGGGCAACCTGGTGGAGGGGCTGCGCACCGGTACCACCCGGGCCGGCATCGACACGGTGGCGCTGGCCATCGCGGGCTTCATCCTGGTACAGGCGGTGCTGGTGCGGTTCGCCGCGCTGACCTCGGGCCGCCTCGGCGAGCAGTTGCTGGCCGAACTGCGGGAGGACTTCGTGCGCCGGGTACTCGCCCTGCCACTGTCCACTGTGGAGCGTGCTGGTACCGGGGACCTGCTGACCCGTACCTCCCGGGACGTGTCCGCGCTGTCGTACAGCGTGCGGTTCGCCGGGCCGGAGATCCTCATCGCCATCGTCACGGTGCTGTTCACCATCACCGCGCTGGCGTTGACCGGGCCGGTGCTGGCGCTGCCGTGCCTGCTCGCGGTACCGGTGCTGTGGGCCGGCGGGCGCTGGTACCTGCGCCGGGCGCCGGCCGGGTACCTGCGCGAGAACGCCGCCTACACGGAGATCACCGACGGGCTGTCCGAGACCGTGGAGGGTGCCCGCACGGTGGAGGCGCTGGGGCTCGCCCGGCGCCGGGTCGCCCGTACCGATCGGGACATCGCCGGCTCGTACGCGGCCGAGCGGTACACGCTGTTCCTGCGTACCGTGTGGTTCCCGGTCACCGAGATCTCGTACATCGTGCCGGTGGTCGCCACGCTCGCCTTCGGCGGCTGGTTCGCGCTGCGCGGCTGGGTCACCCTCGGCCAGGTCACCGCGGCGACGCTGTACGTCCAGCAGCTCGTGGACCCGCTGGACCGGCTGCTGTCCTGGCTGGACGAACTCCAGGTGGGCGCGGCCTCGCTGGCCCGGCTGCTGGGCGTGGCGCAGGTACCCGACGACCGTACCGCCACCGGCGCCACCCCGGCCGGCGCGGACCTGCGCGCCCGCGACGTCCGGTACGCCTACCGGGCCGGCCACGACGTGCTGCACGGGGTGTCGCTGGCGCTGGCGCCGGGCGAGCGCATGGCGATGGTCGGCCCCAGCGGGGCCGGCAAGTCCACCCTGGGCCGGCTGCTGGCCGGGATCGACGCGCCGCGTACCGGCTCGGTCACGGTGGGCGAGGCGGAGCTGGTCGAGCTGCCGCTGGACGAGCTACGCGGGCAGGTCGCGCTGGTCACCCAGGAGCACCACATCTTCCTGGGTACGGTGCGGGAGAACGTGGCGCTGGCCCGGCCGGACGCGACCGACGCGCAGGTGTGGGCGGCGCTGGCGGCGGTGGACGCGGACGGGTGGGTACGCGACCTGGGACTGTCCACAATGGTCGGTACCGGGCAGCACGTGCTGGCGCCAGCCCAGGCGCAGCAGGTCGCGCTCGCCCGGCTGGTCCTGGCCGACCCGCACACGCTGGTCCTGGACGAGGCGACGTCACTGATCGACCCGCGGGCGGCCCGGCACCTGGAGCGAACGCTTGCCGCGGTGCTGCACGGCCGTACCGTCATCGCCATCGCGCACCGGCTGTTCTCCGCGCACGACGCGGACCGGGTCGCGGTGGTCGACGACGGGCGCATCAGCGAACTGGGCAGCCACGACGAGCTGATCGGCGCGGGTGGCGCGTACGCCGCGCTGTGGGACTCGTGGCACGGTACGGCCACCCCGGCCGGTACCGGCGGGCAGCGCTGACCCTCCGCCGGGCCGCCGCCGGTCCACCGGTGGGTTGATCCGTACCCGCCCGGGCGGCAGAAAGCGGGGCGGATGGCCCTGTTTTCCGGTGATCTGCCCGGCGGAGTGCGTATTGCCGCCCGGGGTAGGTACGCCGGTACCATGCTCAGGACCGTGGCAGAGGTCCGGGCCCACGGGCCCGGCCCGGCGTGGTGGAGGGTGGACGCGCATGGGCGAGCCGGTCCCGAACGGGCGCCGGGCCGACGGCCTGCGGGTCGCGCCGTTCCTGCCCGGCCAGGAGCCCGAGGCGCCGGCCGCCCCGCCGCCCGCCGCCGAGCCCGACGCGGCGGCCACGACCCGGGAACTGGTCCGGGTACCGCCCGCGCCGGTCCGTACCCGGCCGGTCACGGCCACCGTGGTACGGCTGGTGGCCCCGTCGGCGACCGGGGCCGGCGGGCACCGCCGGGTACCGGTGTACCAGCGGTACCGGCTGCGCGCGGTGCTGGCGATGGTGGCCGCGCTGGGCATCGCGGTGGTCTCCGCGGTGCTCGTGCTCGGCCGGCCGGCCGACTCGCGCCAGGCCGCCCCGCCGCCGGTACCGGGTGTGCTGCCGGCCAGCCCGACTGCGGGACCGGCGGTGCTGGCCGGCAGCGGCGACACCACCCCGACCCCAGGTACCCGGGCCAGCGGTCGAGGTACCGGCCGCCCCGCGGTACCGGTACCGGGGTCGACACCGTCCGTACCGGCCAGCGGCTCCCGGTCGGACCGCGGCGCCGGGCTGGCCCCGGTGGCGTACGAGGCGGAGGCGCCCGGCAACACCCTCGGCGGCTCGGCCTGGTCGGATGCGTACCCGGGCACCTCCGGCGGCCGGCTGGTCCGCAACATCGGCGCCTGGGGCATGCCCCGCGGCCCGGGCACGCTGCGGTTCAACGGCGTGACCGTACCGGCGGCCGGGCCGTACCGGCTGACCTACTTCGCGGTACACCTGGACAACGAACCCACCCGGACATTGGTGATCACGGTGACCGGCGGGTCGGCGCAGACCGTGACCGTGACCGCGAGTTCGGCGTGCTGCGCCGGGGCCAGCGTCACGGTCACCCTGGCCGCCGGCAGCAACTCCATCACGTTCGGCAACCCGGCCGGGCACGGCCCGTCGATCGACCGGATCACGGTCGCGCCGGCCTGACCCACCGGTACCACCCGCCGCCCACCGCGTCCGGTCAGCCGCCCACACAACCGGTCGGCGAGACGGCGTCGGCCAGCCACGCCAGCACGGCCGCCTGGTCCATCCAGTGGAAGGCGCGGCAGACCGTGACGAGGTCCGGGCGCCAGGCGGCCGGCGGCCGGAACTGCCCAGCCCGGGCCACGACGTACCTGACCTCGCCGCCGGGTGCCGGCTCGTGTACCCGCCGCGCCTCGGCGATCATCTCGGCGTCCGGGCCGACCGCGATCACCTCGGGGAAGTGCGGCGCGAGCGCCCGTACCACCTGGCCGGTACCGGTACCGAGGTCGATCAGGCGCCGCGCCGGTGCGTCCCGGTTGGCCTGGGCGACGAGGAGTTCGGCCGCCGATGGCGGGATGTCCGGCCGGTACCGCTGGTCGTACTTCGCATCACTGACGTAGACGCCCGACATGACCGTCCCTCCGTTGCCCGTACTGCCGTCGACCCACGGTGCCGGGCCCGGCTCGAGGGACCGTGGACGGCCGCTCGGGCGGCGTCAGACTCGGATGACCGACAGCCCAGCGATCCCGTCGACAGGATCGAAGTCGCCGTCCTGGGTGACGACAGGCAGGCCCCTGGACAGTGCGGTAGCCGCAATCCACAGGTCATTGACGTTGACGCGCCGACCGGAACCGGCCAGATGAACCCTGAGTTCCGCCCACGTGCGCGCCACGTTCTCATCCACGGGGATCAGTTCGATGTCCGACAGGACATCGAGTGTCGCCAGGCGGCGAGCTCGTGTGGCGGTATCGGCGGCGGCGAGCACTCCGGCCTGCAGCTCCGCCAGAGTCACGACCGACGCCGCGACCTCTGCGGGCATCTGGGTGACGTCGAGCGCACGGCCAGTCTCGTTGGCGATGAAGACGGAGGTGTCGAGCAGGCCGCGCTCTGCGGTCATCGGATGGGGCCCAGATCGTCCGTCGTGTCGCCGGCGAGGCGGGCCAGATCGTTGCGGAGACCCGGATCCGCCTGCGCATTGCTCAGTCGCGCCAAGAGTTCGACCTTGGGCAGCCACCGCCGACGCGACACGTGCAGTGCCGTGAGCTGCGCGACCGGCAGCCCATTGACCGTGATGACGAGCTCTTCGCCGGCCTGAACGCGTCTGAGCAGGCCAGCAGTGTCGTTGCGGAGCTCCCGGGAGGCGATCACCGTCATGCGACAACTGTAGCATGAATGTAGGCCAACGATCCCCCAGCCGGTAGCCCGGCCGGGCCCGCGGGGCCGGTGGCCGCCGGCCCCGCGGGGTATCAGTCGCCGGAGATCTTCTGGTGCGTGGTGTTGTCGACGAGGTCCTTGACCGCGCGGGACTTGCCCAGCGCCCGTGGCGTGTACTCGACGGTCAGGTCGTACCGGCCGAGCCGGACCCGTACCGCGACCACGCCGCCGCTGCTGGTGTCGGTCAGCGCCGGGGTACCCGTGGGCGCCTTGTGCTGGGTGAGCCAGTCGGCGATGTTGGCGCCGGCCAGGTCCAGCAGCTTCGGCCCGTTGCCCTGCTGCCAGGCGGTGACCAGGACCAGCGTGTACGCGTCGGCGGCCGACGGGTACGCGGTGGGGGTGTACGTGACGCCGGTGACCTGGTGCTCCCCGCCGGTGGGGGTGTGTACCCGCGCGGTCAGCTCGTCGCCGCTGGCGTTGCGGAACACGCAGGTGACCGTACCGCCCTCGGTGCTGCTGCGGACCAGGTTCCACACGGTACCGACCTTGGTCGGGGCCAGCGCGTGGAACTGGGTGACCGCCTCCGGTGTGGCCAGGTGGCCCAGCAGGTCGGCGCCGCCGGAGGCCCAGGCGTCCAGCGCCGCCTGGGCGTACACCTTGGCGTCGGTGGGGTAGGTCGGCGAGGTACCCGGCGCGGCGCTGGCGGTGGGGCGGCAGGCGGCCAGGGCCAGCAGCGCGGCGGCCGTGGCCAGCAGCCGGGCGGCGGTACGGGTGGTACGCATCGGCGGTGCACTCCTTGACGTGACGGCGGGTCCGGACGTGACGGCGGGTCCGGACGTGGCGGCGGGTCCGGACGTGGCGGCGGGTCCGGGGCGGCCGGTGGCCCGCTGCCCCGGCGGATCAGGCGCAGCCGGTGGTTCCCGGGCAGGCCCTGGTGATGGCGTGCGGCTGGCCAAGGTACTGGTTGGTGACGCCCACGGTCTGGGCGAAGCCGGCCGAGTTGGTGATCTTGACGTAGGTGGTGCCGGCCGCGCCGCCACCCACGCTGGAGACCGTCCACTCGGTCTGCGCGGTGTAGTGGGTGAAGTAGCTGGTGACCGTGGTACCGGACAGGGCGCTCATCCGGTACGTGTTGGCGTCCAGCCAGGCCTGCATGAACCCGTTGACGTACGCGTCGGCGCCGGCCGGGTACGTGGTGACGTCCAGGACCACCTCGTCGATGGCGTGCGCCTGGCCCACGTACTGCGCGATCACCTTGATCCGCAGCCGGTCGCCGTTGTTGTTGTCCCAGGTGCAGTACTGCGACCCGGCGGCACCCTCGCAGGTGTGGAAGTGCCAGTGGCCGTCCGGGTGCCCGGTGATGTGGTCGAAGCCGCTGGCCGCGGCCGGTGAGGTCAGCGCGACGAGGTACGTGTGCGCGCCGCCGGTCCAGGCGTCCAGCGCCGCCTGGGCGTACCCGCGGGCGTCGCCGGGGTACCCGGGGGAGCCGGTAGGCGGGTTGGCCGTGGTCGGCGGGATGGACGGGCCGGGACTGGTGTCCAGCGTGTTCAGGCCGCCGCTGCCGTCCGGCGCGGTGGACCCGGTACCCGGGGAGGTGGCCGTGGCGGCCGGGTGCTTGGCTCCGCAGCCGGCCAGCGCGACCGCGGCGACCGCGACGATCGCGGTCACCGCGATCCGGTACCGGTGGCTCACACGAGCGGCCATGAGACTTCCTCCCGTCAGGGGCAACGCCCGGTTCGAGGGTAGGGACACGTCAGCGTACTGCCGGATCCGCGTCGGATTGACGACTTGGTACGGCGACGAGATGGTACGGCTACGGCCGTACCGGCGTGGGATCCACCGGCGCCGGGCCGACCTCCAGCGGGTCGGCCAGCAGTTGCGCGAAGGCGAGTTCGGCCGCGCCGACCAGCGGCGCGTCGTCGCCGAGGTCGGGGGTGCGCAGCCGGACGTGCTCGCGGCAGGCGGGCAGCGCGTTGCGGTTCATCCGGCTGCGGACCTGTGCCGCCGCGGCCAGGTACACGTCGCGCAGGGTACCGCCGAAGATCACGACCTCGGGGTTGAAGATGTTGACCAGGTTCGCCACCCCGAAGCCGAGCCAGTCGCCGACCTGCCGTACCGCCGCCTTGGCCACCGCGTCCCCGCGTGATGCGGCGTCGACCACGGTCAGTACGCCGTCGCGCCCGGTACCGGCCCGGTTGGCCGCGGACAGCAGCGCGCCCTCGCCGACCTCGGTCATCCAGCAGCCGGTGGCGCCGCACACGCAGGGCCGGCCGGCCGGGTTGACGATCATGTGCCCGACCTCGCCGCCGTACCCGCCGTACCCGGACACCGGCCGGCCGCCGGCGATGATGCCGCCACCGATGCCGACGTCGCCGTACAGGTAGATGATGTTGTCGGCGTCGATGGCGCAGCCGCGGGTGTGTTCGGCCAGCGCGGCCAGGTCCGCGTCGTTGCCGACCAGTACCGGCGCCTTCATCGGCAGTACCTCGCGCAGCGCCGCGCCCAGCGGCTCGTCCACCCAGCCGATCACCGGGCCGAGCCGGACCATGCCGTCGGCGCGGCGCACCATGCCGGCCACGGCCACGCCGGTACCGACGCAGACCCCGCCGGCCGGGGCGTCGCGCTGCATCTGCGCGACGAACTCGGCCAGCGGCCGGACCACCTCGGTCGGTACCAGTTCGCCCCGTCCCCGTACCGCCTCGCGCCGGTCCAGGATCTGCCCGCCGAGCCCGACCCGGGCGGCCACCACGCGGTCCACCCCGATCACGAACGCGTACACGTAGAAGCGGCTGCCCTGCGGGCGTACCACCAGCGACGGCCGGCCGGCCCCGGCCCGGGCGCCGGGCAGCTCCTCGCGGACCAGGCCGACCGCGGCCAGGTCCGCGACCAGCGCGCCGATGGTGGACCGGTTGAGCCCGAGTTCCGCGGTCAGTTCCGCCCGGGACAGCGCGCCCCGGACGTGGACCTGGCGTAACAGAGCCCCAAGGTTCTGCCGCCGGATCTCCTCCTGACTCGGTCCGGCTCGCATCGCTGGCTTGTCTCCGCGCGTGGTGAGGGGGTCGGGTGACCTCGCCGGACAGGGTACGGTTGCCGCCAGGTGCCGGTCAGCGCAGTCCGGAGGCCGCGGCCCGGCGCCGGGACAGCGCGTCGACGCCGGCCGCGAGCAGCAGCACCGCGCCGGTGAAGACGTACTTCTGCCCGGCGCTGAGGTTGAGCAGCCCCATCCCGTTGTCGATGACCGCCACCACGGCGCCGCCGAGCAGGGCGTCCACCACCCGGCCCTTGCCGCCGAACAGGCTGGTACCGCCGATGACCGCGGCCCCGACGGCGTACAGCAGCACGTTGCTGCCGCCGGTGTTGGGGTCCACCGAGGTGGCCCGGGAGGCCGCCACGATACCGCCGATCGCGGCCATCGCGGAGCAGATGACGAACGCGGAGATGCGGATGCGGTCGACCCGGATGCCGGCCCGCCGGGCCGCTTCGCGGTTGCCGCCCACGGCGTACAGGTGCCGGCCGAACGCGGTACGGCCGAGCACGAACGTCCAGACCAGCAGCAGTACCAGGATCAGCAGCACCACGATCGGGATGCCCTTGAGCGAGGCGCCCTGGATCTTGCCGGACAGCGCGATGTGCGGCGGGTTGGGGCTGCGCTCCTGGCTCAGCACGTACACCGCGATGCCGCCGAGTACGGCCAGCGCGCCGACCCGCAGCGCCACCAGCGACAGCGGCCCGGCGGCCAGCCCCCGGCTGGTCCGGCCACGTACCCGCAGCAACTGCACGGCCAGGTAGCCGAGCACGCCGAGGACCAGCAGCGCCCAGCCGAGCCAGACCGGCATGTTCTTGTTCTCGATCGCGTTGATCACCGGGTCGAAGATGGAGATGTTCTTGCCGCCGGTCAGGAACAGCAGCTGTACGCCCTGGAAGGCGAGGAACGCGGCCAGCGTCACCACGAACGAGGGGATGCCGACCTTGGCCACGAGCAGCCCGATGAGCAGCCCGATGACCACGCCGGTGGCCAGCGACACCGGTACCGCGAAGTACCACTTCCACTGCCGCTCGGTGAGCAGTACGGCCAGGATCGTGGCGCACACGCCGGAGGCGAAGCCGGCGGACAGGTCGATCTCGCCGAGCAGCAGCACGAAGATGAGGCCCATGGCGATCAGGGTGACCGCCGCCCCCTGGGTGAACAGGTTGGCGAAGTTGTACGCGCCGTGGAACACCGGCCGGGCGATGCTGAAGAACGCGCACAGCACCACCAGGCCGAGGATGGCCGGCAGCGCGCCCAGCTCGCCACCGGCGACGCGCCGGCCGTAGTTGGTCAGGTGTTCGGTGAGCGTCTCGGCGTGGCCGCTGGCGATCGGGGGGCGGTTCGGGCTCTGCACGGCGGTCATCACTGCGCTCCGTTCGGCTGGTCGGTACCGGCCGCGGCCCCGGGTACCGGCTCGTCGGCCCCGGTGTCCCCGGCCGCCGGCTCGTCGTCGTCGGCGACCGGCCCGGCCAGGGGTTCGCCGCCGTTGCCCGCGGCGGTGGCGCCGATCCCGATGTCGCCGCTGCGCCCGGCCGTGATCAGCTCGACCACCTGGGTGTACGTCATGTCGCTGGCCTTGACCTGGGCGGTCATCTGGCCGAGGAACAAGGTGGCGATGCGGTCGGCCACGGCGAACACGTCGTTCATGTTGTGCGAGATCAGCACCACGGCGAGCCCCTGGTCGGCGAGCTGGCGGACCAGTTCGAGCACCTGCGCGGTCTGCGCCACGCCCAGCGCGGCGGTGGGCTCGTCGAGGATCACCAGCCGGCTGTTCCACAGCACGGCCTTGGCGATGGCGACGGTCTGCCGCTGCCCGCCGGACAGGCTGGCGACGAGCTGGCGCAGCGACTTGACGGTACGCACGGACAGCCGTTGCAGCGTCTCGCCGGCGAGGCGCTCCATCGTCGGTTCGTCCAGTACCAGGCCGGAGGTCTTCTCCCGGCCCAGGAACATGTTCTGCACGATGTCGAGGTTCTCGCACAGGGCGAGGTCCTGGTACACGATCTCGACGCCGAGCGCACCGGCGTCGCGGGGCGAGTGCACGGTGGCCACCTGGCCGTCGAACAGGTACGTGCCGGAGTCGATCGGGTAGATGCCGCCGACGCACTTGACGAGGGTGGACTTGCCGGCGCCGTTGTCGCCGACCAGTGCGGTCACCTCGCCCGGGTACGCGGAGAAGTCGACGTTACGCAGGACCTGCACAGGGCCGAAGCTCTTGTTGATTCCGCGCAGCTCCAGCAGGGGGGTCGCGGTCACGCTCTGCACTCCTCACGTGCGGCGGGATGGCGGGGTGGGGCCCGGTGCCGTACCCCTGGGCAGGGGTACGGCACCGGGCGGTGGTACCTGCGGTCAGCTGATGCCGGCCGCGGTGCACTTGGCGGCGTACGCGCCGGCGCACAGCTCGGCGGCGGTGACCCCGCCGGCGGTGACCACGTCCTTGACGTTGTCCTTGTAGATCGCCACCGGGGTGGCGAACACGGACGGGACGTCCTTCTTGCTGGTCGGGTCGGTGATCTTGGTGACGGTCAGGTCACTGGGCGCGGACTGCCCCTTGGCCAGCGCGATGGCCAGCTTGGCGGCGGTACCGGCCTCGGTCTTGGTGTCCTTGAAGACGGTCACGCACTGGTCGCCGTCGAGGATGTGCTGCAGGCCCTGCACGGTGGCGTCCTGCCCGGTGACCGGTACCTGGAGGTTGTTCTTCTTCAGGATGGCGATGACCGAGTTGGCCATGCCGTCGTTGGCGACCAGGACGCCCTTGATGTCCTTGTTGGCCGTCAGCATCTGCTCGAAGATGGTGCCGGCCTGGGCGTTGTCCCAGCCGGGTACCGAGGTGTTCGGGCCCTTGACGTAGGTACCGTCGGCGTACAGCGGGTCCAGCACCGAGTTGTACCCCTGCGCGAACAGGGTGGCGTTGTTGTCCGTCGGGGAGCCGTTCAGTTCGGCTACCTTCGGCTTG
>Ga0209069_10002141_pt1 | contig 10156 bp, 9 predicted proteins | sample Str013_2_FD_187202 | JGI IMG/M metagenome (GOLD analysis project Ga0209069, IMG submission 187202) | Freshwater sediment microbial communities in response to fracking from Pennsylvania, USA - Straight Creek_MetaG_SC_2013 (SPAdes) (version 2) | ecosystem: Environmental > Aquatic > Freshwater >...
GGCCAGTTCATGCTCTTCATAACGCTGCTCCTGCAGCTCGTCTGGCCGCTCGAGGCGCTCGGCTGGATCATCAACCTCGGCCAGCGGGCGATCGCCTCCGCGAGCCGCAGCTTCGCCTGGCTCGACGGCATCGAGCCTCTGCAGGAGAGAGCCGACCCGACGCACCTGCCACAGGGCCCGCTCTCCGTGCGGTTCGAGGGAGTCCAGTTCCGCTATCAGACGGGCGGAGACGTGCTCGAGGGCGTCGACCTCGATGTCAAGCCCGGCGAGATCGTCGCCGTCTGCGGAGCCACCGGAGCCGGCAAGACGTCGCTGCTCAACCTGTTGCCGCGCTTCTACGACCCGACTGCCGGCCGCGTGCTCGTCGGCGGGGTCGACACGCGAGACGTCAGCCTGGCCGAGCTTCGACGGTCGGTGGCGATCGTGACGCAGCGGCCGGTGCTGTTCTCGGTCCCTCTGCGCGACAACCTGCTCGCAGCCCGGCCAGATGCCGACTGGGACGAGGTCCTTGCCGCCTGCGACGCCGCGGGCGTCTCGACCTTCGCCGACGAGCTGCCGGAGGGCTACGACACACTGATCGGCGAGCGTGGGGTCAACCTCTCCGGCGGCCAGCGTCAGCGGGTCGCGCTCGCCCGGGCGCTCGTGGGCGGCGCCCGGGTGCTCGTGCTCGACGACCCGATGTCTGCCGTGGACACAGAGACCGAGCGTGAACTCGTCGCCGGGCTCAGGCGGGCGGTCGTCGGGCACACCGTGTTCATCTCCAGCCAGAGGCTCTCGACGATCCTCGTGGCTGACCGCGCAGTCGTCATCGAGGACGGTCGGGTCGTCGAGGACGACGCGCCACGTGCTCTGCTCGGCGGTGGCGGTGCCTTCGGTCGTCTGTTCGGAGACGAGGCCGTTGCAGCCTGACGCCGTAGCCATCCGACGCACCGGCCTCTCGCGGCTGTGGCGCTACACCGCCGGACGCCATGGGCGGCTTGCCGCGGTGATGCTGCTCGCGGCGTTGGCTGCGGCTGCGCCCGTCGTCGGCTGGTACCTCGTCGGCGACGCGGTCGACCACGGGATCCGAACGACGAACGAGACGCGGCTGGCGGTCGACGTGCTGGCCTACATCGGGGTGAACGCCGCTGCGTGGCTGCTCGGCACGACGACCTGGCTGTGGCTTGCGCGCATCGGCCAGCAGGTGGTGTACGAGGTGCGCCGTGACCTCTTCGACCATTTGACGTCGCTCTCGCTCCGCTATTTCTCCCAGCAGAAGGCCGGCTGGATCATCGCCCGCCTGACGAGCGACGTCGACGCTGTCTCGGACGTCCTCAACCAGGGCCTGACGACCCTCGTCGTGAACACGCTCACGCTCGTCGCGGCGATCGGCGGCCTCTTCTTCCTCGACTGGCGCCTCGGGCTCGTCGCTCTGTGCGTCACGCCCGCCGCCATCGTCTGCACGCGCTGGTTCCAGCAGACGTCCCACGTCGCCTTCACCGACGTCCGCACCCGGATCGCTGCCGTGACGGCGCAGCTTGCCGAGTCGGTGGCAGGGATGGCGGTGCTGCAGGCGTTCAACCGTGAGCGTGCCTTCCAGCGCGAGTTCGACGACCTGAACGATGCGAACCGGCTCGCCAACGTCTACGCGCAGAAGCTGTCGTCGATCTTCTTCCCTGCGATCGAGTTGCTCGGCGCGGTCGCCCAGGTCGCCGTGCTCTACGCCGGCGCGCGCCTGATCGCCGGTGGCTCACTGGAGATCGGGACGCTCATCGCGGCCGTCGGCCTCCTGAACCTGGTCTTCCAACCGCTGCAGGAGCTGTCGGAGTTGTACGGCCAGGTGCAATCGGCCGCTGCGGCGATGGTGAAGATCACGTCGGTTCTCGACGCCGAGATGGACATCTCCGACCGGCCGGGCGCCATGGAGATGAGTCGTATCGATGGTCGGTTGGAGCTCGACAGCGTGACGTTCGCCTACGGCGCGGAGCCCGTCGTCCATACGCTCGAGGTCGATGTGCCGCCAGGCGGCTGTCTCGCCCTGGTCGGCGTGTCCGGCGGCGGCAAATCGACGACCGCCAAGCTGATCGCCCGTTTCTACGACCCGCTCTCAGGTGCGGTCCGCGTCGACGGAACCGACCTGCGCGATGTCAAGCTGCGGAGCTACCGGCGCCAGCTCGGGGTCGTGTTACAGGATCCGTTTCTGTTCAGCGGCACGATCGCCGACAACATCCGCTTCGCGAAGCCCGAGGCCACTGATGTCGAGGTGCGCGCTGCAGCCACGGCGATCGGTGTCGACCGGGTCGCAGCTCGCTTCGAGGAAGGGCTCGACCACGTCGTCCGCGAGGGCGGCGCCGGCCTGTCGGCCGGGGAGCGCCAGCTGATCTCGATCGCGCGGGCCCTGCTCGCCGACCCGCGCATCCTGATCCTCGACGAGGCGACGTCGAACATCGACCGGCCGAGCGAGGTGCTGATCGAGCGCGCGTTCGACCGCCTGCTCTCGGGGCGCACCTCGATCATCATCGCGCACCGCCTGGCGACGGTCCGGCGCGCGGATGAGATCCTCGTCGTCGAGCACGGCCGGATCGTTCAACGCGGCTCGGCCTCGCACCTGCTCGCCGAGGACGGGCCGTTCCGCCGGCTCGCGAGCACAATGACGGGCGCCGCAGCGGCGTAGACGGCCCCCAGCCGCCGGCAATCACCGCCGGCGAGTCACCTGCAGCCGCTCAGTCGCCCCAGTCGAAGTCCCGTGTGCGACTCCAGAGGCCGTCCTCGAGCAGCGCGCCGCTCAGCTCTCGCGAGGCCTGCTCCTCGGTCGCAGCCTCACCGCTGGTCTCACCAGGCCAGGGCAGCGCCGATGCCTGGAAGTCGACGGCGGGCTCGGCGCCGTCCATCGTCTCCTCGAGGCGGGCCTGCTCTTCCGACTTGAACAGGGGGTGGTTCTCGAACGGATCGTCACTCGTGTAGTGGGTGATCGGCATGGTTCCGTCGAGGTCGGCGTTCTTCGCTTTCAACTCGAGGTGGTCCTTGATCACGCTTGCGAACACTGATGCGGTCTCAACCGGCACATTCACTCCTTCTCGCTACGACACACCTCCCCGACGCGGTCGCCAGGCTGACCGGGCACGAGGGCTCCCTGGAGTGTACTCGACTGGTTTTTCCCTGCAAGCGCATGCTGTTCCACGCTTCCAGTCCGGCGCCGTAGGATGTCGGCATGGCGCCCCGCGTACTCGGACGGACCCCGGTCGGCATGGCGCTGATCGCCTGGCGAGTCTGGCGGCGGCTACCGCCGCGAGCGCGGCGGCAGGCGTTCAGGATCGCGCGGAAGCACGGACTGCGCGTGGCGACGACGCACGGCCCGCGCGTCGCGATGCTGCTCGCCAGGCGCGCCGGCAGCTCGAAGCGCCGCTAGAGACCGAGCGCCGTGCGGACGATTCTGTCCTGCTCCACGAGGTGCGCGGTCGGATACCCCTCGCTCGGGCTGGCGCGCCACGAGCGCCCGACGTAGCGGACGGGAACGACACCGGCGGCTTCCTCGAGGCGGTGACGGATGGAACGCCAGGCCCCCATGTTCTGCGGCTCCTCCTGCGCCCACACGATCTCCTCGAGCCCGCGGTGGGCGTCGAGCAGCTCGGCGACGGCCGCGACCGGGAACGGGTAGAGCTGCTCCAGCCGGGCGACGGCGACCGAACCGGCACTCGCGCGCGTCTCGTGTCCGGTGACGTCGTAGTAGATCTTCCCGGAGCAGAGCACCAGCCGGCGGATCCCGCCACGGTCGACGGTCGTGTCGTCGATCACCTCGAGGAACGCGCCCGCCGCCAGCTCGTCCAGCGTCGAGGACGCCTGCCGCAGGCGGAGCAAGCCCTTAGGGGTCATCACCACGAGCGGCCGCGCGGTCGCGTCGAGCGCCTGCCGTCGGAGCAGGTGGAAGATCTGCGCCGAGGTGGAGCAGTTTGCGATCCGGATGTTCTCCTGCGCCCCCTGTTGCAGGAACCGTTCCAGACGGGCGCTCGAATGCTCCGGCCCGTTCCCCTCGTAGCCGTGCGGCAGCAGCAGCGTCAGCCTCGACGTCTGCCCCCACTTGGAGCGACCTGCGACCACGAACTGGTCGATCACGATCTGCGCCCCGTTGACGAAGTCCCCGAATTGGCCCTCCCAGAGGACCAGCGCGTCCGGCGCCGCGATCGAGTAGCCGTGCTCGAAGCCGAGCGCCGCGTACTCCGACAGCGGTGAGTTGTAGACCTCGAAGGACGCGTTCGCGCCCGGCAGATTCTGCAGCGGGGTGAAGGTCTCACCCGTCGCGAGGTCGTGCAGCACCAGGTGACGGTGAGAGAAGGTGCCGCGCTCGGTGTCCTGGCCGGAGAGCCGGATCGGGATGCCCTCCTCGAGCAGCGAGGCAAACGCCAGGACCTCGGCCTGACCCCAGTCGATGCCACCTTCGCGCACCGCCTCGCGACGTCGCTCGAGCTGGCGCGCGAGCTTCTCGTTGACGGCAAACCCCGCCGGAACCGTCAGCAGCTGATCGTTCAGCGCCAGCAGCCGGTCGCGCGCAACCGCCGTCACGACCGCGTCGCCCGTCGAGGCGGCGGGCGGCTCGTCCGGCGCCGAGCGGTTGCGTGCGTCCGGCGCCTCGGCGAGCGACGCCTTGAGGCGCTCGTGGGCGCGGCGCAGGACGCTTTGCGTCTCACGGGCGATCTCGGCGGCAGCCTCCGCATCGAGCACCCCCTCGGCGACGAGCCTCTCGGCATAGCGTTCGCGCACGGTCGGCTGGAGCTGGATCCGCTCCACCTGCAGCGGCTGGGTGTAGGCGGGCTCGTCCTGCTCGTTGTGGCCGAACCGCCGGTAGCCGACGAGGTCGACCACGCTGTCGTGACCGAACTCCTGCCGGTAGGCGAGCGCGAGGCGAATGGCGCTGATCGCCGCTTCGGGGTCGTCGGCGTTGACATGCACGATCGGCACGTCGAAGCCCTTGGCGAGGTCGCTCGAGTAGCGGGTCGAGCGGCTCTCCGTCGGCTCTGTCGTGAAGCCGATCTGGTTGTTCGTGATCAGGTGCAGCGTGCCGCCGGTCGAGTAGCCCTCGAGGCTCTGCAGGTTGAAGGTCTCGGCCACCACGCCCTGGCCGGGGAAGGCGGCATCGCCGTGGATGAGCACCGGCAGCGCCACGGAGGGATCGTGCAGGCCCGCCCCACGCGACCGGTCGGTCTGCTCGGCGCGGGCACGCCCCTCGATCACGGGGTCGACGGCCTCGAGATGACTCGGGTTCGGCGACAGCGTGATCTCGATCTCGCCGAGCGCAGTCCGGCGCATGCCGGACGCACCGTGGTGGTACTTGACGTCTCCGGTCCCGCCCTCCGGATCCTCGATGACGGCGTGAATCGTCCGTTCGCCTTCGAACTCGCGCAGGACCGAGTCGTACGAGGCACCGACCGTGTGGCAGAGGACGTTCAGCCGGCCCCGATGCGCCATGCCGATCACGATCTCGTTCGCACCGTCGGCCGCGGCGACCTCGACGGTCTCGTCGAGCATCGGGATGAGCACGTCCAGTCCTTCCAGCGAGAACTGCTTCTGGCCCAGGAACGACTTGCGCAGGTACTGCTCCAGGCCCTCCGTCTGCGACAGGCGGCGGAGGAGCGCGATGCGTCGGTCCGGAGGAAGGGGCTCGCGGAAGCGGCCGGACTCGATCGCCTGCCGCAACCAGATCCGCTCGGCATGGTCGGAGATGTGCTCAATCTCGTACGCGATCGAGCCGCAGTACACCCCACGTAGCCGCGGCAGCGCCTCGAGGAGCGTGTCCCCGTCGACGTACAGCCGCAACAGGCGGGCCGGGATCCGGGCCTGCAGCTCCGACGTCAGCGGCGGCACGAGCCGCGACTCGTCGAGAGCCGGGTCGCCGGTCGGCTCCGAGCCGAGCGGGTCGAGACGCGCGGCGAGGTGACCGTGCGTCCTGTACGCCTTGACGAGCGCCATGGCCGCGGCGACACCGCCCAGCAGCGTCTCGTCGACCGCCGCTCCCGCCGGCGGCGCGGGCGCAGCCGCAGCCGGGGCGGCCGGCGCCTGGGGCGGAGCTGCCGCGTGGCCGCCGTTACGGGCCGCGACGAGCTCCCGCAGGCCCGGCAGAAGATCGAGCACGGCGTCGCCCTGCTCGAATGCCGCCCGCCACTCCGGTGCCACGCTGCCCGGGCTGTCGAGGTAGTCCTCGAGCAGCTGGGCGACGTACCCGGCGTTCAGCCCTTCCAGGTCGGCGAGGTCCACGCGTCAGGTTGTAGCAGCGACCCCCGCGGGCGCTCGCGCGCGAGGCGACTCAGATGAGGGGGTGATGCGTGATCACGGCGAGCGACAGCCCGACGACCCAGGCGACCATGCCGACGGCCGCAGCCGCCAGCGCGAGCCGCTGGTACCTGGCACTCATGCGCGCTGCGACGAGGGCCATGACGATCGCAACGGGAGCGAGCCGCGCGGGACGAGGCTCGACCTGGAGGATCAGCCCGAAGCCGATCGCGATGAACGACAGCAGCATCGAGGCGGCGGCCAGCAGTCCGGCCAGCACGTCGCCGACCGACTGGCGGCCTTCTCCGGCACCCGGAACCGCGCTCACGTGCGGGCCCCCAGCCGGGTGTCCGGGGCGCGTGGCCCGACGGGGCGCCGCGCGGGTCCGAACGGTATCCGGCGAGCGAGCCGCTCGCGTCCGCCGACCCACGGTCGCGGCGTCAGAGGCTCGCGGACCGGTGTGGCGTCGCCCGGCGCCTCGTCGACCGACGGCTCAGCCTTGATCGCGTACCAGATGACGCCGCCGAGATAGAAGAGCGGAATCTTCAGGAGCAGGAGCATGAAGACGAGTTCCCAGGCCACCGGCGCTCAAGTGTACGCCATGCAGGACTCGTCGGCCGCGGCCGACGATCCCGGGAGGAAACGTCGCGGTCGAACGCGAATCGGTTGTTCACAAGCTCCTCACAACAGGACGGTACCTTGCCGTCTGCTCCCGACCTCCGAGGAGGATCCCCCTGTGAAGCATCTCACCCGCGTGCTCGTCGTCCTGGCGCTCGCCGGAATCGCCGCCATCCCGGCCGCTAGCGCCGCTGACCGCATGTGGATGGGCTTCCACGACGACCCCGAGTTCCGGTGGAACGCCGACCGGATGCAGGAGCTGGACAAGGCCGAGGCAGCCCACGCGACCATCGTCCGGACGCTCGTCACCTGGGCGAACGCCGCGCCCACCAGGCCGGCCAACGCAGCCAACCCGTTCGACCCGGCCTACAAGCTCGACGACGTCGACGAGCTGGTGCGGAACGCCCAGAACCGCGGCATGGAGGTGCTGATCACGATCTGGGGCACGCCGAAGTGGGCGAACAGCGGCAAGACGCCGAACTACCTGCCGACGAATATGAACGACATGCGCCAGTTCGCACAGGCGCTCGCCGCGCGCTACTCGGGCCGGTACGCCAGCTACCCGTTCGTCCGCTTCTACGGCATCTGGAACGAGTCGAACCTCGGGCAGTTCCTGTCGCCGCAGTTCGGCCCGGGCGGCTCGATCATCGGGCCGGCGGCCTACGCGAAGCTCGCGGCAGCGGGGTACGCCGGCATCAAGGCGGGGAATCCGAAGGCGCTCGTCGCGATCGGCGAGACGTCGTCCCACGGCCGCGACAAGCCGCTCCCCGGCAGCTCGGACGCGGTCACGCCGGGCACGTTCGCGCGGCTCGTCGCCAAGGCCAATCCGACCCTCAAGTTCGATGCCTGGGCGCACCATCCGTACCCCTATCCGGTGTTCATGAAGCCGGCGCAGCTGCTCAAGTGGCCGAACGTCTCGCTGAAGTCGTTCCCCCGCTTCGAGTCGTCGCTCGACTCGTGGTTCCACCGCAAGAACATCCCGATCTGGATCACCGAGTACGGCCACGAGACCAAGCCGGGCGAGCCGCTCGGCGTCACCGAGCCGCAGCAGGTGACCTACCTCGCCCAGGCGGTCGCGCTGGCCAAGGCCGATCCGCACGTGCAGATGTTCATCTGGTTCGTGTTCCGGGACTCGCAGGGGAGTACCTGGCAGAGCGGCCTCGAGCGCCTCGACGGCACGCCGAAGCCGGCTCTTGCACGCTGGACGGCCGTCACGGCGCCGCTCGACGCGCGCAACCCGAGCCTGTCACTGAAGGGCGGCTCGGCGGCCCCGCCGATCGTCCTCGACGTGCGCGAGATCTGCGGCAACAACGCGCCGGGGACGCCGGTCGGCTCGACCTACCGCGCCCGCGTCGCCGGGAAGCTCGTCAAGGTCGGGCAGGTGCAGGTGGCGCTCGCGAGCGACTGCACCATCTCGATCAAGCCGGCCTTCACCGTGGCGAAGGGCAAGAAGTACGAGGTGACGTTCACCCTGAACACGTACAACGGCGTGCAGATCACACGCGTGGCCACGATCGCGGGGACCTAGGTACTACCCCGCCCAGGCGAGGACCTGCATGCCGCACCACCAGTGCGGCGCGCCGAAGTCCTCGCCGTCGACCTTGAGGATCCGGCGGGCGCGCGGCTGCGCGGCGAGGTAGTCGTCGATCGCCCGGGCGACCCGCTCCCAGTCGCTGTCGTCGACGATCAGCAACGAGCCGGCAGCGAGCCAGGGCTCCACTATCTGCAGCCCCTTGACCTGGGACTCGTAGTCGTGCGCAGCGTCGTAGTACCAGACGCCGACGCGCCGGTCGCCGAGCACGCCGGCCGGGACGATCTCGAAGACGTCTCCCTCGATGACCGTCGGGACGCCCTGCAGGCCCGCCCGGCCGAGATTCGCGTCGAGCTGCTCCCTGGATCCCTCGAAGCGCGAGAAGTCGTCGATCGCGACGACGTCCTTGTCCTCGTTGCCGAGCAGCGCCCCGATCAGGCTCGTGCCGCGGAACGTGCCGACCTCGACGTAGGACTCCCCCGCTTCGAGCAGTGACGCGGCGAGGTTGAGTAGCGCGAGGTTGTTCGGCTTGGCGAGGCCGTCGACGTCGCCCAGCACCGCGGCGAAGCGCGGGTCGACCGGCGTCTCGGAACGCGGGAAGTCCTCGAACAGCGCCGGCAGCTCGCGGAGGAAGCCGTCCGGATCCACCTGCGCTACGCCGCAGTCGCGTGCGCGTCTGCCACGAGCCGCTGGAAGTGTTGCAGCAGGCGCTCGCTGCTCGGCAGGAGGCGGCCCTGCGGCACCAGCCCCGTCCGCAGGCCGCGATGGACGGATTCCACGAGCTCCGTGTCCTCCCGGCCGACGATCGCACCGAACGCGGTGATCTCCTCGACGACCTCGTCGGGGGTGCCGGGCGCCCAGAAGCCGTCGACGTACGTCGACGTCCGTTCGGCGTCGAGCGGTTGGAAGACCAGGACGCGGACGTGAGTCGGCCCCGGCAGCGAGTTGAGCGTCCAGTTCGGCCAGATGTAGTGGAACTGCCCCTCGGAAATCTCGCCCGCCGGGTCGTACGGCAGGTCGCGGCCGCCCTCGTGCACGGGAGCGAACTGACTCGACGTCCAGCGGCCCGTCGTGAGCAGATAGGCATCCGGCTCGACGTCGAGCAGCCGGCTGAAGCTCTTGTGCGCGACCGGGCAGTGGTAGCACTCGAGGAAGTTCTCCACCACGAGCTTCCAGTTCGCCGCGACCTCGATCTCGCGTGAGCGCCCGCGGTATTCGAGCGTCGAAAGGTCGAGACCACGACGCGTCAGCTCCAGCGGAAGGTCGCCGAGCGTCTCTGCCATCGGCGCCGCGTCGAGGTCGAGGTTGACGAAGACGAGCGGCCCCCACGTCTCGACGCGCACGGGAAGGAGGCTCCAGTCGGCCCGGTCGAACCCCGGTTCGCGATCCGACCGCGGCGCCGCCCGCAACGTCCCGTCCAGGTCGTACGTCCAGGCGTGGTACGGGCACTGCAACGTCTCGCGGCGGCCACAGCCCTGGGCCACCTCGTGCCCACGGTGCCGGCAGACGTTGACGAAGCCGCGCAGCCCGCCGTCCGCGCCGCGCACCACCACGACCGGCGCGTCGCCCGCGTTCCCGGTGATGAACCCGCCCCGTTCCGCTACCTGGGTGCCGACCCCGACGTACTGCCAGGACCGACGGAAGATCAACTCGCGCTCACGGGTGAGAACCTCCGGATCGGAGTACCACGACGCCGGCAGCGTCAGCCCCCGCTCGAGATCGCCCAGCAGCCCCGCGTCCACCGCCACGCCGCGAGCCTACAAC
>Ga0209069_10002144_pt1 | contig 10145 bp, 9 predicted proteins | sample Str013_2_FD_187202 | JGI IMG/M metagenome (GOLD analysis project Ga0209069, IMG submission 187202) | Freshwater sediment microbial communities in response to fracking from Pennsylvania, USA - Straight Creek_MetaG_SC_2013 (SPAdes) (version 2) | ecosystem: Environmental > Aquatic > Freshwater >...
AGCACCGCGCTGACGTCGGCCAGCATATGGCCGCGGTTCATGAAGTCCATGGCCTGCAGATGGGCGAAGCCTGGAGCGCGGATCTTGCAACGATAGGGCTTGTTCGACCCATCCGCCACCAGGTAGACGCCGAATTCGCCCTTGGGCGCCTCGACGCAGGCATAGACCTCACCCTCGGGGATGTGGAAGCCCTCGGTATAGAGCTTGAAATGATGGATCAGGCTCTCCATCGAGGTCTTCATCTCGGAGCGCTTGGGCGGCACGATCTTGTTGTTGTCCGCAACGTGCGGGCCGCGGCCTTCTGGTTCACGAAGTTTCCGGATGCACTGCTGCATGATCTTCACGCTCTCGCGCATCTCCAGCATGCGGATCAGATAGCGGTCGTAACAGTCGCCGTTCTTGCCTACGGGCACGTCGAACTCCATCTCGGGGTAGCACTCATAGGGCTGCGCCTTGCGCAAATCCCAGGCCGCGCCCGAGCCGCGCACCATCACGCCCGACATGCCCCAGGCCAGCGTATCCTTCAGCGAAATCACGCCGATGTCGACATTGCGCTGCTTGAAGATGCGGTTTTCGGTCAGCAGTCCCTCGATGTCGTCGAGCACTTTGGGATGGTGCGCGCAGAAAGACTCAATGTCGTCGATGAGGGCTTCAGGCAAGTCCTGATGCACGCCGCCGGGACGGAAATAGGCCGCATGCATACGGCTGCCCGAGGCGCGCTCGTAGAACACCATCAATTTTTCGCGTTCATCGAAGCCCCACAGCGGAGGGGTCAGCGCACCAACGTCCATGGCCTGAGTGGTGACGTTGAGCAGGTGCGAGAGCAGGCGGCCGATCTCGGAGTACAGCACGCGAATCAGCTGCGCCCGGCGCGGCACTTCGAGGCCGAGCAGCTTTTCGATGGCCAGGCAGAAGGCGTGCTCCTGGTTCATCGGCGCCACGTAATCGAGGCGGTCGAAGTAGGGGATGGCCTGGAGATAGGTCTTCTGCTCGATCAGCTTCTCAGTGCCACGATGCAGCAGACCGATGTGCGGATCGACGCGAGTGACGACTTCGCCGTCAAGTTCCAGCACGAGGCGAAGCACGCCGTGCGCTGCCGGGTGCTGAGGGCCGAAGTTGATGTTGAATTGGCGAATGTCGGTTTGCATGGTGAGTACCGGGTGAGTTGAGTCAGTGAAAAGAAGCGAATAGTGAGTAGCGAGTAGGGTTTCGTCGGACTAGTTCGCCTCTTTGTGGTCTTGAAGAGAACGGATCAAAGCTCGAAGCATTCGTCCGATCTCATCGCATTCCTGATGCAATGGGCGCATCTGCTCTGCCGAGGCTAGGCTAAGGCGTTCGGCGAGCAGAAAATGTGTCTCAAGCTCCTTCAGTGAACCTTGCGAGATGCGCAGAAACTGAATGAACGAACCCGTGGTTTCGCGGCCATGGCCTTCCGCCATGTTCGCAGGAATAGAGACTGCGGCTCTGCGGATTTGGGAGACAAGGCCGTATTTCTCATCACCTGGCAAAGACGCTGCTATCCGATAGCTCGACTCTGCCAGAGCCATTGACCGCTGCCAGACCATCAAATCGCGATAGGAGTTGATAGGAGAGTATTCCATGATGCTCGGCCCGCTCTTCCCTATTCGCTACTCACTATTCGCTTCTGTGTAAGGCACGACGCCCGCGTAGATTTCTGCCAGGCCTATAGGGCTCGACAGCAACGGGACCTCGATCAGCCCCGCGCTTCCCCGGATTTCGATACCGTCAATCGGAAACTGTCCCCTATCATCCTTTGTCCATACGAAGCACAATGGCTCGTCCTGGCTTGCGACGATGTAAGCCTGCAGTGTCTCAACCGACAGATACTCAGTTGGTTTGACATAGAGATCCCTGTCTTCCGACGATTTTGAAAGCACTTCGATCGCAATAACGGGAGCTTCGGTCGACAGGCTATCCCAATCGCCGGCTGCAGGTTCGACCACGACGTCGGCATAGCGGATGGTGGGGCCAGTATCGATCGCGCGATCCGAGGGCAGGACGATCCATTCCGCTTCGTCAAGGCGGTGGCTGAGAGCCAGGATAAAGCGCGTCATAATCTGGGCATGCCTGCGCGTACCGCCCGCCATCTGCTGCATAATGCGGCCTCGTACGTATTCGTATCGATAGTGCTCAGGCTGCTGCTGGATGAACCTGAAGAAAGCAGCCTTGTCGACCTTGCCGAGCGGCCGGGGGCTCGTTCGCGAGTGCTCGATATCCACGCTGGACATGGTCTGATCCTCTCGGTCGCAGTCCCTGGCGAACTACTTGCCCGCCTTTTCGTCGCCTGGCAGCACTGCCGGCATCCCTTCCCACGGGCTTTCAAAGTCAAACTTGCGGAATTCCTGCGTCAGCTTGATCGGCTCATAGACGACCCGCTTTTGCTCATCATCATACCGGACCTCGACATAGCCCGACATCGGAAAATCCTTGCGCAATGGGCTTCCCTTGAAGCCATAATCCGTCAAAATCCGTCGTAAATCCGGATGTCCCGTGAACATGATACCGTAGAGATCAAACGCCTCCCGCTCGAACCAGTTCGCGGCCACGAACACATCCACGGCGGACGGCACGGGCGTTGCCTCATCCGTCGTCACCTTCAGCCGGATGCGCTGATTAAGCCGCATGCTCAGCAGGTGATACACCACCTCGAAGCGCTCGGGGCGGCCCGGATAATCCACCCCGCAGATATCGATCAGCAGCTCGAACTGCAGCGCGGGATCGTCGCGCAATTTCGTCAGCACCGGCACGATCTGGTCCCGCGCCACCGTCACCGTCAATTCGCCGAACCGCGTCGAGTGGCCGGTCGCACTCACGCCCAGCGCCACGCCCACCTGGTCGCCCAGCTCTGCCAAAGTGCCTTGCATTGTAGATCCTGCGTTTCGCCAATCGGCCCGGAAGACGGGCGCACGCGAGGTGGTAACGCATCGGCGCAGGCGAGGCAAACACGGCAATGTCGCGTTTGCCAGCGCGCCCGGTCGCGACAAATATTCCGCAGCGCGGGCGAATAGATCAGCTGCCGTTTCGTTATCGTCTTGCTGGTCATTTCGGCCCGCCGCCTGCGCGTAACCGGCTGTTAACCATCCCGGCGACACACTGACCGTGTGCTGATTCTGACGGAGCCATCGCTCGTGGACGATACGATGATCGCCGAAACGGTTGCAGCGTTGGACCGCGCGCTTGCCCGCATCGCCGTTTCGGTTGCCGGCACGCCGCAGCGCGCCGATGCTTTGCTGACGTCGGTGGGCAGGGGCGAGAGCGATGAGTTCGCCGCCTCTTTTCTTGCCCAGGGCGCGGCCATGATGCGGGCGCGCCGCCTGTTGGCCGAAGCTGGACGCCGCCCCGTGTCCCTGCGCAAACGTGCCGCCGCCATCGCGTCATAACGCTCCGCATCTTAACCAGAATCGCAAGGCCTTCCGGGCACTTGGCCCCGAAATTGCGAGGGTTTCGGCAAGCGCCGCTTAGGGTGATCTTAATCGGCATGGGCTAGGGTCAGCCGACAAACAGGTCAGGGTAGTATTCAGTAAATGGCCGAACAAAACTACAGGGCGCGCGTCCGCTATGTCATTGGCCCCGATGGGTCGCCGCTGACGATCGCAGATCTTCCTCCCTCCGACACCAAACGTTGGGTCATCCGGCGCAAGGCCGAGGTGGTCGCTGCCGTGCGCGGCGGCCTGCTCAGCCTCGAAGAGGCCTGCGAGCGCTATCGCCTGACGGTGGACGAGTTCTTGAGCTGGCAACGCTCGATCGATAAGCACGGGCTTGCCGGGTTGCGCGCGACGCGTGTGCAGGAATACCGCAACTAAAGATTGCTGTCGTTCCTGACGCGGGGGCTATGCTGTAGGCGCAGGACCGATAAGGTCCTGCCGTGCAGGATGCCCCCTACGCCGCCATCGGCCGCCCGTCGGCGTCGAAGCGGTGCACCATGCCGGCCTGCGGCGACAGCGTCAGCGCGCTGCCGTTGGCTGGGCGCACGGTGCCGTTCTGGCGCACGATGACAGGCTCGCCGCCACCGCCGACATCCACGAACACATAACTGTCCGCGCCGAGATTCTCGGTATGGATCACTTTGCCTGGCCAGACCCCGCCCTCGGGTTTCAGGTCCAGGTGCTCGGCTCGCACGCCCACGGTATGGGCCTTGAACTTGTCGGCAAAGCCGCCGTTCAGGAAGTTCATCTTGGGCGAGCCGATGAAACCGGCGACAAACAGCGACTGCGGCTTCTCGTAAAGCTCCAGCGGCGTGCCAACTTGTTCCACCACGCCATCGCGCAACACGCAGATGCGGTCGGCCAGGGTCATGGCCTCAACCTGATCGTGCGTGACGTAAATCATGGTCGTGTCGTGCATCTTCTCGTGCAGCCTGGCAATTTCCAGGCGGGTGGCAACCCGCAAAGCCGCGTCGAGGTTCGAGAGCGGTTCGTCGAACAGGAACACCGCCGGGTCGCGCACAATGGCGCGGCCGATGGCGACGCGCTGGCGCTGGCCGCCCGAGAGCTGCTTGGGCAGGCGCTTCAGATACGGCGTGATCTGCAGCATCTCGGCCGCTTCGTGGATGCGCTTCTCGATCGCCCCAGGATCGCTCTTAGAGAGTTGCATGCCGAACGCCATATTCTCGTAGACGTTCATATGCGGATAGAGCGCATAGCTCTGGAATACCATGGCAACGCCGCGATCCTTGGGCGTCAATCGGTTCACCACCTTGCCGCCGATCGAAAGCGTGCCGGCGGTGATGTCTTCCAGGCCCGCGATCAGCCGCAGCAAGGTCGACTTTCCGCAACCGGACGGACCGACGAAGACCATGAACTCGCCGGACTTGATGGTCAGGCTGACGCCCTTGATCACTTCCGTGGCGCCGAAGTTCTTGCGAATGTCTTTGAGTTCGATGTCAGCCATCGGAGGATTGTCCCGGAGGTTTGGAAGCAGCCAATAGCGTAGGGGCGAGACTTGTCTCGCCCGTGGTTCGGCGGTGGCAGAGCCACGAGAGTGCCCGCGCCTTGGGACGGGCGAGACAAGTCTCGCCCCTACGCTGCCAGCGCCGTCTGGATCGGTTCATATCGCCTACCCCTTCACGCCGCCGGCCGTGAGGCCGGAAATGATCTTGCGCTGGAAGATGAGCACCAGCACCACCAGCGGCACCGTGACCATGACCGAGGCGGCCATGATCACGCCCCAGGGGATCTCGTACTGGCTGTTGCCGGTCAGCAGCGCGATGGCCACCGTGACCGTGCGGGTCGAGTTGGAGGACAAAAAGGTCAGCGCGAACAAGAATTCGTTCCAGGCCCCGATGAAGGCGAGCAGGCCGGTGGTAACCAGCGCTGGCCACATCAGCGGCAGGAAGACGCGCCGGATGATGGTCCAGGGGCTGGCGCCATCGACGATCGCGGCCTCCTCGATCTCGATCGGCAGGTCGCGCATGAACGTCGTGAGCACCCAGACCGTGAACGGCAGGGTGAAGATCATGTCGGCGAAGATGACGGCCGGCAGGCTGTTGTAGAGCTGGAAACTGCCGACATGGACGTAGCGCACCAGTTCGAACAGACCCGCCAGCACCGCGATCTGCGGGAACATCGAGACCGAGAGAATGATCAACAGGATCACGCCCCGGCCGCGAAAACGCACCCGCGATAGGGCGTAGGCGGCGGTGACCGCCATCAGCAGCGAGATGACGACAACGACGGCCGATACGATGATTGAATTGAGGAAATTGAGTGGGAAGCTGCCTTGGGTGAGAACATTGGTGTAGTTCTCAAGCGAGAGTTGGGTTGGGAAATAGTTGACCTTGAACAGGTCGGTGCCGGACTCGAAACTTGTCACGATGGAGTAGTAAAACGGGAAAACCGAGATCAGGACCAGTGCAATCACGGCCGCGTAAAAGACCGTCCATTTGAAGCCTGTCCAGAGCGTATAGCGCAGATCGGAGGCACTCATGCTCGGTCTCCACCGTCAAACCGCACCTGGCCCAGCCACATATAGAGTGTAACGAACACCGCCAGGATCATGAACAACAGCGTCGAGATGGTCGACCCATAGGCAAACTTATCGAAGTCGAACAGGTTCTCGCGCGCCAGCACCGACATGGTCTTGGTGGCGGAGCTGTTGGGCGTGAGCACATAGACCAGATCGAAGATGCGCATGGCGTCCAGCATCCGGAAGATCACCGCCACCATCAGCGCGGGCTGAACCAAGGGCAGGGTGATGCGGAAGAACTGCTTGACCGGATGCACACCATCGACGTCGGCGGCCTCATAGATGTCCTTAGGGATCATCTGCAGGCCAGCCAGGATCAGCAGCGCCATGAACGGCGTGGTCTTCCAGATGTCGACGATCAGCACCGCGATCATCGAGGTCGAATCATCGGCGGTCCAGGCGATCTTGTGGCTTAACAGGCCGAGCTTCAATCCGACGTCATTGATGATGCCGAACTGATCGTTCAGCATCCAGGACCAGATCTTGGCCGAGACGATGGTGGGGATGGCCCAGGGGATCAGGATGGCGGCGCGGACAATGCCGCGACCGGGAAATTCGGCGTTGAGAATGAGCGCGACGCCCATGCCCAAAGCCGCTTCCAGCGTCACCGAAACGACCGCGAAGCGCACCGTGTTCCAGACCGCGTTCCACCACACCGGGTCGGACAGCACGCCGCTGTAGAAGGTCTTGCCGCTCTTGAGCGTGACCCATGAGAAATAATTGGCAAAGCCCACCCAGTGGGCGCCGTAGAGATTGGTCAGCGAGGCGTCGGTGAAGGAGAAATAAATCGAGCGCGCCAACGGCCAGCCGGCGACCAGCGCCAATGTCAACAACATCGGCAGCAGGAAGATCATCGCCGAGCGCAGGCGCTGATTGGCGAGGTCGGAGCGCACCGCGCCTCGAAGCACGGCAGCCACGGGCACTGTGGGCGGAGACGCGAGACTGTCAGTGGTCATGCTAGGGATCCGCTGGACACATCCGGTGAAACTCGCCGGCTAGGCAACGTCGTTCCTCTCCCCCGCTTTCCGGGGGAGAGGAGACCGCCCCTCGCAGCCGCCTCTTCGGCGGCAAGAGCAAGGCGGTCGGTGAGGGGCAGGAGCTGGCTCCGGCCCTGATCGTGACAGGTGCGGAGCCAGCTCCTGCCCCTCACCTGTCGCTTAGTCCTCGCCTGACGGCTCGGGCGACATCCTCTCCCCCTAAGTAGGGGGAGAGGAGAAGTCCGTGCCACTCTTAGAGCGAATCGTCCTTACCAGCCGGCGCCCTTCAGAGCGGTCAGCTTGCCTTCCAGTGTGGCCAGGTTCTCGGCCGACGTGCCCTTGCCCGAGAGCGAGTCGTGGACGGCCGACCAGAACAGCGAGGAGACCTCGTTGTACTTCACCTTGGCGGGAGCCGAGGGACGCGGGACGGCGTTCAGGAACACGTTCTTCCAGTTCGGGATGATCGGCGCAGCCTTGGCGACGTCGGCGTCGTCATAGACCGAGACGATGGTCGGCAGATGGGTCTGCACGATCGCATTCTGCTTCTGGAAGGCGGGGCCGGCCAAATAGAGCACCAGGTCGGTGGCTTCCTTGGGCGACTTCGAATACTTTGACACCGCCAGATTCCAACCGCCGAGCGTGGCGGCCGACTTGTCGGCAGCCGAGCCAGCCGGCAGGGTGGTTACGTCGAACAGCCCCTTGACCTTGCTGTCAGCGCCATTGCCGAGAGCGTAGGCATAGGGCCAGTTGCGCATGAACACGGCATTGCCGGTCTGCCAGACGCCGCGGCTCTCTTCTTCCTGGTAGGCCAGAACGCCGGGGGGCGAAATGGTGCCGATCCAGCCCTTGACGCGATCAATCGCGGCGGCCGCCTTGGGGTTGTTGATGGAAATGTCGCCATTCGGCTCGACGATCTGACCGCCGCCCGACGACTTCACCCATTCCAGAGCGTCGCAGGTCAGGCCTTCGTAGGCATTGCCCTGGAACACGAAGCCCCAGATATCCTTGTTGCCGGCAGCGCGTTCGCCATCCATGACGACCTTGGCGGCTGCGGCCATCTCGTCCCAGGTCTTGGGAACGGCCTGCTTGTACTTATCGAGCAGGTCCTTGCGGTAGTAGAGCGCGGGAGCGTCGGTGAAGATCGGCAGCGCGACCAGCTTGCCGTTCACGGTCTGGGATTCGACGATCGAGGGGAAGTGCGTGCCCGCCACGTCTTTGGCGGCAGAAGTCAGGTCGAGGAACTGGTCGGCAAGCTGCGGCGCCCAGATCACGTCGGTCTGATAGACGTCGATGTCGGCGTTGCCAGCAGCGAGCCAGAGGCGATACTGGCCGAACTGGTCGGTGGTGGACGAGGGCATCGGGGTGATGCTGACTTTGTTGCCGGACGACTTCTCCCAGACATCAAGCTGGTCGCGCATAAACTTCAGGTCGCCGCCGGTGGCGCCCGAGACGATGGCGAGATTGGCGGCCATGGCCGATCCGAGGCTGAGCGCGGTGCCCAGCAGCATGGCGGCAAAGAATGACGTACGCTTCATATAAGGTATCCTCCCTAGGTCACTAAACACATGCGGCTGTCAGGCTCAATCTGCCAACCGCGAGGCTTCTTCGGAAACACTTTACCTCAAGCGAGATGCCGCCAAAGCATGGCGGGAGTGAGGTTAAAGCCTTTCCCAAAGCGCTTTCAAAATTAGGTGTCAGAACGTCGGGGGGTTGTCAAGACTGCCCGCGCAGAGGAAACTGCGAGCGCGTCGCAAAGCCTGTTCGTTGTGCGCCGCAGCATCCAGCAACCGGTAGCCAATGCCCCCGTCATGAACCTCAAACAGCTGGCTAAGGAATTGGGGCTCTCGCAGACCACGGTCAGCCGTGCGCTGAGCGGCTATCCCGAAGTGAAACCAGCGACGCGGCTGCGCGTGGCGGCGGCCGCTGCAGAACTGGGCTACCGCCCGAACATGGCGGCCCTGGGCCTGGCCACCGGCCGCAGCCGCTCGATTGGCATGGTGATGCGCGGCGGCTCCGAGTTCGGGCCGCACATGAGCGAGTTCCTCGGCGGGGTAGGTGAGCGGCTGGCCCACAACGAGATGGATATCTCGATGTCCAACGTCGACAACTACGACGACGAACTGCGGACCTATCGCCGGTTTGCCCAGAGCAAGCGCGTCGACGCGGTGATCCTGCATTCTCCGACGCCTACGGACGAACGCGCGCTTTTGCTGACCGACCTCGGCCTGCCGTTCGTGTTGCATGGCCGCACCGATATCGGCCAGCCGATCTCCTGGCTCGACATCGACAATCGCGATGCCGCCCGCGCCTCCACGCAGCATCTGCTGCAATTGGGCCATCGCCGCATCGGCCTGATCAATGGCCCAGCCGGCATGACGTTTGCAGAGCATCGCGAGCAGGGCTATCGCGACGCCCTGCTCAAGCGCGGCATCAAGGTCGAGCCGCAGCTGATCGCAAATGGAAGATTTACCGACGAAATCGGCTTTCGTGTCACGCACGAGTTCCTCGACCGGCACCCGCGCCCGACGGCCATTGTCGCCGGTTCCATGATGTCGGCGCTGGGCATCATGCGCGCCATCCGCTCGCGCGGACTGCTACTGGGCAAGGACATCTCCCTGATCGCGCACGACGATGTGTTCGACTATCTGAACGCGGATAATATGGTGCCCTCCATCACCACCACGCGCTCGTCCATGCGCGCGGCCGGGTTCCGCATCGCCGAGCTGATCCTGCAGCTGTTAGCGGGGACGCGGCCGGAAAGCATCCACGAGCTTTGGCCGGTGGAACTGGTGGTGCGTCAGTCGACCGGACCGGCGCCGACGGGACGTTAAAATGGTCCAAATAGGTGCGCCTAGCGCTGCATGCGGCTGCCGCGCCGCCCACCTTACTCCGGCAACACCACATCGGGCGGCGTGTGGCCGTCCATGTGGGTCTTGATATTGATGATCACCTTCTCGCCCATATCGATGCGGCCCTCCAGGGTTGCCGAACCCATGTGGGGTAGCACCACCACGCGCTCGTTCGCGCGCAGTTTCGGATTGATCGCCGGTTCGTGTTCGAACACGTCCAGCCCAGCGCCTGCGATCTCGCCGGCCTCCAACATGCGGGCCAGCGCATTCTCATCGATCACCTCGCCGCGCGAGGTATTCACCAAGTAGGCCGTTGGCTTGATCAGCTTCAACC
>Ga0209069_10002145_pt1 | contig 10144 bp, 9 predicted proteins | sample Str013_2_FD_187202 | JGI IMG/M metagenome (GOLD analysis project Ga0209069, IMG submission 187202) | Freshwater sediment microbial communities in response to fracking from Pennsylvania, USA - Straight Creek_MetaG_SC_2013 (SPAdes) (version 2) | ecosystem: Environmental > Aquatic > Freshwater >...
ATTTTCCTGGAAATGGCGGGCAAATCTCAATTAAGCCAAAATTAAATAATGATTTCATTTCCCCATCAGAAAGAGATTAAAATAATCTTCTAATTTTTAATCTAATACCTGGCGGCTGGTTCCTGGTATTTCCAATACCAGGTCCTGGCCATATGCAGAACCAGGTGTTTGATACCCGGGTCGAAATTTACCGTCCAGTATTTTGATTGCAATCAATATACTACTCAACGCTGTAAGCGTATAACCGTCTGCTGTATGTAACATGGCCCTGGCTGTATCTCCTTTGGCGTTTCTTACTTCTCCCCATATGAGGCTCTTCCCGCTGGTTCTTGCCTCTTCTGAAGGGCCTGGCGGGCGTTGGTTTATTTTCTTCTTAATATAATTTCGAACGATAGCAGTCCTAAGTAGCCAATTGTACAAAGACTGAAATTTAAGTAACCTGTAAATGGATGGTTTCATGCCAGTAAAGGCTTCTATATTTTGGATGCCGGTTGTATGGTAGGCTGTAGAGATATCCCCCCAGGGGATCGCCATCACAAACATTTTCTTTTCACCGAAATTTATCCACCGTCCTTCATGACCCAGAGGTTTTTTTACAAGCATCCCATTTTCCCGTACAAGCCCCCCTTCCCCAAGACTTTCTGCCATGGTAGTTGCTGTCCCGTGAGATAAGCCTCCTCCCAAGGCGACAAATGCAAGTTTCAAATCGACGGCATCGGGTAATTGGTTCTTTAAAAACATTGCCAGGCAATCTGTAGGTACCACGTCAAACCCTGCTCCGGGCATAAGCATAATTCCCGCTTTTATGGCAGCTTCATTGAATCGGTTTGCCAGTTCAAATACAGGGATTTCGCCGGTAATGTCAATGTAATGTGTATGCGTTTGCAGGCAGGCTTCGATCATCAGCCTCGCTGTTCGGTGAAAGGGTCCGGCTGCGTTCAGCACCAGGGGCAATTCCTTTAATGTGCTTATCAGTGCTGGAGTATCCGACAAGTCAATCACCTTAAATGGAAGATTGTATTTTGCGGATAGTGGTTCCAGTACTTCTTTTCTTCTTCCGGCAAGAATAGGTTTCAAACCCTGTTGTAAAGCTACAGGAATAATCAACCGGGCAGTATAACCATTGGCGCCATAAAGCAGGAATTGGTTGGATGACATATTCTATAATAATCTGGTAGCTGTAAGGTAACACATGTAAGGAACATTCCCGTTAATACAAAATTCTGTAGCTTTAGCCGGCCTATCTGCATCATAAAATATTAAGCAAATTACCATGCAAGTTTCCAATTTCCGCATCCAGGTTCTATTAATGAGTATTGTACTTTTAATGGGCACGCATTCTTTCGCAGGCGATAAAAAACCAAACCCTGAATTTTACCAGATAAAAGTGTATCATTTTAACAAACCTGAGCAGGAAAAGATTATTGAAGATTATTTGCAATCGGCTTACCTGCCTGCGTTGCACAGGGCGGGTATTCAAAAAGTGGGTGTTTTTAAACCACTGGCGAATGATACCGCAATGGACAAAATCATTTATGTTTTTATACCGGCCTCCAATGCCGAAAAGTTAATTAACCTCGCTTCGGTAATTGAAAATGATGCCACACACAATGCTGCCGGAAAACAGTATTTGGAATCTGTCTATACCAATCCTCCTTACGTTCGAATTGAAACAATACTGCTTCGCGCATTCAGAAAAGCCCTGCAAATGGAAATGCCCAAACTAAGCAGCCCGCACAGTGAACACATTTATGAACTGCGTAGTTATGAAAGCGCTACCGAGAACCTGTATGTAAATAAAGTAAAGATGTTTAATGAAGGCGGTGAAGTGACCCTATTCAAAAGACTTGGTTTCAATGCTGTATTTTATGCCGATGTTATTAGTGGTGCCCGCATGCCCAACCTGATGTACATGACCAGTTTTGAAAACAAAGAAACAAGGGATAAACTTTGGAAATCTTTCAGTGATGATGCAGAATGGAAGCGTTTGTCGTCACTACCAGAATACCAGCACAATGTTTCAAAAGCAGATATTATACTAATGCATGCTACTGACTATTCGGACCTGTGAAAAATTAATAGGGTCAATTGCTTTCATTGAGCAAATAGTACTGATATGGCAAAAGCATCCAAATCTGCTGTTACTAAAAAAGATGGCGGCAAAACCGGGATTGGAATCAAATACGCTGATAAATCTGCCGGGCAACCAGGAATGGTTATCATCTTTAATGAAATCAGGAAACTATTACTGCATTACGAAAAGGGAACCATCAAGGTGCTTGGCGGCAAAGAGGGCAAGATATTATTAATCAGCAAAAAGGAAATAGTAATATCCGGAAAAGCGCTGACAGAGGTTTGGTTTGCTTCAGCATTAATTCAAAAGGGCTATGTAGGGTTTTACTTTATGCCTGTTTATGGTCAGCCTGAAATGGGCGCACAATTGCATCCCAGTTTAATGAAATGCCTGAAAGGGAAAACTTGTTTTCATATAAAGAAGAATGATAAAGAAATGTATAACCATATTCAGGATGCGTTGAAAGTGGGGTATGCCTTTTATAAAGATATAGGTTGGGTATAAGAGAATTCCAATCCTCCATTCACAAATATTTGCTTTATTTGCCCCACAACAAACAATGACCCGCTGCGTTTGTTCCCTAATAATATTGTATCGTTAGCAAATACACATTGCATCTTATGAAAGTATCTTTTTGTTCAGGCTTACCCACCCTTGGCTGCATTACTTCCTTCTTTTTGATCAATGTACTTATTGCCAGTTGCCAGCCACATGCCACTGTGAAAAAGGGACAGGCGGATACTATACAAGTATCGAAACCAGATAGTAGCCAGGCGAAGCCGGTAAGTTTTATCGGTAAGAAAGCGGATGCAGCGACCATATTTGCCAAACCACAGATTCCCATATTATGTTATCATCAGATAAGGGACTGGAGGGCCACTGATTCCAAAAAGGCAAAGGATTATATTGTTCCGGTTCAAATCTTTAAGGATCAGTTGAAAATGCTGGCAGATAGTGGTTTTCATACCATATCGCCCGATGAATTGGTCAATTATCTGGCATATGGGGGCTCATTGCCACCCAGGCCCATTCTGCTCACTTTTGACGATACCGACCTTCCTCAATATACCATCGCCAAGCCTGAAATGGAAAAGTATGGGTTTAAAGGCACATTTTTTATCATGACGGTTTCGTTAGGCCGGCCAAAATACATGACCAGGGAGCAGGTTAAAGAACTGGCAATGGCAGGACATACCATTGGCTCGCATACCTGGGATCATAAAAACGTGAAAAAATATACTACAGAGGATTGGGTCATCCAGGTGGACAGACCTACCAGGCAATTGGAGGCCATTACGGGCAAACCCATTAAATATTTTGCATTTCCCTTTGGTTTGTGGAATAGAGAGGCGATTCCACAGTTAAAGGAACGTGGCTTTGTGGCAGCCTTTCAATTGTCTACCAAAAGAGATGAAACAGAACCATTGTATACCATCAGAAGGATCATTGTGCCGGGCGAATGGAGCCCCATAACTTTAAGTAAGTATATGAAACACAGTTTCTAAAGGAGATTAACTTCATTTAAATAAAAAAAGGCTGTCCGTAAGGACAGCCTTGCTTGTAAATAATAAGGTTTAGCTTATCTTTTTCACATTTACTGCGTTCATGCCTTTTTTACCTTCCTGCAGATCAAATTCTACTTTGTCGCCTTCGTTAACCTGGTCAATTAATCCGCTGGCATGCACAAAGGTTTCCTTATTGGAATCATCGTGCTTGATAAAACCGAATCCTTTTTCACCGTTGAAAAACTTAACGGTTCCTTTTGTTTTTGTACTCATTTAAAATTGTATTGATAATAATTAAGGTGCAAAGATAGTGAATGGGCAACAGATTAAGGGTTTTTATGTAAAACGGCCCGATTTCGCCAAAATTGCGTTATAAAGCTCATTCCCTCCCAATGACCTTTTTTAAAATATTGCGATTAAAAACAGCGGCGGACTAGGAATGTAGAAAACTTATTTTCTATCTTTGCAACATATCCAACTGAGGATATCTTTCCCTTCGGATTTGACAATTACCACCCTACCTACCGTCCCAATGAATACGTTGAATTAAGGTTTGTTTGCTGCTTTGAGAAAGGATGTTTGCCGGTTATTTATTTACAACCTTAAAACCAGTATCATGAAGAAACAAATTCAAGTCAACCAATCCCCCCAAACGCTTCGCGCCATTATCTCCTTACCTAAAAGCCAATTATTACTTACAGGTGGAAAGGAGAAACAAAAAGTAATTCAACAACCGGATGATGCAACCATAAAAAGGTTGAATGCATTGGCAAAACAAAGCCCTTTCTGTTATTGTTACCGTGAAAAGGAAAATGACTCCCTTTAATTATAAGAATAAAGAGATTCGATTATTTTCGAATGATGCCTTAATAATAAAATATAAAGCCCGGTAGTTACCGGGCTTTATATTTGCGCAAAAACTTTTAGTGTATATAACTTTCCATTGGCTCACAGGTGCAGATGAGATTCCTGTCTCCATGTGTATTATTGATCCTCGCCACCGTTGGCCAGAATTTATTTTTCATTACATAAGCCAGCGGGAAGGCTGCATCTTCACGACTATATGGATGACTCCACTCAGAGCTGCAGACCGTCCACAAAGTATGTGGTGCATTCTTTAATGCATTATTTGTCTTATCTGATTTACCCGATTCAATCGCTTTTATTTCTTCATATATACTAATCAGTGCATCGCAAAAACGATCCAGTTCAGCTTTGTCTTCACTTTCTGTGGGTTCTATCATAATGGTACCCGGTACCGGGAAACTCATGGTGGGCGCATGAAAACCATAATCCATCAATCGTTTTGCCACATCCTCTGCTTCAATACCAGTGGTGCTTTTGAATGGTCGCAAATCAACAATGAATTCGTGGGCACAGGTTCCTTCTTTACCCAGGTATAAAATCTTATAATACTTCTCCAGTCTTGCACGCATATAATTTGCGTTTAGGATGGCGTATTCTGTGGCCCTTTTCATTCCCTCTGCACCCAGCATTTTAATATAAGCATAGCTAATCAGCAATATGGATGCGGAACCAAATGGAGCCGCAGATACCGCATGCGTAGAATGGTTGGCAGACAATAAGCCGGAAACATGCCCGGGTAAAAATGGTTTCAATTTATCATTTACGCAAATAGGTCCCATGCCCGGCCCGCCACCGCCGTGCGGAATAGCAAATGTCTTGTGGAGGTTAAGGTGACAAACATCCGCGCCAATCATGCCAGGTGAAGTTAGTCCCACCTGTGCATTCATGTTAGCTCCATCCATGTACACCAACCCACCATTTTCGTGGATGCTGTTGCAGATTTCTATGATGCTTTCTTCAAACACACCATGCGTTGAAGGATAGGTTACCATCAATGCCGCAAGACTATCCTTATATTGAATAGCTTTTGCTTTTAGATCTGAAACATCAATATGTCCTTCATCATCGCTCTTCACTACTACTACTTTCATACCTGCCATAACTGCGCTGGCAGGATTGGTACCATGTGCCGAAATGGGTATAAGAACAATTTCTCTATGTACGTTTCCTTTTGCAAGGTGATAGGCGCGAATGGTGAGTAGTCCGGCATATTCACCCTGTGCACCGCTGTTTGGTTGAAGTGAACAGGCAGTAAAACCAGTTACTTCGCAGAGATAATCGGATAATTCTCCCATCATTTGGGTATAACCCAATGCCTGTTCTGCAGGAACAAATGGATGCAATCCCCCAAACTCCGGCCAGCTAACAGGAATCAGTTCGGTGGCCGCATTCAATTTCATGGTACAACTGCCCAATGAAATCATGGATGTATTGAGCGATAAATCTTTGTTTTCAAGGAATTTTATATACCGCATCATCTGGCTCTCGCTATGATGGGTATTAAAAACGCTGTGTGTTAAAAATCCTGACTTGCGCATTAATGATGGTGGAATATTGTCCAATTCATCTTCATTGTCGAAGGTAACAGAAGCATTGCTGCTGCCGCTTGCTTCTTCAAATACAGCAACGATTTGCAAGAGGTCCTGCTGCATGGTGGTTTCATCTACGCTGATACCGATGTAATTGCTATCGAAATAGCGAAAATTGATTTCCCTTTGTTCTGCTACTTTCCTGATGGCAGCGGAATCTTTTACTTTTATTTTCAGTGTATCGAAGAAAGAGTAGTTGACATTATCAAAACCAAGTTCCTTCAGTTCATTCGACAATGTATTGGCCAATACTGCCACTCGTTTTGCGATATTCTTCAAGCCTTCCGCACCATGGTATACGGCATACATGGCAGCCATATTGGCCAGCAAGGCCTGTGCTGTACAAATATTGGAGGTAGCTTTTTCCCGTTTGATGTGCTGCTCCCTTGTCTGCAGTGCCATCCGCAAGGCGCGGTTGCCTTTTGCATCAATACTAACCCCTATTAAACGGCCAGGGATGGCTCTTTTAAAATCATCTTTCACCGCAAAAAAGGCTGCATGCGGTCCCCCAAATCCCATGGGAACCCCAAGGCGCTGGGCGGAACCCACGGCCACATCTGCTCCCAATTCGCCGGGAGGAGTCAATAGGGTAAGTGCCAGTAAATCTGTTGCCATCACTACATGTCCGCCGGCATCATGGATAGAAGCTATAAATGAACGGTAATCATCAATAGAACCGTTGTCGTTGGGATATTGTACCAGAGCGCCAAAGAAGGTATTGTCGATAGTGATTGTTTTATAATCACCAAATACCAGTTCTATTCCAATCGGAGCGGCACGGGTAACCAGGACGTCTTTTGTTTGGGGAAAGGTGCTGTTGTCAACAAAGAACCTGGGTTGTTTGATATCATCCGTTTTGTTTACATGATGAAAAAACATCGACATGGCTTCTGCAGCCGCGGTTCCTTCATCCAACAAAGAGGCATTGGCGATAGGAAGCCCGGTAAGGTCGGTCACCATGGTTTGAAAGTTGAGTAGGCTTTCCAGCCTGCCCTGGCTTATTTCCGCCTGGTACGGCGTATATTGGGTATACCAGCCCGGGTTTTCAAAAACATTCCGAAGGATAACGCTGGGCGTTATAGTACCATAGTATCCCTGGCCGATATAATTTTTAAATACTATATTTTTTGCCGCAACTTTCCTCAGCTCCTGCAGGTATTCAAACTCACCTTGGGGTGGAGGGTTTTGAAGCGGTTGTTTCAGGCGGATGGAAGCAGGTATTGTCTTGTTGATAAGCGTGTCAAGCGAGGATTCTCCAATGGTACGGAGCATTTCATTCGTTTCTTTTTCATTTGGTCCGATATGCCTTGCCTGGAATTCAGTGGATTGCTGTTCGAAAAGATTCATAATGATTACGGGGGTTGACCTTAAAAGATGCGCAAAGTTAAGGCATGAAGAGGAGACTAACAGGCATTTGTTGATTCAGTGAACAGGGTGGGGAAAACAATGTATAAGCGCTTTATTCACAGAAGGAAGCGGGCACTCAACACAATCCTATATACCAGTATTCCAGGCAGTTTTTGAAGCGGAATTATTGTTGACTTCCTTTTCAATTAACTGCTGAGTATTGAAAATCACGCAAAGCCACGCTTACCAAAGGATTCGCTCATTGTCCCCGGTGCGGTGATGTAGCACATGCGCGCTGGTTGAGCATTGCTATTTGGGGCACGAGTTTTTTCAAAGTTATTCCACGATTATAATAGTAGCTAACGTTCCTGCTTTATCATTTTTTCCATAGTTATTCTTCCGGTCGTCAAAGAAAAATTACCCGGAGAATATGGCAAAGAATATTTACATATTAGGTGCCTATTACCTGATAATGATTTTTACCTACACCACGCCTGCCTATTTTAATGCCATTTATTATTGGAGTACGATTTCTATTAGGTTTAAATCACCGGCCACTTTTCCACGGATAGGCTGATTATCAAACACTAATAAAAAATAGGTCATAGACAGACAAAAAACGGTTAAAATTCGTATTTGTGTGTGTTTTGTCCGCGTTTGGTCCGCGTTTGGTCTGCGTTTAGTCCGGGCTTGACTATAGCAAAAATAAAGTAAGACCATCATATGGTGGTTTTGAGGGTGACTTTCCCAGAATCCTGTAAGGCTACTGTAAATTGAAACATACCCTCTCCTGCAGGCTGGTTAAAAAGAGAGAGCCAGGAAGAAGTTTACTTTGAATGATACAACAGGTAGGATCATCAACTGGCAGATACAGATCATTATTCTGCAGGATGATTTTTGCGCTGTGACTCCTGCTGTCGCAATTGTTTACTGGTTAGCCGGCTGCCATCATGACTCCAACCGGGGGGATTGAAGATATAACCCAGTTTATCTTTCCATGAAATGTCTTTCCTCTGAAGGTCTTTTCCAATATTACTCCATTCATGAAATATGAGGGTTACCGGCGTTTCTTTTTCCAATGGTTTTGTGAGACCATATTTTATTGGTTCGTAGGCTGTGCCGGGCAATTCCGGTTGGAAAGTGCCAAATAATTTATCCCAGACGATCAGGAACATGCCCATGTTCTTATCCAGGTATTTGGGATTGGAAGCGTGGTGCACGCGGTGATGTGATGGTGTAACCAATATATATTCCAGCCAGCCCATGCTCTTTATTTTTTCCGTATGCACCAGGATGCCCCAAATTTGGGTGGCGGAATAAACAAATGCAATATCCCATGGTTTGAATCCCGCCATCGCCAGGGGTATAAAATAAACAAAACGGTACAGCGGCTCCATTACAGAAGAACGAAAGCCAACAGTAAGATTGTATTTTTCAGATGAATGGTGGGTAACATGTGTGGCCCAGAAGAGGCGGCAAAAATGATCTATCCGGTGCAGCCAGTAATACACAAAATCTTCTGCAATAAAAAGGATAACCCAGTACAGGACGCCCTTTTCAGAAGATAAGAGCCGGTGATTATAAAACCAGGTAAGTATAAATCCAATATAGATACTGCGGAATACCAGGTCGATACCTGAATTGGCAAGCATCAGGTAAATATTCTGGATCGTGTTTCGCCAGGTGTAGGTTTGCGTTCGTTGAATATTACTGAGCAGTATTTCCAGTCCTATTATTACGAGATAGAATGGAGTACTCAGCAATAGCAACAATTGTTCTCTTATACCTCCCATAATGATGGGCAAAAGTAAATTGAATAGTTTAGAGTAGGAAGCGAATTGTGATAAAACGGGCCTTTTATAGGCAACAAATCATCACTTGTATGTCTGCAGGATGTCATTTAACTACCTTTGAAGGGTAAATTGCTATTGATTAACATTTTCTCATACAATATTCCGATAATAATATGAATGAGCAGGACCTGAATAATGATGGCTGGAAAAAGACATCCGAGGAGCACCAGAAGAAATACAAGCAGTTTTTGCAACGCCCCAAACGCAACGAGGTGTTGAAACAATTACCGGCTTTGCATGAGGAGGCGTTTGAAAAAATTGATTGTTTGAAATGCGCCAATTGCTGTAAGAATTTTTCACCGAGGTTCAAAACACCGGATATCAAAAGAATTTCTAAACATCTTCGTTTGCGCGAGAGTGAATTTATAGATCAATACCTCACCCTGGATAAGGATGGAGACTATGTTACTAAAACATCTCCCTGTCCATTTTTAGGCGAGGACAATTTCTGTGGTATATATGAGGATCGTCCTTCCGATTGTCACCGTTTTCCATATACAGATGAAGATGTATTGATCGACCGGCCATTAATAACCTTGAAGAACTCCACTTTTTGCCCCATTACATTTTATGTACTGGAGAAATTGATTGCGAAGAAATAAATATTTTGAAGGCGCAAGTTGTTCGAGGGGCGGCAACATTCTTTTAGTTTTAAATTCAAAATTGCCCATCGAAACACTTGCGCGAGGCTGTGTTGGTGTATAAATAAAAATATAAAAGCATGCGGACATTCAGGTTATTGACTTTAATTTATGGGGTGAATCTGGTTTCCTATCTGTTTGTAAATAGTTTATTTTATAACAGGGCTTTTTATTTAGTTGAGTATGTAGGTTTTTGGGTTGCACCATTAATATTTGTTTTATTGGGTCAGGGAATAGGCAAACTGATTGCATATGCCTTGGAAAAACC
>Ga0209069_10002146_pt1 | contig 10144 bp, 8 predicted proteins | sample Str013_2_FD_187202 | JGI IMG/M metagenome (GOLD analysis project Ga0209069, IMG submission 187202) | Freshwater sediment microbial communities in response to fracking from Pennsylvania, USA - Straight Creek_MetaG_SC_2013 (SPAdes) (version 2) | ecosystem: Environmental > Aquatic > Freshwater >...
GGGGATCGAGACAACGACCGGACCGCTCGGCCAAGGCCTGGCTACTGCCGTCGGCATGGCGCTGGCCGAACGGATGCTCAACGCCCGCTTCGGCGATGCCTTGGTCGATCACTACACCTACGTCATCGCCGGCGATGGCTGCCTGATGGAGGGTATCAGCCACGAGGCCATCGACTTGGCAGGCCACCTGAACCTCAACCGGCTGATCGTGCTTTTTGACGACAACCACATTTCCATCGACGGCCCACATCGTTATCGACATCGATGGATCAGATGAAGCGGTTCATTGCTGCCGGTTGGTCGGCTGCGCGTATCGACGGCCACAACGTCAAGGAAATCAGCGCGGCCATCGCCGCTGCCAAGGCCTCCGACCGGCCAAGCCTGATTGCGTGCCGCACCACGATTGGCTTTGGCTCACCGAAAAAGCAGGGAACGGAAGGCGCGCACGGATCGCCTCTTGGTCCGGACGAAGTGGCCGCGACGCGCAAATTTCTGGGCTGGACTGCCGAACCGTTCGTCATACCCGAGCCTATTCTGTCTGCTTGGCGCGCGGTTCCGGGGCGCGCCCAAGCCAAAGCGGCGGCTTGGCGGGCGCGACTGGCGGCTTCGCCAAATCGAGCTGCGTTCGAAGTAGCCATCACCGGCGATTTGCCGCCTGAGGTCAACGTAAAGCTGGCAGCCATTCGCGCTGAACTCGTCGCTGCCGCGCCGTCGCTCGCCAGCCGCAAGGCCTCCGAAATGGCGCTCGGCGTCATCAATGCGGCCACGGATATGACTATCGGCGGTTCCGCCGATCTGACCCATTCCAACTTCACCATCACCAAGGGGCAAGGCCGAATTGCCCCCAGCGACTACGCTGGCCGCTATATCCACTTCGGCGTCCGAGAGCACGGCATGGCGGCGGCCATGAACGGCATCGCGCTGCACGGCGGCTTCGTGCCCTATGGCGGCACGTTCCTGGTGTTCTCGGACTTTGCGCGCGGCGGTATGCGGCTATCGGCACTGATGGGGCAGCGGGTCGTCTATGTGATGACCCATGATTCCATCGGCCTTGGCGAGGATGGCCCGACGCACCAGCCCGTCGAGCACCTGGCCATGCTGCGCGCGACCCCCAATCTGCTGGTGATGCGCCCGGCCGATGCCGTGGAAACGGCGGAATGCTGGGAGATCGCGCTCAACACCCGCGACAAGCCGTCGGTGCTGTGTCTGTCGCGCCAGAACCTCAAGACCTTCCGGCTCCAGCACGAGCCCGAACTCAAATCAGTCCGTGGCGGCTACGTGGTAAGCGAGCCGTCCGGCAAGCGCGACGTCACGCTGATCTCGACCGGCTCGGAAGTTGAGATCGCGGCGGCGGCGATCGAACTGCTGAAGGCCGAGGACATCGGCGCGGCGCTGGTCTCGATGCCTTGCCAGGAACTGTTTGACGCCCAATCGCAGGCCTACCGGTCTGGCGTGCTCGGGCAGGCGCCACGTGTTGCTGTGGAGGCCGCCTCGCGCTTCGGCTGGGACCGCTATTTGGGTACGCCGGGCGCATTCATCGGCATGGAGGGGTTCGGCGCATCGGCACCCGCCGGCAAACTCTACGATCATTTTGGCATTACCCCCGCCAAGATTGCCGCGGCCGCACGCGGCCTCATACGACGCGCCTAGCCAACCAGAAGCCGATTTTAGGAACAAAACCATGACTCGCATAACCCTCCGCCAAATTCTCGATCACGCCGCCGAGCGCGGTTATGGCATCCCCGCCTTCAACATCAACAACATGGAGCAAGGTCTTGCCGTGATGGAGGCGGCAAAGGCCACCAACAGTCCGGTGATTCTCCAGGCTTCGCGCGGCGCTCGCGCGTATGCCCACGACATCATGCTGGCCAAGATGATGGATGCGCTGGCCGAGATCTATCCGGAGTTTCCGCTCTGCGTGCATCAGGACCACGGCAACAATGTCGGCACCTGCCTGAGCGCCATCCGCTACGGCTTTGCGTCCGTGATGATGGATGGGTCGTTGAAGGAGGATGGCAAGACGCCGGGCGACTATGCTTACAACGCCGGCATAACGCGGGAGGTGGCGCGGCTCGCCCATATGGTCGGCGCCTCGGTCGAAGGCGAGTTGGGTGTGCTCGGCTCGCTGGAAACCGGCATGGGCGACAAGGAGGATGGGCACGGACCCGGGTAATGCCAGCAGGATCAAGGTGATCGCGATGGCCGACATGGCCAAGCGCTACGCCAAAGGCGATCTCGATCCGGCAATTGACGCCGCCAAGGCAGCCTAGAACAACAACCGGGTAAGGAGTTTGATCATGGCCGAGACCAAGCAAACGGCGCTGAAGGGCAAGGAGCGGTACAAGGCAGGCGTGCTCAAATATGCCCAGATGGGCTATTGGGATGGCGATTATGTGCCCAAGGACACCGACCTGCTCGCACTGTTCCGCATCACCCCGCAAGAGGGCGTCGATCCCATCGAGGCGGCGGCTGCGGTGGCTGGCGAAAGCTCGACGGCTACCTGGACGGTGGTGTGGACCGACCGGCTGACGGCCTGCGATCAGTACCGCGCCAAGGCCTACCGGGTCGACCAGGTGCCCGGAACACCGGGCCAGTATTTCTGCTACGTCGCCTACGATCTCATCCTGTTCGAGGAAGGCTCGATCGCCAACCTCACCGCCTCCATCATCGGCAATGTCTTCTCGTTCAAGCCACTGAAGGCGGCGCGGCTCGAAGACATGCGGCTGCCGGTCGCCTACGTCAAGACCTTCAAGGGCCCGCCGACCGGCGTCGTCGTCGAGCGCGAACGCCTCGATAAGTTCGGCAAGCCGCTGCTGGGCGCCACCACCAAGCCCAAGTTCGGCCTGTCGGCCAAGAACTACGGTCGCGTCGTCTATGAGGGCCTCAAGGGCGGTCTCGACTTCATGAAGGATGACGAGAACATCAATTCGCAGCCCTTCATGCATTGGCGCGACCGCTTGCTCTATTGCATGGAGGCAGTCAACAAGGCCTCGGCCGAGACCGGCGAGGTCAAGGGGCACTATCTCAACATCACCGCCGGGACGATGGAGGAGATTTACAAGCGCGCCGAATTCGCCAAGGAGACCGGCTCGGTGATCGTCATGGTCGATCTCATCATTGGCTGGACGGCGATCCAGTCGATCTCCAACTGGTGCCGCGACAACGACATGATCTTGCACATGCACCGGGCTGGGCATGGAACGTATACGCGGCAGAAGAACCACGACATCTCGTTCCGCGTCATCGCCAAATGGCTGCGGCTGGCTGGCGTCGATCACCTGCACGCCGGCACCGCCGTCGGCAAGCTCGAGGGCGACCCGATGACCGTGCAGGGCTTCTATAATGTCTGCCGCGAGCTGAAGAACGAGGTCGATCTGCCGCGCGGCATCTTCTTCGAGCAGGACTGGGGCGACATCCGTAAGGTGATGCCTGTCGCGTCCGGCGGCATCCACGCCGGGCAGATGCACCAGTTGCTGCACCTGTTCGGCGATGACGTGGTGCTGCAATTCGGTGGCGGCGCCATTGGCCATCCAATGGGCATCCAAGCCGGCGCCCAGGCCAACCGGGTGGCGCTTGAGGCGATGGTGCTTGCCCGCAACCAGGGCCGCGACATCGCCGATGAGGGTCCGGAAATCCTGCGCGCAGCAGCAAAATGGTGCAAGCCGCTGGAATCCGCGCTCGATGTCTGGGGCAATATCTCGTTCAACTACACCTCGACCGACACGTCCGACTTCGTGCCCACCGTCACCGCCTCGATGTAAACGGCGGCCAGCCAGGAGATCACTGACATGTGCATCACCCAAGGGTGCTTCTCGTTCCTGCCCGACCTCACTGACGAGCAGATCGGGGCGCAAGTCGAATACTGCCTGCGCAATGGCTGGGCGATCGGTGTCGAGTACGCAGACGATCCGCACCCGCGCAACACCCTCTGGGAGATGTGGGGCAATCCCATGTTTGACCTCAGGGACGCGGCCTGCGTGATGATGGAGTTCAACGCCTGTCGCAAGGCCCATGGCGAGCACTCCATCCGCATCAATGCGTTCGATTCCACGCGCGTGCTGTTCATCGACGAGGCGTATTATCTCTACCGGCCCGATAACGAGCGCGACTATGGCCAGGAGGCAATAGAAATCCTGCTGCAGGTGATGGAGAACCAGCGCGACGACCTGGTGGTGATCCTGGCGGGTTACGCTGACCGGATGGACATGTTCTTTGCCTCCAATCCGGGCTTTCGCTCACGCATTGCCCACCATGTGGACTTCCCTGATTATTCCAACGAGGAACTGCTGGCCATCGCCGAGACGCTGCTCAAGCGGCAAAACTATCATTTCGACGAGCCCGCTCGCGCCGCCATGCGCACCTACATCTCGGCACGGCGCGCGCAGCCCCATTTCGCCAACGCTCGCTCGATCCGCAACGCCCTGGACCGGGCACGCCTCAGACAGGCCAACCGGCTGTTCGAAGCAGCGACCGGGCCGGTGAACGCCGAGGTACTTTCCACCATCACCGCCGCCGACATCCTGGCCAGCCGCGTTTTCGCCGAACCCTCCCAAGGAGCCACCTGATGCGCCGTCCGATCCTCATCGCCCCCTCGATCCTGTCGGCGGATTTCTACAAGCTCGGCAACGAGGTGCGCGCCATCGACGAGGCCGGTTGCGACTGGGTCCATCTTGACGTGATGGACGGGCACTTTGTTCCGAACCTCAGCTTCGGCCCGCCGGTCGTCAAGGCGATCCGGGGGCGAGCAAAAAGCTGTTCGACTGTCATCTGATGATCGCGCCGGCCGATCCATTTCTCGCTGCATTCGCCGAGGCGGGTGCCGATCTCATCACCGTCCATGCCGAAGCCGGTCCTCATCTCGACCGCTCGCTTCAAGCGATCAGGGCGCTCGGGAAGAAAGTCGGCGTGTCGCTCAACCCGTCAACGCCTGAAAGCGCTATCGAATATGTGCTCGACCGCGTCGATCTCATCCTGCTGATGACGGTCAGTCCCAGATTCGCAGGTCAAGCCTTCATCCCGGCAGTGCTGGAAAAGGAGCAGCGGGTGAGGGTTATGATCGGCGACCGGCCAATCCACATCGAGATCAATCGCGGCGTGACGCCAGAAACCGCGCCACTGCTGGCTAAGGCTGGTGCCGGCCGGATCGGGTGGGGAGGGTGTCAAGCGGGCCGCGTTGAGGTGCCTTCCGCTGTCCGCAACTTGCGGGAGCTGCCGCCATTCGATCAGGCAGGGCGGCGGGACGGGTAGGGCATCGAGATGGTCGATGTCACCAAGCCCAGTGCCGCCAAACTCGGTTGGGACGGCCGCAGGACGGGGCGGTCCGGTTTGGGACTCCCACCCACAAGCGCTTGTGGTTCAATGAGTTGGCTAGCTAGGGTTGGGATCGCCAACCTAATGATCATTCAGTGTCCCCATCCTCCTGCCGGGCGCGCCAAATGCACATTTCAGCAATGACTTCATCTAATTGTATGGATGGTTCCTGGCCCGTTTGGCAGGCCGTCGGGAAACCGGCTTGGCCGAGCCGGCCCGGCAAGGGCATCAATCTTATCACCCAACTTGGTTCCGGAACCACGCCGTTTGCCTATTAATTAAGCAGAAACGAAATTTGCGCAAATCGCAGGCATTCGCGTTAGCGATTGCACATGGCCGGGGTGGATTGTGCAGGGCGGTAATGCCCATGGGCCGCTGACCAGCGCCGGTTTCGGTCAAAAATATCTCAATAAAATCATTCGATTGGCTCGAATTGACGCAATCCATCCCGATCTGGCACGGCAATTGCTGTATCTCCCGCAGTGCAACACGAACGCCGGGAGTTTGGCATGAATCTGTCACGTCGCGCCGTCCTTGGGGGCGCTGCCTCCGCCTTGGCCCTCGCAACCAGTGGATCAAAGCTGCTTGCCGCTGCCGATCCGATCAAGGTCGGCGTCCTGCATTCGCTCTCGGGCACCATGGCCATCAGCGAGACGACGCTGAAGGACGTCATGCTGATGCTGATCGCCGAGCAGAACAAGAAGGGTGGCCTGCTCGGCCGGCCCCTGGAAGCGGTGGTCGTCGATCCAGCCTCCAACTGGCCGCTGTTCGCCGAGAAGGCCAAGGAGCTGATCTCCACCGACAAGGTCTCGGCCGTGTTCGGCTGCTGGACTTCGGTGTCGCGCAAGTCCGTTCTGCCGGTGTTCAAGGAGCTGAACAGCATCCTGTTCTATCCCGTCCAGTACGAGGGCGAGGAGAGCGAGCGCAACGTCTTCTACACCGGCGCCGCGCCCAACCAGCAGGCGATCCCGGCCGTCGAATATCTGATGAGCAAGGACGGCGGCGAGGTGAAGCGCTGGGTGCTGGAAGGGACGGACTATGTCTATCCGCGCACAACCAACAAGATCCTGGAAGCCTTCCTGATCGCCAAGGGCGTTGCCAAGGAGGATATTTCCATCAACTACACGCCGTTCGGCTTCTCGGACTGGCAGACGCGCGTGGCGGCCATCAAGAAATTCGGCTCGGAGGGCAAGAAGACCGCCGTGGTCTCGACCATCAACGGCGATGCCAACGTGCCCTTCTACAAGGAGCTGGGCAACCAGGGCCTGAAGGCCACCGACATCCCGGTTGTCGCCTTCTCGGTCGGCGAGGAGGAATTGGCGGGCATCGACACCAAGCCGCTGCTCGGGCATCTGGCGGCCTGGAACTACTTTGAATCCATCAAAAACCCCGACAACGACGCCTTCATCGCCAAGTGGAAGGAGTTCACCAAGAACGCCAAGCGCACCACCAACGACCCGATGGAGGCCCACTACATCGGCTTCAACATGTGGGTGAAGGCGGTCGAGAAGGCGGGAACGCTGGATGTCGACAAGGTGATCGACACGCTTCCCGGCACCGAAGCGCCCAACCTGACCGGCGGCGTTTCCAAGCTGCTGCCGAACCACCACATCACCAAGCCGGTGTTCATCGGCGAAATCCGCGATGACGGCCAGTTCGACACGGTCTGGCAGACCAAGGAGCTGGTGCCGGGTGCGGCGTGGTCGCCTTATCTGGAAGGCTCCAAGGACCTGGTGGCTGACTGGGTCGGCAAGAAGTGCGGCAACTTCAACACCGTAACCAACAAGTGCGGCGGCTGACCTCCCGGTCCACCCCCGCATGACAGCCGGTGCGGCGCGCCTCCCACGCCAGCCGCACCGGCGGCTTCTCCGAACCGGACGAAGGAGACAGGTCCCCGTGTCAAATCGCTCCGTGAGCTGGCTTAGCGCGGCCAATGACGATGGTGTTTCGTTTGCACGCACCCAGGAAGACCCGGCCCGGGTCCTCGGGGTGTTCCAGGAACACCTGACCGTTCAACCCATTTACGCCGTTGTCCGCGCTAACCCATCACACGGATACGCTGGCCAGCCGGCATGTCCCGCTCACCCAGGGGAGAAGGAATGAGGACGGTTTTGTCCCGTTGGTTCGCTCTTTTCGCCCTCTGCTGGGCAATGACCGCCGGGCCCGGTTCGGCCTGGGCAGCCGGGCCGGAAAGGGATGCCGCGCTAAGCCATTTCCTTGCTGACAGTTTCCCGGAGACCGAGGCTGGTATCGCCGCGCTTGCGGCTTCGGGCGATCCGCAAGCGGCTGCCATTCTCCTGGCCCTGTCGGATCGCCATCTGCTGGCCGATGCGGCAAGCAAGGCCGTGCTGATCGAATCCGGCAGCACGCTGACCGATGCGCGCACGGGGTTGGTTCTCGCTGCGCGGCCTGCTGGAGCCGCCGTCGTGCGCACCAACAACCGGCTGCGCGGGCTGATCGCCTCCGCCCTGGGATCGCTCGGCCTGAGCGGCGCCGACCCGGCCAAGCGGCTCGCGGCGGCCAACGAAGTGTTCAAGTCCCGCGCCCCCGGCGCGCTGCCCGGGATCGAGGCGGCGCTCATCGCCGAGAAGGACACGACAGTCCACCGTGCTCTTGAAGAGGCGCGCGCGGCAATTGTTATCGGCTTGGCTGACGCCCCGATCGCCAATCGCCTCGAAGCCATCACCGTCCTGGCCGGACGCGGCGATCAGGACGCGGCCTCCTTGTTGCGGGGCCTGGCGGCGTCAGGCACGCCACCTGAATTGCAGGCTGCGGCAGCCCGGGCCGTCGCTGGGCTCGAACAGCGCGAAGCCCTGCGCAGCGCAACCCAGAACCTGATCTTCGGCCTCTCGCTGGGATCGGTGCTGCTTCTGGCGGCCATCGGCCTCGCCATCACTTTCGGCGTGATGGGCGTCATCAACATGGCGCATGGCGAGATGGTGATGATCGGGGCGTACACCACGTTCATCGTCCAGGAACTGTTCCGCGCCTACGCGCCCAACTATCTCGGCTTGTCGCTGCCGCTCGCCATCCCGCTCGCCTTCCTGGTGTCGGGCGCGGTGGGGGCGGGCGTCGAGCGGCTGATCATCCGGCATCTCTATGGCCGCCCGCTGGAGACCCTGCTCGCGACCTTCGGCGTCAGTCTCGTGCTGCAACAGGCGGTCCGCACCGGCTTCGGCCCCACCAACCGGCAGGTGAGTTCGCCAAGCTACATGAGCGGAAACCTCGAATTCCTTGGCCTTTCCATCACCGCGGGCCGGCTCTGGATCGTCGGCTTCTCGCTGATCATCTTCATTGCGCTGCTGCTGGCGTTGCGCTTCACGCCGCTCGGGCTGCAAATGCGCGCGGTGACGCAGAACCGCCGCATGGCCAGCGCCATGGGCATCCGCACCGGCTTTGTCGATGTCATGACCTTTGCCTTGGGCTCCGGCATTGCCGGCATGGCGGGCGTGGCGCTGTCGCAGATCGACAATGTCTCGCCCAACCTCGGTCAGGGCTACCTCATCGACAGTTTCATGGTGGTCGTGTTCGGAGGAGTCGGCAATCTCTGGGGCACGCTGGTCGCCGCGTTCGCGCTTGGCATCGCCAACAAGTTCCTTGAGCCGGTGGCCACAGCTGTGCTGGCCAAGATCCTGATCCTGGTGCTCCTGATCCTCTTCATCCAGAAGTGGCCACGCGGGTTGTTCCCGATCCGGGGACGGGCGGTGGAGGCATGAGCCGGTTCGTCAACACGCCACTGGTTGACCGTCCGGGGCGCTACTTCCTGGCCGTGCTCGCCGCCGTGGCCATACTGGCGCCGGCGCTCAATCTGTTGCTCCCTGCATCCTCGCCGCTGCACGTCCCCGGCCAGGGCGTGGAACTGCTCGGCAAGTACCTCTGCTACGCGCTCTTGGCTCTCGCCATTGATCTCGCCTGGGGCTATTGCGGGATTTTATCGCTAGGGCACGGAGCGTTCTTCGCGCTCGGCGGCTATGCCATGGGCATGTATCTGATGCGCCAGATCGGCGCGCGCGGGGTCTATGCCAACCCGCTGCTGCCGGACTTCATGGTGTTCCTGAACTGGAAGCAGCTGCCCTGGTTCTGGCACGGCTTCGATAGTTTCGCCTTCGCGGCGCTGATGGTGGTCGCGGTCCCGGGCCTGCTGGCCTTCGTGTTTGGCGCGCTGGCCTTCCGCTCGCGCGTCACCGGCGTCTACTTCTCCATCATCACGCAGGCCATGACCTATGCGCTGATGCTGGCCTTTTTCCGCAACGACATGGGGTTCGGCGGCAACAACGGCCTCACCGATTTCAAGGACATAGTGGGCCTGCCCTTGCAGTCGCCTGGGACGCGCGCCGGATTGCTGGTCGCGATCATCGCCGCGCTGGCAGGCAGCTATCTCGTCTCGCGCGCGCTGGTGACGTCGGCCTACGGAAAGGTGCTGGCCGCGATCCGCGATGCCGAGGCGCGAACGTCCTTCCTTGGCTTCCGGACGGAAAACTTCAAACTGCTTGTGTTTGTCGTCTCGGCCATCATGGCCGGCATTGCGGGAGCCCTCTATGTGCCCATCGTCGGCATCATCAACCCTTCCGAGTTCCGGCCCGAAGCCTCGATCGAGGCGGTGGTCTGGGTGGCGGTCGGCGGGCGCGGCACGCTGATCGGCGCGGTACTGGGCGCGGCCGGCGTCAACTACCTCAAGACCGTGGTGACAACCGGCATGCTCGCCCCGTACTGGCTGTTCGTTCTCGGAGGATTGTTCATCGCCGTCACCCTCGCCTTGCCTGGGGGACTGATGGGTTCTGGCGCCGCCGTCCGCAATGTGATCGGCCGCCTGCAAAACCGGCCCGCTGCGCTC
>Ga0209069_10002147_pt1 | contig 10140 bp, 9 predicted proteins | sample Str013_2_FD_187202 | JGI IMG/M metagenome (GOLD analysis project Ga0209069, IMG submission 187202) | Freshwater sediment microbial communities in response to fracking from Pennsylvania, USA - Straight Creek_MetaG_SC_2013 (SPAdes) (version 2) | ecosystem: Environmental > Aquatic > Freshwater >...
GTGGTTGGTGGCGCCCAGCCCTGTGCCAAACATCAGCCATTGCAGGCCAATCTTGGCTTTGTTGAACAGGCCAAGTTGCCCGTTCAAGGTGATGGGCTGCAGGCAGCGCATTTGCAGGTAAATCTCTAAATGGTCATGCAGGTTTTCGCCGACACCGGGCAGTGCGTGCAACACTTCCACGCCAGCGGCTTTGAGCACTTCCGGTGCACCGATGCCGGAGCGTTGCAGAATGGCAGGCGAATTGATGGTTGAGGCTGAGACGATGACCTCGCGGTTGGCAAAGGCCTGTTTGATCTGACCTCCTTGCTCATATTCAACGCCAACGGCTTTTTTGCCCTGAAGCAGAATGCGCCGCGCCAGACACTTGGTTTTGAGATCAACTCGGCCTTGGCGGATGGCGGGCCACAGATAGGCATTGGCGGCGGACCAGCGCAGACCTTTGTGCACGGTCATCTCCATGTCTGCAAAGCCTTCTTGCTGATAGCCGTTATAGTCGCTGGTCAGCGGATAGCCCGCCTGATGCCCGGCGCTGATGAAAGCCTCGTAAAGCGGATTGCGGCGCAACCCTCTTTTGACAAACAGCGGGCCATCATGGCCACGCCAATGGGCATCACCTTCTTCCACATTCTCCTGCCGCTTGAAATAGGGCAGCACATCGGCAAAGCCCCAGCCCGTCGCCCCCATTTCGGCCCAGGTGTCAAAATCACGCGCATGGCCGCGCACATAGACCATGCCATTGATGGAGGACGAGCCGCCCATCACCTTGCCGCGCGGTGTTGCCAGTCTGCGGTTGTTCAGGTGGGGCTCAGGTTCAGTTTCAAATCCCCAATTATAGGTGCCCATGTTCATCGGGTAAGACAGGGCAGAGGGCATCTGGATCAGGGGCCCACGGTCGCTGCCGCCAAACTCCAAAACCAGAACAGTGTGTTTGGCTTCGGCTGACAATCTGTTAGCTAATACAGAACCGGCAGAACCAGAGCCGATAATGATGAAATCATAGTTCGTGGACATATTATATTGGGTGGACATGGGGCTGGTTTTCACTGAACCGGATTTAATGTCCAGCGCGAAATGTGATTGGCAAGAGGGTTCAGGTTTGGAATGATGCGTTTATGAGAATCGTTGATGACGGCGAGAAAGTTTTTGAGTGGGTGAATGCGGCGGGAAAGTCGCCCATTGTTCTGGTGTGCGAGCATGCTTCCAATCACATACCCGCCAAGCTTAACCGCTTGGGCCTGAGTGAGCAGGATTTGCAGCGCCATATTGCCTATGACATTGGCGCTGCGGGTGTGGCGCGGGAGTTAGCACTTTTGCTTGATGCGCCTTTGATCGTGCAGCGCTATTCGCGTTTGATCTACGATTGCAACCGCGCGCCAGAACACAGCGCCGCCATGCCGCAAGCGAGCGAGATTTATGCCATTCCGGGAAATGTGGGTTTGACTGCGGCGCAAAGACAACAGCGAATTGACGAAATTTACCGCCCGTTTCACCGCGGGCTGGAAGATGTTTTGGACTTACGCGCCGCATTTGGGCAACCCACGGCTTTGGTTTCAATTCACTCGTTCACGAGGATTTATCACGGCAAGTGGCGCGAGGTTGATCTTGGCCTGTTGTTTGACCGCGACGACCAGATGGCGGTTGGCTTTGGTGAAGGGCCGAAGGGGTTCGTCACGCGGTTCAATGAACCCTATAACACGAGTAACGGTGTTACACATGTGATCAATCTGCATGGCTATGCGCGCGGGTTGCCACATTTGATGATTGAAATTTGCAACGACCTCATTGAAGGTCAAGAAGGCCAAATCACATGGGCCAAGCATTTGGCGGGGCCATTGGCGGCACTGGCGAGGGAGATAAAATGAGCACTGGCATGTTGAGCTTGGCACAGTTGAAATCGGAAGTGAAAGCGGGCCGCATTGATACGGTGGTGGCCGCCATGGTGGATCTGCAGGGGCGCCTCATTGGCAAGCGTTTTCATGCGCAGTTTTTTGTTGATGGCGGATTTGAAGAGACGCATGCCTGCAACTATTTGCTGGCGGCCGATATCGAGATGGAGCCGGTGCCGGGTTACAAAGCCACCAGCTGGGAAAAGGGCTATGGTGATTTTGTTTTGAAGCCCGATCTTTCGACGCTTCGCCTCACGCCTTGGATGCCGGGATCTGCCTTGGTGATCTGCGATGTGCTTGACCATCACACCCATGAAGATGTGCCCCACTCCCCGCGCGGGATTTTGAAGAAGCAGTTGAAGCGCCTCGAAGCCATGAAACTGAAGGCTTACATGGCCTCAGAGCTTGAGTTCTTTCTGTTTGATGACGCCTATGACACGGTGCACCAAAAAGGTTTTCGCAATTTGAAAACCGCGGCCAATTATATTGAGGATTATCACGTTTTCCAGACGGCCAAGGAAGAAGGCTATATGCGCGCGCTGCGCAACGGGTTGCAGGGCGCTGGCATCACGGTGGAGAATTCCAAGGGGGAGTGGGGGCCGGGGCAGGAAGAAATCAATGTGCGCTATGACGAAGCGCTGGTGATGGCCGATAACCACGCCATCATCAAAAATGCGGCCAAAGAAATTGCTTATGCCCAAGGCAAGTCCATCACCTTCATGGCGAAGTGGGATTATGGTTTGGCTGGCAGTTCATCGCACATCCACCAGTCGCTGTGGTCAGCCGATGGCAAGCAGGCCCTGTTCAACGACAAGGCGGGCGAGCATGGCATGAGCGCGATGATGAAACATTATTTGGCCGGGCAATTGGCCCATGCCGGAGAGATCACTTATTTTTTGGCTCCCTATATCAACTCCTACAAGCGTTTCATGGCGGGCACGTTCGCGCCCACACGCGCGGTGTGGAGTTTGGACAATCGCACCGCTGGCTTTCGCATCTGTGGGGCAGACAGCAAGGCGATCCGTGTTGAATGTCGCATCGGTGGCGCGGATCTTAATCCCTATCTTGCTTTTGCTGCACTGATTGCGGCAGGCCTTGACGGCATTGAAAACAAGATGACGCTTGAGCCTGTGGCCAGTGGTGACGCCTATAACAAAACGCGCAGCTTGCGCGAAATTCCCAAGACCTTGCGCGAGGCTACCGCCTTGTTGGAGGAATCAAAATTCTTGCGCAATGTGATGGGTGATGATGTGGTGGAGCATTATGTGCACACGGCAAAATGGGAACAGTTTGAATTTGATCGGCGCGTGACAGACTTAGAACTGAAGCGCGGGTTTGAGCGTTATTGAGTGAGGTTGTATGAGCATTCCACATCGTAATTTCAATTATCCAACGTCTGTCAAATTTGGCGCGGGTCGTGTCAAGGAACTGGCGGAGTTGTGCAAAGCCAACCGCATTCTGCGCCCGCTGTTGGTGACAGACCCTGGCCTTGCCGCGATGCCCATGGTGGCGGCGATTGTGGCTGATCTCAAGGCGGAGGATTTGCCTGTATTGGTTTTCTCTGACGTGCGGCCCAACCCGGTTGAGGCCAATGTTCTGGCTGGTGTGAAAGCATTTAAGGCGGGCATGCATGACGGCGTAATTGCGCTGGGTGGTGGCTCAGCCTTGGACATCGGCAAAATGATTGCACTGATGCATGGGCAATCGATTTCAGTTTTTGATTTGGAAGATGTTGATGACTGGTGGACACGCGCTGATGCCAGCCGCATTGCGCCGATCATTGCCGTGCCGACAACTTCGGGCACCGGCTCTGAAGTGGGGCGCGCAGGCTTGGTGACGCATCCTGAGACGCATGAAAAGAAAATCATCTTTCATCCAGCCATTATGCCCAAGGTGGCTTTGCTTGACCCTGAATTGACAATTGGGTTGCCCGCGAAATTGACCGCGGCCACCGGCATGGACGCCCTGGCGCATTGCATTGAGGCTTATTGCGCACCGTTTTATCACCCCATGGCCAAGGGCATTGCGCTTGAAGGCATGTTGCTGATCAAAGACAATCTGCCCAAAGCGGTGAAGACGCCCGAAGATATTGAAGCGCGCGGCAACATGATCATGGCCTCCACCATGGGGGCCACCGCGTTTCAGCGTGGGCTGGGTGCCATTCACGCGCTGTCTCATCCGTTAGGCGGGCTATATGACGCCCATCACGGTTTGCTGAATGCCATTGTGATGCCTTATGTTTTGAAGGCCAATCGCAAGGTGATTGAGACAGACATCAACCGCGCCTCGGCCTATCTCGGCATCAAGGGCGGATTTGACGGTTTCATGAAATGGATTTTGAAGCTGCGCAAGGATTTGAAAATTCCGCATACGCTGGCGGAGATTGGCATTGATATAAAGCGGCTGGATGAGGTTGCCGCCATGGCCATCAAAGACCCTTCGGCCGGCGGCAACCCCATACAATTTACGCAAGCACAGTATAAGGCTTTGGCCAAAGCTTGTGTTGCGGGTGATTTGTGAGGATTAATTTCGGGCCGGGCAATAATCTGCTATCATCCGGATATCTTTGACGTTCTGGACGGTATCATTCATGTCAAAAAATTTGCCTTCGAACAAACTGCAAATGGAAGACCCTGCTTTTCGCCTCGCTGCCCTCGACAGTGATTTTGTCTTGGGGGATTCAACGCGCGGCATTCGCTTTCAGCTTGAATATATGAAAGCTGAGGAAGCACTGCGCGCCCTCAATATCGACACCACAATTGTGGTTTTTGGTTCGGCGCGGGTGCGTGAGGGTGATGCCTCTGGCTGGTATGAAAGTGCGCGGGAATTTGCGCGCATCTGCTCAGAAAAAGGCGGGGCCAAAGATCACTCGGTTGGCCCACACCATAACGTCATCGCCACCGGCGGCGGGCCCGGCATCATGGAAGCAGCCAATCGCGGGGCTTATGATGCTGGCGCACTTTCCATTGGCTATAACATCACTCTGCCGATGGAGCAGGAGCCGAATCCGTTCTCTACGCCCGACCTCACATTTCGCTTTCACTATTTTGCGATGCGCAAAATGCATTTTGCCATGCGTGCCGCCGCACTGGTGGTTTTTCCCGGCGGGTTTGGCACCTTTGATGAATTGTTTGAGCTTCTGACATTGCGGCAAACCGGCAAGATGACCAAGCCTTTGCCCGTCGTACTTTATGATTCAAAGTTTTGGAACAAGGCTGTGAACTTGCAACATCTGGCTGATTCAAAACTCATCAATGCTGCTGATCTCAATCTCTTCACCATGGCGGACACACCACAGGGTGCATGGGATGCGTTGCTGAGCCGTGGTTTGAAAATACCTTGAGCAAAAGGAATTCGTGATGAGTGTGAAATTACATTTCCATGGCGCGGCGCGCACTGTAACTGGCTCTTGCTATCTGATTGAAACGCCCACAGCGCGGGTGTTGATTGACTGCGGCATGTTCCAAGGCTCTCGCAGCATGAACGAGCTGAACTACCGCAAATTTCCCTTCCCGCCAGAAAGCATTGATGCGCTGGTTCTCACCCATGCGCATATTGACCACACTGGCTTGGTGGCCAAGCTGACCAAGCAGGGTTTCAAGAAAAAGATTCACGCCACCGCAGCCACGGTTGATCTGTGCGCAATCATGTTGCCGGACTCTGGCCATATTCAGGAAATGGAAGTCAAACAACTTAACCAGCGTAACGCCCGTCGCGGTGCAGCGGTCATTGAGCCGATTTATGGTTTGCTAGATGCCATGGCCTGCCTTGAGCAATTTGTGGGCCATGGTTTTCAAGAATGGTTTTCACCAGCTGCTGGCATTCGCATGCGCTATTGGAACGCGGGGCATTTGCTGGGCTCAGGTTCTATCGAAGTTGAGGTTGACCAGGAGGGCAAATCTGCCTTGCGCATTCTTTTCTCTGGCGACATTGGGCCCGATAATAAAATGCTGGAAGCAGATCCTGAAGGCCCGATGGGTTGGGATTATGTGATTTGCGAAAGTACTTATGGCGGCAAGGATCGCTTCGAGCGCTCTGAAGACATGCGCCGTGAAATGCTGGCGGCAGAGTTGAATGCCGCGGCAGCGCGCGGAGGGGCTTTGCTGATCCCGTCTTTTGCTGTGGAGCGCACGCAGGAAGTGGTCACCGATATTGTGACCTTGATGGAACAGGGCAAAGCACCCAAGGCCACATTGTTTATCGATTCGCCTCTCGCCAATAAGGCCACCGAAGTTTTCAAGAAACACGCTTCTGAATTAGAGCATGGCGCAGATCTGGCGCGGGCTTTGGCATCGCCCTATGTGAAAACTGTCGAGGCAGTGGAAGAGTCAAAGGCGCTTAATCTGTTTAAGGGTTTTTATATCGTCATCTCAGCCTCCGGCATGGCAGAGGCGGGGCGCATTCGCCACCACTTGCTCAATCATCTGTGGCAGAAATCGACCACGGTTTTATTTGTGGGCTTTCAGGGCTCTGGAACTTTGGGCGCAACGCTTCTCGGGGGGGCCACGCAAGTGCGCATCATGGGGCAAGATGTGCATGTGGCAGCCAGTATCCGTTCGATTGATGATTATTCCGGCCATGCTGACGGGCCCGAACTGGTGAACTGGATTGAGCACCGTTTGCCGATTACGCGAAACCTTTTTCTCACCCACGGTGAAGAAGATCGCCAGTTGGCTTTGGCCGCTGATGCCGCCAAGTTTGTGCCTGCTGACCGGATTATCCGGCCCGCGCTTGATGAGGCTTATGAACTGACGGGCAGCGAAGCGAAACTGGTTGAACAAGGCTCTGGCGCCTTGCCGCGCCTTGATCATGCGCTGGTGGCCAAGCCGGATTGGAACGATGACTATCAATCACTACTCATGGATTTGCATGCAGCGCTTAATGCGGCGGCGGATGAAAAACAGCGCGGCGTCGTGTTGCGCAAAATTCGCCGTGCGCTGACTTCCGATGATCTGCCGGGTTTGCCGCCCGTCAATATTCAGCGCCGCAAGCCGGGCCGAGGTAGCTGGGACGAAGCTTAAAGCGCGCCCCACTTCGTCATCCCTGCGAAGGCAAGGGTGACGGCTCTTTTTTGATTCAGGTAAAACTATTCGCTCTAGCTGCCCAGATGGCGGAACTCTGCCAGGATGCCAATATAGACTTCGCGCTTGAAGGGGATGATTACGTCGAGCAACTCATCCATCTTGGCCCAACGCCACTCGTCGAATTCTTGTTTGTGACCGGGCACCTTCAGCGTGATTTCTGATTCCGCACCCTCAAAACGAAATACAAACCACTTCTGCATTTGTCCGCGATATTTGCCCTTCCAGGATTTGCCGATCAGGTGCGCGGGCAAATCATATGTGTGCCAGCCTTTTGACTCGGCCAAAGCGGTGACAGAGGTGACTCCAGTCTCTTCATAAAGTTCGCGCTTGGCGGCGGCCAAGAGATCTTCGCCATCGTCGACGCCACCTTGGGGCATTTGCCACCATTTGCCGACGCCATCATCATTCTGTTTGTCAAAACGTCGGCCAATCCAGGCTTCTCCGCTCTTGTTCAACAGCATGATGCCCACACATGGGCGATAAGCAGTGATTTCGGGTTTTCCCATTATCCCATCTTGCCTTTAAAACTCGCTGAAGCAGGCACAATGACAACGCCACGCTTACGAGCTTCAATCAACCAATCACGGACGGTGTCAATGGTCAAATCCAAGCCAGTGCCTGTGCCGATGGCGATGCCGCCCTTGCGGGCTTCCTGTTCAAGATTGTCCAAAGCTGTGGCGATGGAAGCGCCATCACTGGCCTGGTCAATCACGGTCACAGCATGACGAATGGGCATGTTGATATTTCCGGCAACTTGGTCTGACAGCGTATTTCTCGTGCTGCCGTCTTCGATATAATTCAAACCACGGCGCTTTATTTCATTCAACATGGGGCGCATTGCGGCTGGTGCGGAAAGAAAACGCCCACCCATATAATTGATCACGCCTGCATAGCCAGCGAAGCGTGACAGATGCCAAAGCAAGTTGTCATTGTTGGTTTTGGCATCGGCGTCGGCTTGCAAGGTTTTGGGGCCAGGGTTGGTGGCGGGGAAACCCACTGGCTCCATTGGCAGTTGCAGATAGACCTCATGGCCATTGTCTCTTGCGCGGTCTACTTGGGCCTGTAGATTGTTGCCATAAGGGGCGAAAGCGAATGTAACATTGGCTGGCAAGTCTGAAACCGCTTTGCGGGTCAGTTTTTCATTGAGGCCCATGCCGCCGATGACGAGGGCGATACGTGGGGCATCGCCTTGCAAGTCGCTCATCAGGGCCTGTTTGGCATAAAGCTCTGAAGGTTTGCGGCCATTGGCGGCGATTCTGGGCAAGGGGCCGTCGGGCGAATCTACGGTGATCGCGGCAATCGGCGCTTTGCTTAAGCTTGTTCGCGAATTGGTGATGACCGTGACGTGGCTATCTATTTTTGTAATCTTTTGACGTGCGGTCTCAGGTTCAATTGTGGGTTCGGGCTCTGGCTCTGGCGTATCAGCCTTGGATGTGGAAGCCGTGAGAATGGGATCAACGGCTTGCTCAACAACTGTTGGCTCAGGCGCTGTTCGAACCGTTTGCAATGCTGGAATCTGAGCTACAACAACGGGCTCGCCAGCGAATGGAAGCTTTTGCCTTGCCAACCAAATGCCGCCAGCTGTGTAGCTTAAGAACAGGACAGCAAAGCTTGTGGCCAAGGCGTTGGGCCTTTGCTGCCAAAGTCTTTCCCTCAGGCTGCGTTTCTGCAGCGGCTGTTTTAGTTCATCTATACGCATCATTGGGGCACTCGAATCAGAGCTGAATTTGCCGCCAAGGGTGTTAACGCCGTGTTAACCATCAAAGTCTGGTGGTGGACATGTGGCGCGGGTGAAAGTAGTTTCGCGTGCAACAGGGAGAATTAAAATGAGCGGCAGGCTTTCAGGCAAGACAGTGTTGGTAACTTCAGCAGGGCAAGGCATCGGCCGGGCAAGTGCCGTCGCCATGGCGCGTGAAGGGGCAAAAGTGTGGGCTACAGATATTCGGGCTGATTTGCTGGAAACCTTGCCAGCTGAACAAGCAGGAATTTCGGTTTTCAAATTGGATGTTTTGAATGTCGCGGAGATCGCCGCCGCTGCGGCCAAGACGGGTGCTGTTGATGCGTTGTTCAATTGCTCTGGCTTTGTGCATCAGGGAACTATTTTGGATGTTGAAGAAAAAGATTGGGATTTTTCTTTCAATCTCAATGTGCGGGCGCATTTTCACATGATCAAAGCTTACTTGCCTTTAATGTTGGACAAGGGTGGAGCTTCAATCATCAATATGGCCTCGGTGTGTTCGTCAATCAAGGGCTTGCCTAACCGATTTACTTATGGTGCCACCAAGGCGGCGGTCATTGGCTTGACCAAATCAGTGGCGGCAGATTTTGTGGCCAAGGGCATTCGTTGCAACGCCATTTGCCCCGGCACTGTTGATACGCCAAGTTTGTTTGACCGCATGAAAGCCCAAGGCGACGTTGAGAAAGCGCGCGCTGCCTTTGTGGGCCGCCAACCCATGGGGCGCTTGGCGCGGGCCGATGAAATTGCCGCCATGGTGGTCTATCTGGCCAGTGATGAAAGTGCTTTCATTACAGGGCAGTCATTTGTGATCGACGGTGGCCTTTCGATTTAAGGGCTGCAAGCAGCGACGGAACTCTCTCGCACCAACGTCTCATTGTTGAACCCGCTTTTCTGCGGGCCTGTTAATTAAGGAGTTCCCCCATGTTGAACAAGTTTTTAGCTGGCGCTGTTGCGCTTGCCCTTATTGCTGGCATTGCACATGCGGCAAGTGATCAGGCCGCTGCGCCTGCGCAGCAGGCGGGCCAAGACCAAAATGCCCAAGGACAAGACGATAGCAATCGTGGTTGGTGGGGTCACGGCCATGGCCACGGCATGCATCACGGCATGGGCCAAGGCCAAATGGGTGGTCACGGCATGATGGGTGCGCCTGGCATGATGGGCGGCCCCAGCATGATGATGGGCAAGGCGGGCTTTCGCATGCAGCTCAGCCCCACGGTCAGCGTTGGCATCATGTGCGGCCAGCAGGCACTCAAAGACTGTATCGCTGATGCCCAGCCGCTGATTGATGCGGCCAAAGCAGCGGCAACTGCACAGCCCAAGTAATTTTACCATAAGACACGCCAGCCATGTGTTGATGATACATGGCTGGCGATTTTGTGTTATGTAGCGACCTCATTGCAGAGTGGGGATGCACGGCCATGGATGTCAGAAG
>Ga0209069_10002148_pt1 | contig 10125 bp, 6 predicted proteins | sample Str013_2_FD_187202 | JGI IMG/M metagenome (GOLD analysis project Ga0209069, IMG submission 187202) | Freshwater sediment microbial communities in response to fracking from Pennsylvania, USA - Straight Creek_MetaG_SC_2013 (SPAdes) (version 2) | ecosystem: Environmental > Aquatic > Freshwater >...
GAGAATTCGCCGTCGACCATGTAGCTTTCCAGCTTGGTCATGTTGACGCCGTTGGTGGCGAAGCCGCCGAGCGCCTTGTAGAGCGCGGCGGGCAGATTGCGCACCCGAAAAACGAAAGTCGTGACCAGCGGCCCCGAACCCTGTTCTGCCCACTTGGCTTCGCGCGCCAGCACTACGAAACGGGTGGTGTTGTGGGTCTCGTCCTCGACATCCTCGGCCAGGATGTCGAGGCCGTAGATATCGGCCGCCAGCCTCGAGGCGATCGACGCGCAGCCCTTGTCGCCGCGTTCGGCGACGATGCGCGCACTGCCCGCGGTATCGCCCGACACGATCGGCCGGATGCCGAGCTTGCGGATGATGCGGCGGCATTGACCGAGGGCGTGGACATGGCTTTCGACGGTCTTGATATCAGCAAGTTTGGCGCCTCGCGGCGCCATCAACTGATGATGGATCGGCAGAAACCATTCGCCGACGATGAACAGGCCGGATTGCGGCAACAGATGATGGATGTCGGCGACGCGGCCGGCGACCGAATTCTCGATCGGAATCATCCCGAGGTCGGCTTCTCCCGAGGCGATCGCGGCCAGCGCGTCCTCAAAGGTCGGGCAGGGCAGCGGCTCGGCGTCCGGATAGGCCTCGACGATGGCGATATGGGAATTCGCGCCAGGCTCGCCCTGGAAAGCGATTTTCAGCTTGTCGGTCATGTGGCTTGTCTGCCTGTCTGTATCGGCGCCTTGTAGCAGCCGGTCAGGTGGTTGAAAGCATTCGGCGGGCGGTTTCGAGGTCGGCCGCGGTATCGACGCCGCGCGGCACGTTGTCGACGATGGTAATGTCGATCCGCATGCCCGCTTCGAGCGCCCGGAGTTGCTCGAGTTTTTCCTGGCGTTCCAGCGCCGACGGCGGCAGCGCCACGAAACGCTCCAGCGCGGCGCGGCGGTAGGCATAGAGCCCGATGTGATGATAGCGCGGCCCGTCGCCGGCAGGTGCCGTGGCGCGGGTGAAATAGAGTGCGCGCATCCGCCGCCCGCCGATCGGGGAGCCGACCGCCTTCACCACACTCGGGCTGGTGCTTTCCTCCTCGGTGTGGATTTCAGCTGCCAATGTCGCGATGTCGACCGCGGGATCGGCAAGCGGTGGCAGCACGGCGCGGATATTGTCCGATGAGATGGTTGGAAAATCGCCCTGCAGATTGACCACGATCTCGGTCCTGCCTTCGGGGTCGAGATAGCGAAGCGCCTCGTAAATCCGGTCCGAACCCGAGGGGTGGTCGGGTCGGGTCATCACGGCTTCCCCGCCATGGGCTCGTACGGCGGCGGCGATTTCCGGCGTGTCGGTAGCGACCGCGACCCGGCCGATCCGGGCGGCTTCCGCCCGGCGCAGCACATGGACGATCATCGGCAGGCCGGCGATGTCCAGCAGCGGTTTGCCAGGCAGCCGCGTGGCCGCCATGCGGGCCGGAATCAGCACCAAAGCGCGGGTTTCTGTCATCGGAGCAGGGGTCACAGGCGGCGCGAAAACATGCCGTAAATAATGGGGATCGGAGGAAAGCCGAGGCGTTTATACGGGTTGCCAGAGCGCGGGCAAACCGATATCTCAGCGTGGCTCAGGGCGCAGCGCGAAAGCCTGATTCCCGAAGCCCATTCGCGGCCGTTCCTCCGGCCTTACGTCGACCTTTCCGGCCTGGAGCCTGATCCGAAATGGACTCCTTCGAACTCAACAAGATACTGGGTGCCATCCTGGGCACCTGCATTCTGCTCCTGGTCACGAGCTTTGCCGCCGGTGCGATTTTCGCGCCCGTGATGCCTGAAAAGCCGGGCTTTGCGATCGCGGTAAAGGAAGAATCGCATGGTGGGAGCAAGGAAGCTGCCGCATCGTCCGAGCCGATCGAGAAGTTGCTGCAGGTTTCATCCGCCGAGAAGGGGGCTGCTGCGGCCAAGAAGTGCGCGGCCTGCCACACCTTCGAAAAAGGCGGTCCGAACCGGGTCGGTCCAAACCTGTTTGGCATCGTCGAGCGCTCCCGCGCAAGCGAGGCGGGCTTTAACTATTCGGCCGCACTGAAGGGCAAGCCCGGCAAGTGGAGCTATGACGACCTCAACAAGTTCATCGCCAATCCCAAGGGCTTTATGCCGGGTACGGCGATGGGCTTCGCCGGCATCCCGAAGGACAGCGAGCGCGCCGACGTGATCAACTATCTGCACACGCTGGCAGACAGCCCGGTTCCGTTCCCGACCGCGGCGAAATAACATTTCGGCAGTCCTGCATGGACTTTCCGATGACGAGCACGGCCAGGCATTGCCTGGCCGTTTGCTTATGGGTGATCGCGTGATCGTTATCAGGACGTTTCGCCGCACCAACGCCGCTTTCGGACTGGAATCATGATGAAAAAGCAACGTAATCTGTCGAACGCTTGCCTTATATTGGGTCCGCAGTAGCCAGCTTCAGCAGCAGGAATTCTTCATTTGGCAATCGACCGACGACATCTTCTGCAAAGCGGCGCCGTCGCCGCCATCGCCCCGGCCCTCGGGCTCACCACGGGCCTCACCGCGATCGCACCAGCAGCCCACGCGCAATCGGGAGAGCCGGTTTGGCGGCATGCGCTGTCGCTGTTCGGTGACGTCAAATATCCCGCCGACTTCAAACGTTTCGATTACGTCAATCCGGATGCGCCGAAAGGCGGGGTCGCCCGCCAGATCCTGATCGGGACGTTCGACAATTTCAATCTCGCGGTCGCCGGCGTCAAAGGCTCGCTCGCATCCGCGGTCGGCCTGATCTACGAGGCGCTGATGACGCCGGCGCTGGACGAAATCTCGAGCGAATACGGCGCGCTGGCCGAGACTGTCAGTCATCCCGAGGATTTTTCCTCCGTGACCTATCGGTTGCGTGCGCAGGCAAAATGGCACGACGGCAGGCCGGTGACGCCGGAGGATGTGATTTTCTCGCTCGACGCGTTCAAGCAATACCATCCGCAATATTCCGCCTATTATCGCCACGTCGTGAAGGCCGAAAAAAGCGGCGACCGCGACGTCAAGTTCACCTTCGATGCGCCGGGCAATCGCGAGTTGCCGCAGATCGTGGGCCAACTCACGATCCTGCCGAAGCATTGGTGGGAGGGCAGCGACAGCGAAGGCCGCAAGCGCGATATCTCGGCGACCACGCTGGAGAAGCCGCTGGGCTCCGGGCCGTACCGCATCAAGGAATTCGTGCCCGGCCGGACAATTTCGCTGGAACGGGTCAAGGATTATTGGGCGCGCGATCTCAGCGCCAATATCGGCCGCAACAACTTTGACGAGCTGCGCTACGAATATTTCCGTGACTCCACGGTGGCGCTCGAAGCGTTCAAGGGCGATCAGGTCGACTGGCGCACTGAAAACAGCGCCAAGAACTGGGCGACAGCCTATGACTTCCCGGCGGTGGCCGAAAAGCGCGTGTTGCTGGAGGAGTTTCCGAGCCGCAGCAACGGCATCATGCAGGCGTTCGCGCTCAACATTCGCCGCGACAAGTTCAGGGATCCGCGGGTACGCCGCGCGCTGAACTTCGCGTTCGATTTCGAGGAGATGAACAAGCAGATATTCTTCGATCAGTACAAGCGTATCAGCAGCTATTTCGACGGCACGGAATTGGCATCGAACGGTTTGCCGCAAGGCAAGGAGCTGGAAATCCTCGAAACCGTCCGTGCCGAGGTGCCGGCGGAAGTCTTCACGACGGCCTATGTCAATCCGGTCGGGGGTAACCCCGAGGCAGTGCGCGAAAATCTGCGCGAGGGGCTGCGGCTATTGAAGGAGGCCGGCTACGAGGTACGCGACCGCAAGCTGACGGATACCCGGACCGGCACGCCATTCGCGCTCGAATTGCTGAACGCGGACCCGAGTTTCGAGCGCGTCATGCTGTTCTTCAAGCCGTCGCTGGAGCGGCTCGGCATCGCCGTGAGCGTGCGGACGATCGATCCGACCCAGTACGAGAACCGGCTCCGCAGCTGGGATTTCGATATCGTGGTGTCGTCCTGGGGTGAATCGCTTTCGCCCGGCAATGAGCAGCGCGAATTCTGGGGCTCGCAGGCGGCCGACATGGCGGGCTCCCGCAACATTATCGGCATCAAGAATCCCGCGATCGACAAGCTGATCGACCGCGTGATCTTCACGCGGGATCGCGAAGAACTGGTGGCCGCGACCAAGGCGCTCGACCGCGTGCTGTTGTGGAATCACTACGTTGTGCCGCAGTGGAACTATCCGAAAGTCCGCACCGCGCGTTGGGACCGGTTTGGCCGGCCGGCCGAATTGCCGAAATACGGCCTGTCCGGCTTCCCGGCGATCTGGTGGTTCGACGCCGACAAGGCTGCGAAAATCGGCAAACGGTCTTGAGAGGTCCTTCGCGGATGGCGCAGTTCTCCCGTCGGCATGTCCTCGGCCTCGGCGTCGGTGCGTTGAGTGCGATGCGACTTCAGACTTCGCGCGCTGCCGAGCCGGGCGCCGAACGCCATGGCATGTCGGCGTTCGGCGATCTGAAGTATCCCGCCGATTTTCATCATTTCGAATACGTCAATGTGGGTGCTCCCAAAGGCGGTTTTTTTTCAACCATCCCGTCGGGGCGCGCTTACAATCAGTCGCCGCAGACCTTCAACTCGCTCAACGCGTTCGTGATGAAGGGCGACGGCGCCCAGGGCATGGGCCTGACCTTTGCATCGCTGATGGCACGGGCCGGCGACGAGCCCGACGCGATGTATGGGCTGGCCGCGAAATCGGTTGCGATTTCGCCCGACGGCCTGACATACCGGTTCAGGCTTCGGCCGGAGGCGAGGTTTCACGACGGGACCAGACTCACCGCGCATGACGGCGCCTTCTCGCTCGAAATTCTGAAGAGCAAGGGCCATCCGATCATCGCCCAGCAAGTGCGCGACATGCTGGGCGCACAAGCCGTGGATGACGAGACGCTGGTGGTTACGTTCGCTGCCAGGCGCGGCCGCGACGTGCCGCTGTTCGTCGCGGGTCTGCCGCTTTTCTCGAAAGCCTATTACGCCGCCCGGCCGTTCGACGAGACGACACTGGATATTCCGCTCGGCAGCGGGCCTTATCGGGTATCGAAATTCGAGGTCAATCGCTTCATCGAGTTCGAGCGCGTCAAGGATTGGTGGGGCGCCGACCTTCCGGTCAACCGCGGCAGCAATAATTTCGACGTCGTGCGCTACGAATTTTATCGCGACCGCGACGTCGCCTTCGAAGGGTTCACCGGCCGCAGCTACATGTTTCGCGAGGAGTTCACCTCGCGGATCTGGAACACGCGCTATGATTTTCCGGCGCTGACGGACGGTCGCGTCAAGCGCGAAGTCCTGCCGGACGAAACGCCGTCGGGCGCGCAGGGCTGGTTCATCAACACCCGCCGCGACAAGTTCAGGGATCCGCGCATCCGCGAAGCGCTCGGTTATGCCTTCGACTTCGAATGGACCAACAAGACCATCATGTACGGTGCCTATGTCCGTACCCATTCGCCGTTCCAGAATTCGGACATGATGGCCGTCGGTCCGCCGTCGCCGGAGGAAGTGGCGTTGATCGAGCCGTTTCGCGGCAAGGTGCCGGATGAGGTGTTCGGCGCGCCCTTCGTGCCGCCGGTTTCCGACGGGTCCGGACAGGACCGCGCGCTGTTGCGTCGGGCGGTGCAACTTCTCGCCGATGCGGGTTGTGTCGTGAAGGACGGTAAGCGGATGACGCCGCAAGGCGAGCCGTTCCGTATCGAATTTCTGCTCGATGAGCCCTCTTTTCAGCCGCATCACATGCCCTTCATCAAGAACCTCGGCACGATCGGCATCGAGGCGAGCCTTCGGCTGGTCGACCCCGTGCAGTTCCGCGCGCGGCGTGACGATTTTGATTTCGATTTGATCATCGAGCGATTTGGGTTCTCGACCGTGCCGGGCGATTCGTTGCGCCCGCACTTCTCGTCGCAGGCCGCGACCACCAAGGGCTCTAACAACCTTGCGGGCATGTCCGATCCTGTCATCGACGCCATGGTGGAGCAGTTGATAGCGGCCGATACCAGGCCGAAGCTGGTATTCGCGGCCCGCGCGCTCGACCGCATCATCCGCGCCGGCCGGTATTGGGTGCCGCAATGGTACGCCAACACGCACCGGCTGGCCTATTGGGACATGTTCGGTCATCCACCCAAGCTGCCAAAATATCTCGGTGTGATGGCCCCGGATCTGTGGTGGATCGCGAATCCTTCCGTGGCCGGCGGGCAGGCGAAATAGCCCATGAGCGCCTACATCCTGCGCCGCATCCTGCTGATGGTTCCGACGCTGCTCGGGATACTGTTTGTTTCGTTCGTAGTGGTGCAGTTTGCGCCGGGCGGGCCGGTCGAGCGGGTAATCGCGCAGCTCAGCGGCGCCGACACCGGCGCCAGCTCGCGGATCTCGGGCGCTTCCGGCGGGGATTTTGGCGCGCGCGGCCAGCCGGGTGCCTCGGGCGATGCGGTCAATTCCAAATACCGCGGCGCGCAGGGGCTCGATCCGGATTTCGTCAAGAGCCTGGAAAAGCAATTTGGTTTCGACAAGCCGGCGCCCGAGCGTTTCGCGCTGATGCTGTGGAATTTCGCTCGCTTCGATTTCGGCAAGAGCTATTTTCGCGACGTCAGCGTGCTGCAGCTGATCAAGGAGAAACTGCCGGTCTCGATGTCGCTGGGGATCTGGATGACGCTGCTGACCTACCTGATCTCGATCCCGCTCGGCATCCGCAAGGCGGTGATGGACGGGTCGCGGTTCGATACCTGGACGTCCGCGGTCATCATTGTCGGGTTTGCAATCCCAGGCTTCCTGTTCGCGATCCTCCTGATCATCCTGTTCGCGGGCGGCTCGTTCTTCAACGTGTTCCCGCTGCGCGGTCTCACCTCCGATGGCTGGGCGCAATTTCCCTGGTACTGGAAGATACTCGATTATTTCTGGCACATCACGCTGCCGCTGATCTCGATGGCGCTGGGGGCGTTCGCCACCATGACGCTGCTGACCAAGAACTCGTTTCTCGACGAAATCCGCAAGCAGTACGTGATGACCGCGCGCGCCAAGGGCTGCAGCGAGCGGCAGGTGCTGTACAATCACATCTTCCGCAATGCGATGCTGATCGTGATCGCAGGCTTTCCGGGCGCCTTCATCCACGCCTTCTTTTCCGGCTCGCTACTGATCGAGACCATCTTTTCGCTCGACGGGCTCGGCCTGTTGGGGTTTGAAAGCGTGCTGAACCGCGATTATCCCGTCGTGTTCGGGACGCTGTTCATTTTTTCGCTGGTCGGCCTCGTGGTCAATCTGGTCTCCGATCTCGCCTATATGTGGATCGATCCGCGGATCGATTTTGAGGCGCGGGAGGTCTGATGACGATCACCGCTCCGCAGCCGGTCGAGACCACGACGCAGTCCCCGCTCGGCGCGGCCGTGCCGATCACGCGCCACCGGTTCGCCCCGTCACCGCTCAACCGCCGGCGGTGGCAGAACTTCAAGTCGAACCGCCGGGGATACTGGTCGTTCTGGATCTTCATGATCCTGTTCGTGGTCTCGCTGTTTGCCGAACTGATCGCCAACGATCGGCCGTTCCTGATCAAATATGACGGGCATCTGTATTGGCCGGCTTTCGTCAGCTATTCCGAGACCACCTTCGGCGGCGATTTCGAAACCGCCGCCGACTATCGCGATCCCTATCTGCAGAAGCAGATCGCGGCCAAGGACGGCAGCATTTTCTGGCCGCCGATCCGCTATTCCTATTCCACCCATAACCTCGATCTGCCGACCCCGGCGCCGTCGAAGCCGACCTGGCTGCTGACGGAAGCCCAGTGCAAGGAGGTGGTGCAGAAGAAGGGCCTGAAGAGCTGCCGCGACCTCGAATACAACTGGCTCGGCACCGATGACCAGGGCCGCGACGTGGTGGCGCGGCTGATCTACGGCTTTCGCATTTCGGTGCTGTTCGGCTTGACCCTGACGATCGTCTCCTCGATCATCGGTGTCGCCGCCGGCGGCGTGCAGGGCTATTTCGGCGGCTGGGTCGATCTCGGTTTCCAGCGTTTCATCGAGGTCTGGAGCGCGATCCCGTCGCTCTATCTGCTGCTGATCCTGTCCTCGGTGCTGGTCCCCGGCTTCTTCGTGCTGCTCGGCATCCTGCTGCTGTTTTCCTGGGTGTCGCTGGTCGGCCTGGTGCGCGCCGAATTCCTGCGCGGGCGGAATTTCGAATATATCCAGGCGGCGCGGGCGCTCGGCGTCTCCAATCCCGTCATCATGTTCCGCCATCTGCTGCCCAACGCGATGGTGGCGACCATGACGTTCTTGCCCTTCATCGTGTCGTCCTCGGTGATGACGTTGACGGCGCTGGACTTCCTCGGCTTCGGCCTGCCGCCGGGCTCGCCCTCGCTCGGCGAATTGCTGTCGCAGGCCAAGGCCAACGTGCAGGCGCCGTGGCTCGGCTTCACCGGTTTCTTCTCGGTCGCGATCATGCTGTCGCTCCTGATCTTCATCGGCGAAGGCGTCCGCGACGCCTTCGATCCGCGCAAGACGTTCCGGTAGGCCCCGCATGGACGCCGTCAACCAACCGCTGCTCGACGTCCGCGACCTGTCGGTGGCGTTCGGTCCGTCGCTGGCGGTCGACCGGGTCTCGTTCTCCATCAAGCGCGGCGAATGCGTGGCGCTGGTCGGCGAATCCGGCTCCGGAAAATCCGTCAGCGCGCTGTCGATCCTGAAGCTGTTGCCGTATCCGACGGCCTCGCATCCCTCCGGCAGCATCCGCTTCCAGGGCCGCGAACTCCTGACGGCGTCCGAGCGGGAAATGCGCGGGATTCGTGGCAACGATATCTCGATCATCTTTCAGGAGCCGATGACCTCGCTCAATCCGCTCCACACCATCGAGTCGCAGATCGGTGAGATCCTGTCGCTGCACAACGGTATCAGCGGTGCGATGGCGCGGGCGCGAACCCTCGAACTGTTGACCCAGGTCGGCATCCCCGAACCGGAGACCCGGCTGCAAAGCTATCCGCATCAATTGTCCGGCGGCCAGCGCCAGCGCGTGATGATCGCGATGGCACTCGCCAACGAGCCCGATCTGTTGATCGCGGACGAGCCGACCACGGCGCTGGATGTCACCGTCCAGGCGCAAATTCTCGCGCTGCTCGCCGAAATCCGGGCGCGGCTCGGCATGAGCCTGTTGTTCATCACCCATGACCTCGGCATCGTTCGCCGCATCGCCGACGTCGTGTGCGTCATGAAGAACGGCAAGATCGTGGAGCAGGGGCCGGTCGAGCAGGTCTTCACCGCGCCGGAACATCCCTACACCAGGGACTTGCTGGCGGCGGAGCCGAAGCCCGATCCGGCGCCGCCCCGGCCGGAGTCGCCGGTGGTGATATCGGCGGAAAATCTCAAGGTCTGGTTTCCAATCAAGCGCGGCCTGCTGCGTTCGACTGTCGGGCACATCAAGGCGGTCGACGGCGTCAGTCTCGCGGTGCGCAAGGGCGAGACGCTCGGCGTCGTCGGCGAATCCGGCTCCGGGAAGACCACGCTGGGGTTGGCGTTGCTGCGGCTAATTTCGTCGGACGGACCGATCGTGTTTCTCGGCCACGACATCCAGGGCCTGCGCTTTAAGGCGATGCTGCCGTTCCGCCGCGACATGCAGATCGTGTTTCAGGACCCATTCGGCGCGCTCAGCCCGCGTATGTCGGTTGGCGACATTGTCGCGGAAGGCCTCAGCGTGCATCAGCGCGGGTTGTCGCCTGAGGAGCGCGAGACGCGCGTGATCAAGGCGCTCAGGGATGTCGGCCTCGATCCCGAGACGCGGTTTCGCTATCCGCATGAATTCTCCGGCGGCCAGCGCCAGCGCATCTCGATCGCGCGGGCGGTGGTGCTGGAGCCGAACTTCGTGGTGCTGGACGAGCCGACCAGCGCGCTCGACATGCTGTTCCAGGCGCAGATGGTCGATCTCCTGCGCGAACTGCAGCGCAAGCGCGACCTGACCTACATGTTCATCTCGCACGATCTGCGGGTGGTCGCCTCACTGGCGAGCCACCTGATCGTGATGCGGCACGGCAAGGTCGTGGAAGAAGGACCGGCCGCCGAGTTGTTCAAGAATCCGAAGAGCGACTACACGCGTGCGCTTTTTGCGGCTGCGTTCCGCAT
>Ga0209069_10002150_pt1 | contig 10123 bp, 9 predicted proteins | sample Str013_2_FD_187202 | JGI IMG/M metagenome (GOLD analysis project Ga0209069, IMG submission 187202) | Freshwater sediment microbial communities in response to fracking from Pennsylvania, USA - Straight Creek_MetaG_SC_2013 (SPAdes) (version 2) | ecosystem: Environmental > Aquatic > Freshwater >...
CGGGCGTCGCGGCAAACATATCTCGGAGGCCGATGCCGGCGCGCATGTATTCGGCATCACCTGCGGCAACGATATCAGCGAGCGCATCTGGCAGCGGGCGGACCTGCAATGGGCCCGCGCGCGCGGTGCCGACGGCTTCGGCCCGATCGGGCCAGTCATCGCTGCGGGCCTCGATACCTCCGACCTCACCATCAAAACTCGCATCAACGGGCGCATCGCGCAGCGCGGCAGCACCGCGGACATGCACAATTCCGTTGCCACCATCATCGCCAAAATCAGCCGAACCATGACGCTGGAGCCCGGCGACGTCATCTTCACCGGCAGTCCAGGGGCGACGCCGACCATCAAGCCAGGCGATACCGTCGAGGTCGAGATCGAGGGCGTGGGCGTGCTGCGCAACAGGATCGCCTGGGCGGCAGCCCAGCCACGCGCAGTATTGCGTGCGTGACGATTGCCAGCGTGACGATTGCCCCTTGAATAATGCGCCGCAATTCGACAGTCTCGAGCTGGGCCGCGAACCTGTCGCGGCCTTGTCCAACCGGATTGGCTCGACTGTCGATACTGCGACATAGAAAGCCCCCCCATCATGATGATATTGCGCGCTACGCCCGCCTCGCCGTTCGCTCGCAAGACCCGGATCGCAGCCATCGTGAAGGGGGTCGCCCTCAAGATCGAGCCTGCTGATGCCACCAATCCCAATGACACGCTGCGTCATCAGAATCCGCTCGGTAAGATCCCGGCGCTGATCCTCGCCGACGGCAGCTGTCTTTTCGACAGCCACGTGATTTGCGAATACCTCGATGCCGTCGGCAAATCCGGCCCCAAACTGTTTCCCGCCGATGCCGGCCGCTGGCCCGTACTGAAGCTGGCGGCCTTGTGTGACGGGGTGCTCGATGCCAGCATCCTGCAGGTCTATGAGGCCCGTTACCGCCCGGAGAACATCCGCCACCAGCCTTGGCTGGAGCTGCAGGCCGGCAAGGTCGATCGGGCTTTGACGTGGCTCGAGGCGAACCAGCCGAAGTTTTCCGGCATACCCGACTATGGCACGCTGACGCTGGCCTGCACGCTCGGCTATCTGGATTTCAGGTTTGGCGGTCACTGGCGCAAGCAGCACCCGAAACTGGTCGCGTGGCTCGCCTCATTCGCCGAACATGTGCCGGCGTTCGGCGAGACCAAGCCCGAATAATCCAGCCGAGGCTTTCCGCAGGATCACAATTCGATGCCATTGCGGCGTGCACCGCTGTTCACCTCCCAGGAGCTCGAGGCAGCCGCCGAGCTGGTGCACGGGTTCATGCCGCCGACCCCGCAATACGCTTGGCCGCTGCTGGCGCAGCTCACCGGCTGCAGCGTCTGGGTCAAACACGAGAACCATTCGCCAGTCGGAGCCTTCAAACTGCGCGGCGGCCTCGTCTACGTCGACCAGCTGCTGCATGCCGGGCCGCGCCCGAACGGGCTCATCACCGCGACGCGCGGCAACCACGGCCAATCGATTGCGGTTGCGGGATGCCGGGCCGGTTTGCCGGTCACCATCCTCGTGCCACATGGCAACAGCGCAGATAAGAACCGTGCGATGCGCGCGCTGGGCGCCGAGGTGGTCGAGCACGGGGTCGATTTCGACGAGGCCCGTCTGAAGGCGGACCAGATGGCAGCAGAGCGCGGATTGCATTTCGTGCCATCGTTCGACCGCCACCTCGTCAGGGGTGTCGCAACCTGTGCGTTCGAGTTTTTTGCCGCGGTAACCGAGCTCGATGCCGTTTACGTGCCGATCGGCATGGGCTCCGGCATCTGCGCCGCAATGGCGGTACGGGACTTGCTGTCCCCTGGCACCGAGATCATCGGCGTAGTGGCCGCCGCGGCACCCGCCATGGCCCTGTCGTTCGAGGCCGGCCGGATCGTGCCCACCAAGACAGCCCGCACATTTGCTGATGGCATGGCGTGTCGGGAGCCGCAACCGGAGCCGTTGGAGCGGATCGCTGCCGGTGCCGCCCGCATCGTCAGGACCAGCGAGGACGAGATCGCCGAGGCGATCCGGATTTACTTCGATACCACCCACAATCTCGCCGAAGGTGCCGGCGCCGCGCCGCTCGCCGCCTTGCTCAAGGAACGGGACCAGATGCGGGGCCGCAAGGTCGGCCTGATCCTGTCGGGCGGGAATATCGACCGGGGTTGTATCGGTGAGGTGTTGGCTGGCAATACGCCACAGGCCTGAGGGGTATGGCCCGGACCCCGCCGCCTTTTCCTGGACACATACCCCTGAGATCGGTGCGACCTTAGGTCTTGCAATGCAACCTGGATCACTTAACCGTGCAGCGTGAAATCGTCGTATTCTGCGCCCAAACCATCGCCATAATCGGCAGTCCTGCTACCTTCGGCGGGGCGCGATCGGCATGGTAAGCTCTCAACAGACCGATTCGCCAATCCTGCCTCCGCTCTGATAGGATTAGTTCAGTCTCGTCGGCCCGCTGGTCAATGGAACACAGCATGCATCCCACCTCCCGCCGCACCACCACTGCCAAGATCGTGCTGACGCTCGCGTTTGGGGTGGCGCTGGAGATGTTAATGCCGGGGCAGCGTTCGCGCGCGGCAGAGGACGTGAAGGCGCCCGCCTCGCTGCTGGGCGACTACCTTGCCGGCCGCTTCGCGCGATCGAGCTATGAGAACAGCGCGGCCGCGGATTTCTTCTCCGCGGCACTCGCCAAGGATCCCGGCAACGATGTGCTGCTGCGCAGCGCATTCCGCACCGAGGCGTCCAATGGCAATCTCGACCGTGCCATGGCACTGGCGGAAAAGGTGACAGCGGAGGATGCGACGGACTGGCTCGCCCAGGTCGTGCTCGCGATGCGGGATTTCCGCAAGGCCGATCTGTCGGGTGCCGATGCCCATTTGAAGGCCGCCGCAACCGTGCCGGTGGGCGAGCTGACCAGCGTCATCGCCCGCGCGTGGGTGGCGGCAGCTGCGATTGCGCCGGGTGGCGATGCCAAGCCTGCGCTCGACATGCTGGAAACGCCGCGTCAGTCCGACATCACCAAGTTCTATCTGCGCTATCATCGCGCCTTGGTGGCCGATGTGCTGGGCCGGGCGGATCTGGCCGCGGCAACCTATGAGGCCATGTTCAAAGAGGAGCCGAGGTCGCTGCGCGTCGCGCTATCCTATGCCCGCCATGCGGCGGCAACCGGCGATGGCAAGCTGGCGCGGACGATCATCAAGTCTTATCTGCTGAAAAGCCCCGATGGCCATCCGCTGATCCGCGCCCTGCAGCAGGACCTCGATGCCGAACGCAAGATATCACTGGCGGTGTCAACGCCGGCGCAGGGGCTTGCCGAGGTTTTCCACGAGCTCGGCGAGCTGCTGACCAACGATGGCAGCATCAGCATTGCATCGAGTTTCCTGCACATGTCGCTGGCCTTGGCACCCGGCAATTCCCTGGCCCAGCTCTCCCTGGCCAACATTTACGAGTTGACCAAGAAATTCGAACAGGCTGTCGCCATGCTCGATCAGATCCCGCCGGAGTCGCCGTTGGCCGGCCAGATCGCGATCCGCAAGGCGGTCAATCTGAATTACCTCGATCAGATCGACGCGGCCGAGAAGCTGCTGGTTGCGACGGCCAAAGCCGACCCGCAGGACAGCCGTCCGTACGATGCGCTGGGGACGATCCTGCGCTCCCACAAGAAGTATCCGGAAGCTGCCAAATACTACACGATGGCGATTCAACTGATCGGCAAGCCGGAGAAGAAGCATTGGGCTGAATTTTATTACCGTGGCATGTGCTATGAGCGGATGAAAAACTGGCCCGCCGCCGAGGCCGACCTGGTGAAAGCCCTGGAGCTTGCGCCAGACGAGCCGTTGATCCTGAATTATCTGGGATACTCCTGGGTCGACCAGAACAAGAACCTGAAGCGCGGCATGGAGTTGATCGGCAAGGCCGTCCAGAAAAAGCCCGACGACGGCTATTTTGTCGACAGCCTCGGCTGGGCGCACTTCCGGCAGGGCAACTTCAAGGACGCCGCACGCTTTCTCGAGCGGGCCGTGGAACTGCGCCCTGAGGATCCCACCATCAACGACCACCTGGGCGATTCGCTGTGGCGGGTCGGCCGAAAAGCCGAGGCCCGCTATCAGTGGGAGCAGGCCCTGGCGCTGAAACCGGAGCCCGAGGACATCGACAAGATCAAGCAGAAGCTGGAGAAAGGCCTGCCGCCGGTGAAAGCCGAGCCGCCGCAGGTCAAGAAACAGCGCGATGTGCAAAAAGGCGACGGCAGCAAACGGCGCACGGTGAATAACAACCTGCAACGCCCCATTCAGTAGCAGCACCGCCGCGGCTTGGCCGTCACGCATGACCGTGTATATCGAGCCGGCACCGGCCAAGCTCAATCTGTACCTGCACGTCCGCGGCAAGCGGCCGGACGGCTACCACGAACTGCAAAGTCTCGTGGTGTTTGCCGAGCTCGGCGACACACTCTGGTTCGATACCGATCGGCCCGCCGGCCTATCCGCCGAGGGGGCCTTTTCGAGCGCAATCTTCGGAACGAACCTCGTGGCGACAGCGGTAGCGGCGGCCACGGCCGCGTGCCCGGCGCTGGTGCAGGGAGCCTTCAGGCTCGACAAGCGCCTGCCGGTCGCTGCCGGTATTGGTGGCGGTTCGGCCGATGCGGCGGCGGCACTGAGGGTCCTGGCCAGGGCCAATCCTCAATTCACCCCGCTTGTCGCCCCCTCAGCCGACGGCTGTTACATGGCCAGCCCGCTGATCCGCGGGCTGGGCGCCGATGTTCTGGTGTGCCTGATCGGCAGAACCGGCTTGCTGACCGGAACCGGCGATCGCGTCATGCCGCAACCTGCGATGCCGGCGATCGACATCGTGTTGGTCAATCCAGGCGTCAAGCTCGCGACCGCCGACGTGTTTCGCGCTCTCGATGCACCGCCATTCGAAAGCCTTGCCGAACAGGCGCACCTGCCTCCATGCGGCCCGTTCGCCGATGTGGTGGAGTTGGCGGACCGGCTTGGCGGAACGACCCGCAATGACCTCGAGCCGGCGGCGCTGCGGCTGGTCCCGGCGATTGGCGACGTGCTGTCCGTGCTCCGGTCGGCGGTCGGCTGCCGGATGGCGCGCATGTCAGGCAGCGGGCCAACCTGCTTCGGACTGTTCGACAGCAAAACGGCCGCTCGGAACGCGGCCGTCGGTCTGTCCCGAGCGCACCCGGCATGGTGGGTCGTCGCCACCAGCCTGCGACAGTCCTAGAATTCCCAGTTGAAGTGCCGGCCGTCATGATGCGCATGATGGTGCCGGACATGGACATGCGGGCCGCTCGCCCGCCAGTTCCGCACCGCGCCCGGGTAGCCCCAGCCCGGGGCATAGCGGTAGCGCGGCTTGGCGTAGGACACGTGCCAATACCCTGCATTCGCATAGTAGGGGTAATAGCCACGCGGCGAGTAGCGCCAATGATAGGGATCGACGTGGACGTAAGCGCGTTGATAATGGCGCCGCGGCGGATCGCAATTGCAGTCATCGCCGCCACCCGCCATCCCCGGGGCGGGCTGGCCGGCTATCAGCGCGAGGGCCAAAGCTGCGAACGCCAGAATGCTTTTGAAGCGCATGTTCGACCCTGAAAAGAAGTGACTCACCGAGCCTGTAGTGTTGCAGCTCGTGGTAAACGCGCGCTTAACACCGGCCATCCGAACCTGCCCCGCCCCACGGCGTTTCAATGCAACCGTCGTAACCGCAAGCCCCCACACCTGTCGCTGCCGCAACATCCTTTCCCCAGGGAGAGGAAAGAAGTGGGCGCCGTGCCCAGAGTTGCTCGACCCTTTCTTCCTTCTCCCTTGGGAGAAGGTGGCCAAAGGCCGGATGAGGGGTCTGCCGCCAATGCAACCGTCGCAACTGTAAACTCCCCTCACCTGTCGCTGCCGCAACATCTTTTCCCCAGGAAGAGGAAAGTAAGTGGGCGGCCCCGCGTACTGCGCCCTTTTGCTTCTCCCCTGGGAGAAGCTGCCCCGGAGGGGCGGATGAGGGGCTGTTGCCACTGTAAAGACGCGGAATTGAATGGCCCGTGCGCCGCCAAAGCAGACCTATGCCAATTCCAGAAGTTCGGAAAGGCATTCCCGATCCCCAGGCTGCAGCTGGCGCCACGGTTGGCGGCGGAAGTTGCACAAACGCACCAGTACCTGCGCCGGCGGAGCGGCTCAGGGCATCCGCACGGGCGTCGCCCGCACATTCGCGCTCGCCATCGGTGCCGCTGGCGCGGAGCCACAGGCCTCCGGCGCCCGCAGCAGCCCGCGGCCATAGATCGGGTCGCGACCCGGTGGGCCGAGATCGGTAGTGGTCAGGATCTCGAGCAGCCCATTCTTGGTTTTTTGCGGGGCTTGCGGATACAGCGTCGCGAGAACGGCGGTGGCGTAGGGCGTGGCGAACGAGGTGCCGGTCAGGAACCCCTCCTTGATGCCCGGCAGGGCGGCCCAGATCTGCACGCCGGGAGCCGCAACATCGATGTAGTCGCCGCGCGTCGCACCGGCGAAATTGCGCTGGTCGCGGCCGACCGCCGTGACGGCAACCACCATCTGATAGGCCGCGGGATAGCTCGGCGCGGCGGTCGGCCCGCCGTTCCCCGCGGCGGCCACGAACACCACGCCTTTCGCGCTCAACCGCTCGATCGCGCCCAGCAGCAGCTCGTCGTTGGGTCCGGCGACGCTCATGTTGATGACGCGGACTTTCCGCTCCTCCAGCCAATCGATCGCCTGCAGCAAGCCGAACGTATCGGAGGCCAGCTCACCCTGCGGATCGTTGAAAAATACGTTGGCCACTGAAAACGACGCATCCGGGATCAGCCCCGGCGTACCACTCCTGGGATCCCCGGCGAGGACACTGAGCACACCGGTCCCGTGCCATTGCGGCGTTGCGAGGCGCGCATCGGGCCGGTAATGCCACACTTTGAGCTTGCGGCCGAAAAATGCCGGGTGGGCCTCATCGACCGCGGTATCGATCATGCCGATGGCGAGTCCCCGGCTGCATGTGACGAGCTTGGGCTGCCAGCCGATCATGACGGGGCCATAACAGCGATCCGCGGCACACGGCCCCGGCCCCGCTGGACGCACGCCCTGCGCCTGCCCTGTCGGAGACTTTTCGGTGCCGGGATGCCCCTTGTCGGCGGCATTGGCCGAGCGGAACAGGCGGTACGGCTGATTGAAGCCGAGCTGGCCGGACAGCCCTTGCTGCTCGAGCAGCTTGCGCGCGGCGGCGGCACTCATACCCGGAGGCGGCTGCAGTCGAACCACAACGCCTTGAGTCTGACCGAGCTTGGCACTTTCCGTGACCGTGAACCCGCGTTTTTTGGCCCGATCGAGTGCCGCTGGGGCGAGATTCATTGCCAGCAGCTCGGTCACAGGTGGTGCCGACTGCGAGGGTAGCGCGTGCTTTGGGCCGGATTGCGCAGATTTGGACTGAGCGTTCGGGGCGGTCGCCGGGTTCGATGCCGACTTTTGCGCCTGGCTCGTGGACGGTGTCGTCGCGGGTTTTCCGAAATACTTGTTGATCATGTCCGCCACGCTGTTCGGCGGTCTTTCATCGCTGCCGTTGGCCTTCGGCAGGGCGCTCGATGCCGGTGTCGTGCCATTGATTGCCGCCTTTGAGTCCGAGCTCTGGCTGTCGGAGTTCTGGCGCGGCGGCTGGGAGCTTGCGCCCGCGCTGGCGGCGCTGGAGCCGGAGTCGCCCGACTGACCTTGCGCACTGTTTGAGCCGGAGTTGCCCGAGCCGGAGCTGCTGGCGTTGGCACTGCCCGAGTTCGAGCTGCCTGAGCCGGAGCTGCCCGAATTCGAGCCGCCTGAGTTCGAGCTGCCCGATTCGCCAGAGCTCGAATTGCTCGAGCCCGAACTCGCCGAGCCTGGGTTGCCAGAGCCGGAATTCCCGGAGTTGCCCGAGCCGGAGCTGCCGGAACTGGAGCTTGCCGAGCCTGAACTGCCCGAGCCGGAGCTACCGGAGCTGGAGCTGCCTGAACTGGAGCTGCCCGAGCCGGCGCTGCTCGAACTCGCGGCGGCCGAACCCGAACTGCTCGATCCCGAGCTTTCCGACTCCGAACTCCCCGAACTCTTCGATCCCGAGCTACCGGAGCTAACGGAGCTACCCGAGCTAACGGAGCTGCCGGAGCTTCCAGAGCTTCCAGAGCTTCCAGAGCTTCCAGAGCTTCCAGAGCTACCCGAGCTTTTCGATCCTGAGCTGATTGAGCTCGATCCCGAGCCGCCCGAGCTCGAACCGCCCTTGCCTGCCTGGGCTTCGCAAACCCATGCCGCCGCCGCCGACAGGCCCACCAGGATCGCCACCAGCCGGACGAGCCCGATCGAAGTCGAAGACGCCCGTCCCAGCCGGAACGCATGCATATTGCGTGGCATGTTGCGCGGTTCCATCATGGCTTACCGGAGTACTCCCGCTTGCGGTCGCAGCGAGACAACGCCAGCCGGGCTCCATCTAGTCCACCAATAGCGGCATACTTGCGGTTACTTTGCGGCGCGGCGCATCCCGGTTTCTATCACGCCGGCGCATTTCACAAGCAGGTGATGCAAATCCATCACTTCGCAGACAGCCCGACCCTCCATCAACCTCGGGAACTGTACGAAGGGGTCACACCGCCGGCGCTTGGTTCGAACCCGTTTGGCGCGCGCGGTCGGCGGTTGCCAAGCGGGCCAAAGCTGCTAGATATGCCATCCGAACCCGGCTCGGGGCATAGCACAGCCTGGTAGTGCGCCTGCTTTGGGAGCAGGAGGTCGCAGGTTCGAATCCTGCTGCCCCGACCAATAGAATCAATGACTTAGAAGTCGTCCGACGGCGGACTACGCACTTTTTAGGCACTCCGATCGATATTTGATGCGTGAGTGCCCGTCGAGGACGCGTCGTAATCGTGTCGAGGATCGTCGTCTCTGCCCACATGTTTCTTGGTGGGCCATGACTGCCCTGTTTCTTGGAGCCGCCACGACCGCGGTCGTGCGCGTCCCGCCGGCGGGGTCAAGGCGCATCTTCGTCGAGACCTGCGACGTTATCGTCCAGTTCGCTGGCCGACGGGCTGCCACGCATCTATTTTGAAGCATTTGCTTGACAGGGCGAGGCTGCAGGGCCTACTGCTACAAAATCAATAGCACTCTCAACGGTTGAGTGCCAACTCCCTACAACTTGTTTCATTTTGCGCGCCTCCCGAACCTCGGGTGGGCGGCCAATATTGGAGTCTCCCATTTATGAAATTTCGCCCCCTTCACGACCGTGTTGTCGTCAAGCGCATTGAAAACGAGGCCAAGACGAGCGGTGGGATCATTATCCCCGACACGGCAGCAGAGAAGCCGCAGCGAGGCGAAGTCATAGCCGTCGGCCCGGGCGCCCGCGGCGAGGACGGCAGGATCGTCGCCCTCGACGTGAAGCAGGGTCAGAAAATCCTGTTCGGCAAATGGTCCGGCACCGAGGTCAAGATCGACGGCGCTGATCTCCTGATCATGAAGGAGAGCGACATTATGGGCGTCCTCGACCGCTGAAGCGGTCGACGTGACGTCGTGAGATCGTGAAGCGGCGCTCCGCGCCTTCGTGAAATCGCGAATTCGCTCGTCCGACCTCTCGATCTCACGACTGCACGATCTCAAGTGTCACATCCCCTTTCCCCAATTCCTGGAGTTTCCAATCCATGGCTGCCAAAGAAGTACGCTTTGCCGCCGATGCCCGCGAGCGCATGCTGCGCGGCGTCGATATCCTCGCCAATGCCGTCAAGGTGACCCTGGGTCCCAAGGGCCGTAACGTCATCATCGAGAAGTCTTATGGCGCACCGCGTTCGACCAAGGATGGCGTCACCGTCGCCAAGGAGATCGAGCTCGAGGACAAGTTCGAGAACATGGGCGCACAGATGGTGCGCGAGGTTGCCCAGAAGACCAATGACATCGCCGGCGATGGCACGACGACTGCGACGGTGCTGGCGCAGGCGATCGTGCGCGAGGGCCTGAAGGCAGTGGCCGCCGGCATGAACCCGATGGACCTGAAGCGCGGCATCGACAAGGCCGTTATCCAGGTGGTTGAGGAGATCAAGAAGAAGTCGAAAAAGGTCAAGGACACCCACGAGGTGTCTCAAGTCGGCACGGTTGCGGCCAACGGCGAGGCGGCGATCGG
>Ga0209069_10002152_pt1 | contig 10116 bp, 14 predicted proteins | sample Str013_2_FD_187202 | JGI IMG/M metagenome (GOLD analysis project Ga0209069, IMG submission 187202) | Freshwater sediment microbial communities in response to fracking from Pennsylvania, USA - Straight Creek_MetaG_SC_2013 (SPAdes) (version 2) | ecosystem: Environmental > Aquatic > Freshwater >...
ACCCAGAAGGCGTCATTGGTGGAGTTACGCACGAGACTGCCTTCGGGAATACCAATGACGTTATCTGCTGGTAACAAACCGCCGTGCAAGGAAATACGATTGCCAGCTTTGAGGGTGCGGAGATACTCGCGTTCCTTCGTGTCAATAAAAAGAACGGATTCTCCGGTGCGGAGCAGCGAACGATCAGACATAATGTGCTTATTTCCTGTTATGCAGCGCGGCGCACCGTACCATGCGGTCCCTACAGCGACAATAACCCTTGACAGTAAAAGCTAACCTTCCTATCTTAGATAGATTCAATCTGACGAAAAAAATCCCTACCTTACTATTTTTACTTTTGGAGGAGAGCTGTGGCTGAAAAAGCAAAGACCGCGCAAAAATCCGACGCGTCGCGAACGAAACGTTTCTGTCCTGTCTGTGGTGGTGACAGCAAAGTGGTGCAATATGCTGGCTTTGGCCAAATGAAAGGCTTCTTCTGGGTGTGTGACAAAAATTCTGAGCACGTCAGCCGCACTCGCTAGTGTGTAAGAGAGGTGATCATGCCGCGAACACGCAAGAAAGAGAAAGAAGCAAAAGATTTGAACTTGTTTGATGAAGAGGTGACCGACGAAGTATCAGACGAGGAGTTACCTAAAGACGAAGCTGGGCGAAAAAAGATCAAGAAGCGCTACGAAGAATTGCTAGGGATTCGTATCGAGAAGTTGAAGGGACGTGTTCTCAATCGAGAGCGGATCAATAAAACGATTGAGGGCATCTACTTCATTTGCTCAGCTTGCAAAAAGATCTGTCACAACCTGGATGAAGGGCTGGTCGAAGATCCAGATAACGTGCATAACCTCTGCACGCCTTGTGAGAAGACCAAAGGGAAAAGTCCGGCGGCGGCGTAATCCGCAATTCAGTATTTTCGCTGTTGTCATTCTGAGTGAAGCGAAGAATCTCTCGGAAAGACTCTTCGTTTCACTCAGGGTGATAAACCTGCCGTGCCAACCTTTTGTGGTTTAATTGAGAAAGGAAAGAGGAACATCCCCCTTGTCATCTAACCATTAAACGTTCTTCGGGACGCAGTCTGCAGTAAAGACCTGATCTTGTTGCTCGCCATCCTCAAGAAATCGCTCTCATGTTCTTGACGCGGGTTTGTACCACCTGAAAGTCTTCAGGCGGTGGGCAGGTAAATTGCATGTGTGTTCTCGTCTGTGGGTGCAGCAACGAGAGCCTCTCTGCGTGTAGACAGAGGCGCTCATGTTCTTTTGGATTTCCATACACGACATCGCCAACAATGGGATGTCCGAGCGCGGCAAGATGGACGCGAATCTGGTGGCGGACACCAGTGGGAATCGTCACTCGCACTAACGTATGATCGGCAAACTGTGTGACTGGGACGTAGACAGTGTGTGCTTCCTGCCCTCTGCCTGTCGGTACTTCGTGCATGCATTGGCCACGTCTGCCGGTTGGTGTTAGGGACGATCGACGAGTGCCGGATTGTGATAACTGTCCGTGAACTAGAGCGAGATACTGTTTTTCGACTGTACGGTTACGGAACTGTTCGCGCAGTCTGTCGTACGCCTGGGGGGTACGAGCAGCCAACAACACTCCAGATGTGGCCGTGTCGAGGCGGTGGACAACGCCAGCTTCTAGCGGACGTGGACTTGTCGTAGCAATATCGGGAAAGTGCGCGAGCAGAAAATTGGCAACCGTGTCTGTCTCATCATGACGCAACGCGACACTGGGAATACCGCTGGGTTTGTTGATTACAACGACAGCATCATCGGCCCAAAGAATCTGAATAGGTAGGTTTGGATTTGCGGGAAGCGTGAGGCGAGTCTGAAGGGTAACCGTATCCCCAGGGTGCAGGAGAGTACCCTTGGCACTCACACGACCGTTGATCTGAGCATGGCCTGCGGCAACCCACTCGACAATTTCACGCCGTGTGATGTCCGGTAAATGGGCAGCGAGGAAAACGTCGAGTCGCCGTCCACTATGAGCGTCACTGACAACCCACTGTTGTACGGCGTGGTTGGCGGACGTAGCAGTTAGTTGTCTGAGAGGTTGGTTTTCATCCACCCTTCAACATTCCGCAGAAATTGTTTGAACGGATCTTCGCCTGGCGCTGGCGTGAAATATGCCTTCCGCATGTAGTCGAGCGCTCCAGAGTAATACTCGAAGTTCTTCGACAGTTCTTGGAACATTAAAAAGCCCGTCTGGTAGAGCGTGACATCAAGTTCCGACACTTTCCAGTACGAGCGTCGGCCTTCGGAGAAGTAATACTCCAGCACGCCATCCTGCTCGACATGGGTGCGAAACAAGCCGCTCATGAACAGCGTGTAGTCGCCGACGTATTTGCGAAATTCGCGTTCGCGGTGAACCGGATGCTGGATGTGTTCGGCAGGGTTGAGGTACGCCTCCAGCATTGCCACCACACTGTCGAGTCGCTTACCCTTTGGGGTCTGCACACGATACAGGTGGTCTGTGTGAGCAAATGTGGTGAGCACGCTTGCAATGTAGTCGGTAATGGCTGAATCGTTCAACCCAAGCTCGCGAAAGCTCTGTCGCGCGCATTGCAAGAAGAAAGACTTTAGCCGATCGTTGCTTGCAATCATTTTTCCCATGAGGGAAATTATACTAGCAAGATGTGCGAAAAGGAAATAGACTAAAACCATTCTCGTAAAAAAAGGGGTGACGATGAGTCCACACACCAATACCGATGGCTCTTTCCGGTCCCTCTGTATACGACCTCTCTGGGGCATCTGGATTTTTCTGGTTGCGCCTGTGTTGCTGTTCACGTCCTGCGGAAAATCGGTCCGCGAGCAGACCGATGACTGTGTGCAGGTTGAGGTGAAGGGAGTTGGTTTCGATCCTACCGCGAATTCACCAGTAGTGATTTTGCAAAATTCTGAGCATAACAAAGCGATCCCTATTTGGGTGGGAATGTCTGAAGCGCAGGCAATTCATCTGCAGTTACAAGGCACCGTGACTCCACGTCCGATGACGCACGATCTCCTCAAGAACATCTTGGAAAAAGTTGGCGTGGGATTCGACAAGGTGGTGGTGACGGAGATGAAAGACAACACTTACTATGCCTTCATTCATCTTGCGAACGGCAAACGTCCACTCCGGATCGATAGTCGTCCGAGTGACGCTATCGCGTTGGCGCTACGGTTCCATCGGCCTATTTTTGTTGCCGCGCGTCTCTTTGACACTGCCATGCCGCAGGAGGCGCAGCCCGCGAAACTGCAACCGACGAAGGCCGTGCCCGCGCAGTCTTTTTAATATGGTCGTGTAATTTGCAAGGAGGAAACTATGGCCAATCTATTAGAAGAGAAGGAAGAGCTTCGCGATTTGGTAACCCGGTATTGTTTATACATTGACTCTGGTCGGTACGATGATTGGGTTGGTACCTTCACCGAAGATGGGGTGTTTGACAGTCCAATCCTTGGGCGTTGGCAAGGTAAGACGATGCTCAAGCAATTTACAGAAAAGTACCGTGCGTGGACTGGCGCGTTTCAGCCGCGCCATTGCGTGATGAATGTTCTACTGCAAGTCGAAGGCAACCATGCGACTGGCGAATGCTATTTGCTTGCGACTCATGCTGATGCAAAGAAGGTGGAACTGGTCGTCACTGGTCGTTACGAAGACACGATGGAAAAGGTCAATGGCAAGTGGCTGTTTAAAGAACGAAAAGTGAAGCCGGATAATCGACCCGCGCATAGCTAGTAGTTAGTCAATGCGGAGTTGAGGGGGCGTGGAGGCGTCATTCCCGCGCAAGCGGGAATCCAGGAGGCTAAACTACAAGGCTGTGCTTAATTTTCCTGGATGCCCGCTTGCGCGGGAATGACGGACAGGAGCCCTTCAAAATCGCCCTGATAGAATACTAGTCAGGTAGAAACCTCGTGCTATTCCTTCGCGCGCGAGACGTATTGGCCTGTTTCGGTATCGACGCGGACGGCTTCTCCGACCGCAATAAAGGCCGGTACGCGCACGATCATCCCGGTTTCCATCGTCGCTGGTTTGAGTTCGTTGGTGACCGTGGCTGTTTTCATCGCGGGGGGACAATCACTGACAGTTAAGTCAACCGTTTTGGGCAAGGTGACGCCGATCGGCTTTCCTTCGTGCAGATCAATACGAATTTTCAGGTTCGCGGTCAGATACTGTACCGAATCACCAAGCTCATCTTTCGAGAGTGAAATTTGCTCGAACGTTTCCGAGTTCATGAAAAAATAGTCACCGCTAGATTCGTACAAATATTCCATTTCTTGTTGATCAAGGACGACACGATCGGCCTTTTCTTCTGAGCGAAAGCGGTACTCAGTCTGTGTCCCGCTGCGTAGGTTACGCAATTTGCTGCGGACAAAACCCCGCCAGTTTCCTGGGGTGACATGAGTTGTTTCCATAACGCGATGGAGGTCATTCTGATGCATAATGACATTGCCCACGCGCAACTGGGTTGCGGGTACCAACATACGGACGATCCTCCTGACTAACGATTGGGAATAGGCATTACTCTATCATTGGGTCCAAAAGAGCGAAAGGGATTCACTGCAACTGATCTTCGCCCGATGCTGGTGGTGCAAAGATCGGCGAAGCATGATGATGGACGAGGAACCACTGCCCATCTTTTTTCTCGAAGAGATTGGTCGAAAGGACTTGAGAGCGTGAGGGGCCATCATAGCCATTCGCGTCCAGGTTTTCGATCATGACGACCCAGGCGAGAGAGCCGGAGACTTCTGCGCGGACATCGGTGAGGGTGAAGCGCATAGAAAACGTATTGTCAAAAATCCGCTCCCAACTGGTCATGATCGGCCCCCAACCACACAACAGCGGCCACCCTGGATGGACACACTTAATGTGACTGGCTCGCAGCCACACTTTCTCCATTTCCGAGATTTCCAGTGTTTCAAAGGCGCGATAAAACGCTTGGTTGGCGGAAATAACCGCTTGCACGTCTTCCATGGGTTCCTCTTTTCTTTCCTGTCGGCCAGGAGTGTTGTCGAGTGTGGAGACGATCGCTCGGGTTCCGCGTCTATGGCTTCGGCGCCATGAACACGAGCACCGTGATCCGTTCCGAGGTTGGATTGCGCACGGCATGTTCCACTCCGGCTGGTGCTAGCGCCGCATTGCCAGGACCCAGGCGACGAGTTTCTTGGCCAATGCGAATTTCGGCGGTGCCGTGAAGAACGTAATAGACCTTATCTGAGTCTTTATGTGCGTGCCCAGTCTGCGTCTGCTCCGGCTCAAAACAATACACGTCACAAAACATCCGCTCAGTGTCGAAAATGTTGACCTTCTTCATCTTGTCCGATGCAAAGGTCACGAGGGCGCTGACATCTTTGAATACATCCATACAGTCCTCACTACTCGGGGCGTCATTGTTCCCTTGTGTATACTGCACCTGCCCTGGGAATGACAAGCAACGCAAGAAGACGAAAACCGAAACGGGGAAACGGGGAAACGGGGAAGAAAGGGAAGGAGGGGTGGTCTCCAGTTCTCCCATTCGCCGATTCTCCGTTTCGTTCTTCGGCTCGCACCTGGTTGCTGTCTGTGCAGTGCTGTGGCATTGCTAGCCAACGAAAGGGGCCGAAAAATATCATGCCAGAGTTACCTGAAGTCGAAACCGTGCGTCGCAGCCTCGAACCGTTTCTGGTTGGACAGACAATTACGCAGGTTGAGGTCCGTGAACCACGGTTGCGTCGCCCCCTTCCTTCTGAGTTTGCAGGAACGCTGACCGGACGAACTATTCGCGCCATTGATCGTCGCGGAAAATATCTACACTTTCAACTCGATGATCAGCAAATTTGGCTTGTCCATCTCGGCATGACGGGACAATTGATTATCGAAGCGCACGCCGTGCTCCCTCTGGCGCACGATCATGTGCGCGTGGCGCTGAGTTCTGGTCAACATCTCCGGTATAACGATCCTCGACGGTTTGGCTTGATGGTGGTGGGAACGGCAGCCGAGATCGAGGCCGTGACCAAACTCGGGCATGAGCCGCTCGGAAAAAAATTCACCACTAGTTATCTTGTTGCAACCGCGCAGCGCACCCAACGCACGATAAAAGACGTGCTGATGGATCAACGCGTTGTGGCTGGGGTCGGCAACATTTACGCGAGTGAACTGCTCTTTCGCGCCGGCGTACGTCCGGGCCGTGTTGCCGGGACATTAGCGCGCGCGGAAATCGAGCGGATCGTCAAAATGACGAAGACCGTGTTACAGGAAGCAATCCGCCATCGAGGGAGTTCCATCTCAGACTATCGCGATGGTGAGGGGAAAGAAGGGGGATTTCAGCAACGCTTTCGTGTCTATGATCGAGAAGAAGAACCGTGCCGAACGTGCCGAACGGCCATCTGTCGCGAGACGCGTGGCGGACGCAGTTCATTTTTCTGTCCAACGTGTCAGCAGTAGATATAAAAGCGTATAGGCAAGGCCCGCTTTCGTGGTTCAGTGTTGCCCTTGAGTTTCGGGCGCTCCCTGGCATACTGTACGCGATGGGAAGCGGAATACTCTTGAGAGGAGGCGGTTGGCGTGGATCTTCCCCAATGTAAGAAATGTCAAAAAGGACTGCTGGTCCCGTTATCGGATTTCGGCCCTCGTGGTGCATCCCTTCAGTACAAAGTCTGGAGTTGTATCAACCCTGTCTGCGGTTTCACTATCCGTATTGATAAAGGGATCGTGTTGTACGGAATGAAAGTTGGTGAAACGAAGCGGCTGTGAGGAATGGCTGTTCTAACAGAAAAAAAGACGGAGAGAGGCAGGAGGCTCAGGCTGCGCAGCGGTCGCAGAGCCCCTTCATCTGAATAACGATATTCTTCGCGGCAAGCGCGCGCGGCATCCCTCGCGCGGGAGAAATACGGACGTTGACATCAGGCAAGCACGCGACTTCTCCACAGTCGGTGCACATAAAGTGAGGATGCTCACTTTGGTGACCGCGCTGTCCTCCACGCCGGAGTTCAAAGCGCCAGACGTGATCACCAACGTCGGTGCGCGATAATAGTCTCACCTCGGTGAGGTCAATCAGATTGCGGTAGATCGTCGCTCGGTCAAATCCCTTTTCTTCAAGCGCTGCAAAAATCTCCGCGTGACTCATCGGCGTTGTTGTCTCTTGGAGGTATTGCAACACGGCAACGCGTGGGGCGGTGCTTCGCAAGCCAGAGTTGCGAATCGTAGAACGCAGTTGACTCATCAACGAAATGGGTTGTCGCTGCTTCATAGCGGCCCTTACCCTAGCGCGTTGCGGAAAGAATCGCAACATTGTGATGATGAGGGGAAATGCTACCCATGAGGAAAGGTGTAATGAACGAACCACGCGACGGCAAGGAGAAAGCACAAGCTTGCAGTTGCCATCTGTCCAGGCGGAAAGTCGTAGTGATTGGCGAGCACGAAAGCGACAAGGCCGGTGCCGAATGAGACAAGCGGGGCAAGAAAAAACATCGTGCGAATTTCATGTCCCAGGTTCTTCGCAATAAGAGCAGGCAGGACCAAACAGGCAAAGGCGTAGACTACACCCGAGACATGAATCGAGAACCCAATCGCAATGCCGAGCCAAATCGAGAGTGCAGCATCCCACCACGCGACTGGGACACCGACAGCGCGCGCCATTTCTGGATCGAGGACGACAAGCAACGTGGACTGATACCAGAGCCCTAGTGCGCCTGCGGTGATGAGTGTCAGTGAGGCAAAGAGCCAGACATCGGTTGTCGTTGCCCCAACGATCGTGCTCGCAAGAATATGATTCACTTCCTCCAACCCATGCGGGCTGTGGGCTAAGAGTAGCACTGAGCAACTGATGGAGACAAGAAACACCCAACCTGTGATGGCTTCATGGCTCTCGCGGCCGGCAGTTTTACTCCCGCGGGTGGTGAACAGCGCCGCGAGAATAGCGAGCAGCCCACCCATAATGCCGTGAAAAATATGCGAGCGCACCCAACTCTGCTCATCGTTTGTGAGTAAGCTGCCGATGACCATACCGATCGCAATGCCGAGTGTCGCTGCCTGTGAGACTGCCGCGCCAATGAAAATCTGATCGCGAGCGACAACCAGAACACCGATCAGGGAGAGTAAGATGCCGATCAGCCAACCGGAAATATACGCGTTGTGAAACAGCGGCCAGGACGCAAGAAACTCGGCGATCACGGGACATCTCCAGTCACGATTGAAGGGACTACGCGAGCCGAGGCATTGGGCAGTAGCGAAGTCTCTCCTTCATAGATTCGCGCTAGGTTGCCTGGGGTCAGGATTATTTCTCGTGGTCCAGTGAGCATCTGTCCCGAATAGAGCAGCCCAATGTGAGTGGCATATCGTGTCGCAAGTTCCACATTGTGAGTCACAAACAGAATGGTTTGTTGTTCTGACTGATTTACCGCGGCAAGCAAGCGGAGCAGTGCATCTTCGGCTGGGAGATCGAGGTTATTAGTTGGTTCATCAAGGACTAACAGTGTAGGGCGACGAATAAGCGCGCGCGCGACGAGTGCTCGCTGCCGTTGTCCGCCGGAAAGTGACCAATAGCTCTTTTTTTCCGACCCCAGGAGTCCCATTTTTTCCAGCGCCCATATGAGATGTTGGCTCCGTTCAGCCTTGTTAACCTGGAGTCCAACTAAGCCTAATAAGACAAACTCACGTACGGTGATTGGTAGCGTATGATTCAGGTCGCACCGTTGAGGGACGAACCCAGTACGCTCACGGCTACCAAGCTCTGGATGCAGCCACAAGGTCCCAGCTTGTGGCGCAAGCAGCCTCAACACTGCACGGAGGAGCGTGCTCTTGCCGCCGCCGTTTTGGCCGAGAAAGAACCAGAACTCTCCAGCCTCGACGTTGAGGGTGATGTCGCGCAAAACGACATGAGTGCCGTAGCCGAGAGCAAGGCCGTTCATCTGTATGAGTGTTTGTGGAGTAGCCACTGTCATCTCCTCGCGCGAAATTTACTGTCTCACTTATTGTTGCTTAAAGCTGCCACAAGTTGGCGCACGTTGTAATCTGCCATACTGAGATACTCTTCCGTGCTTGGCCGCGCACCGGCCTGGTGCGCCATGTTGACGACTTTCGCTCCGGTATTCTGCGAGACGAAATCTGCATAACGTGCATCATAATAGGCAGACGCCAGTACGGCTTTGACCCCATTCGCTTTCATGAGGTTAACCAGATCACTAAGATGTGAGGTTGTAGGCGGGATACCAGGTTTCGGTTCCAAAGTCCCTATCAGACTGAGGCCATAGCGTTCGGTAAAGTACGGCCACATATTGTGATCGGCGACGAGTTTCGCACCGTGATAGGGTTGAAGCAGCGCGAACCAGCCACCCAACAAGGCTTGTTCGCTTTGGCTTTTGAGAAAATCATCGAGCTTGCCGCGCGCAAAAAGCGCTGCGAGTTTCTCGATGTCATACTTTTTTGCCAACGCCTCACCAGCGAGGGCAGTCCCCAGTCGCTGCCGGAAGGAAGCGTAACGGTCAGCAAAGTACTGCTGGCTACCAGGTTGCAGGTCACTGAAGCGATCCCGCAGGAGTCCCGCGACGCGCAGGCCATTCAGGGGATCAAGCAAATAATGGGGATTGCCGAACGGATGGACATCGCCCATTGAGCGATCAACTGCGACGGTTGGCACTTCGAGTGGAGTAATTGCTGTTGAGGCATCGACGTATCCGCGTGCGCCAGGAAGTACGTTGCTATTACGCGCCTCGCGCAATAAAACCGGAGCCCAACCGATTTCGAGGTCCATACCGATTTGAATGTACGCGTCGCACTCACTGAGAGATTTAATAAAACTCGGCTTCGCTTCAACAAAGTGCGCATCTTCGGTTCCTTTGGCGAACGTGACAACCGTGACCCGATCACCACCAATCTCTCGCGCCAAACTGCCCAATTCTGGGACTGTGGCGCAGACTTTGAGCGGTTGGGCGAGCGCGGGAGCTCCAAACAAGAGCAGTACTAACGAAAATAAGAATGTTCTTACTTTGTCATTCAACATAGGGATAATCCTCGAAAGACGTGATGCGTGAAAATGAAAAGCTGATGTTGCACAACGCCGGGTTCCTCGCCCAGAAACGTCTGGCGCGCGGCCTGCGACTGAATCATCCCGAAGCCGTGGCGCTTATCGCGACGCAACTGCTCGAGTTCATTCGCGACGGCTAG
>Ga0209069_10002154_pt1 | contig 10111 bp, 6 predicted proteins | sample Str013_2_FD_187202 | JGI IMG/M metagenome (GOLD analysis project Ga0209069, IMG submission 187202) | Freshwater sediment microbial communities in response to fracking from Pennsylvania, USA - Straight Creek_MetaG_SC_2013 (SPAdes) (version 2) | ecosystem: Environmental > Aquatic > Freshwater >...
CAGCAAGGACAAGGACGTCGAACCGCCGGCGAAGCTGGTTAAATTTCCGTCGAAGCTGTCGATCACCAAGGCGTGGAGCGAAGGCGTCGGCGGCGGCAAGAAGCAGATGAAGCTGCGGCTGGGACTCGGACCTGCGATCGACAATGGCGTGGTGTTCGCCGCCTCGCACAAGGGCGAGGTGATCGCCGTGGGCTTGAAGAAGGGAGACCGGCGCTGGCGCAAGGACGTGCGGCTGCCTTTGTCGGCCGGCCCCGCGGCCGGTTCGGGTCTCGTGGTCGTGGGCAGCAGCAAAGGCAATATCGTCGCTTTGGATGAGGCCTCCGGCCGCGAAGTCTGGCGGACGCGGGTCAACGGAGAACTGCTGTCGGCTGCGGCGATTTCCGAGAAAGTCGTAGCCATACGCTCCGTCGACGGCAAGCTGCATGGGCTCAATGCTGCGAGCGGAAAGGAATTGTGGGCGGTAGAACAGCCCGTGCCGCGCTTGAGTTTGCGCGGAACGGCGGCGCCGACCATTGCCCGCGACATGGCCATCAGCGGCTTCGACAACGGCAAGATCATGGCTGTTCAGTTGAGCAGCGGCGATACCGTCTGGGACACGGCCCTGGCCTCGCCGCATGGAAAAACCGAGCTCGAGCGCCTCGTCGACGTCGACTCTTCGGTGCAGATCGTCGGCGACAACGTTTATGCCGTCGGCTTTCAGGGCCGCGTGGCGATGCTGGCCGTCGATTCGGGCCAGATTTGGTGGGCCCACGACATGTCGAGCAATCGAGGTCTCGCCGTGGACGAAGACACGCTGTTCGTCGCGGGCGCCGACGGCGTCATCGTGGCGCTGCGCGGCCGCGACGGCTCCGAAGTCTGGCGCAACGACAAACTGAAGCGGCGCGGTCTGGGCATGCCGGCCGTCACCAGCACGGCCATCGCCGTGGCTGATTTCCAGGGATATCTGCACTGGCTCGACAAGACCACGGGCGAGCTGGTCGCGCGCGAGCGCGTCGGCGGCGACCGCGTGACGAATCCGCCGGTGGCCGCGGACGACACGGTCGTCGTGCTGACCGACGGCGGCAAGCTCGCCGCGTTCCGCGCGAATTCCAAGCCCAAGACTTAAAGGTCCGGCGTTGCTTCCCGTCATCGCGCTCGTAGGCCGGCCGAATGTCGGCAAGTCCACGTTGTTCAACGCGATGACCGGAACACGCGATGCTTTGGTCGCCGATTTGCCCGGCCTGACGCGCGACCGGCAATACGGCTATGCGCGCCGCACGGACGTGCCCTGCATCGTCGTGGATACTGGCGGCCTGGTTGAACAGGCCGAGGGCATCGAGGCGTTGATGATCGGGCAAACGGAGCGCGCGATCGAGGAGGCGGACCGGATCATTGTGGTCGTGGACGGCCGCGCCGGCGTCACGCCGCAAGATGCGTTCGTCGCGCGCCTGATTCACAAGAGCGGCAAGCCGGTGTTGCTCGCCGTGAACAAGACGGAAGGATTCGATTCGGACATCGCCGTGGCGGATTTTCACTCGCTGGGTCTCGGCGAGCCGCACCCCGTCGCCGCCGCCCACGATCAGGGCGTGGAGTCGTTGCTGGAAGCGGCGTTGGCCGGCTTCGCGCCCGATCCGAACGATGGTCCCGAAATCACCGGCATCAAGGTTGCGGTCATCGGCCGGCCCAATGTCGGCAAGAGCACACTGATCAACCGGCTGCTGGGCGAGGAGCGTCTGGTGGCGTTCGATCAGCCCGGGACGACGCGCGATGCGGTGATGGTGCCGTTTGAGCGCGATGGACAGCGCTACACGTTGATCGACACCGCGGGCGTCAGGCGGCGTGCACGCATCGAAGATGCGGTGGAGAAGTTCAGCGTCATCAAGACGCTTCAGGCGATTGAAACGGCCCATGTGGTCATCGTCGTCATGGACGCCCAGGAAAACGTCGCGGTCCAGGACGCGAGTCTTCTCGGAACGGTGATCGAGCAGGGCCGCGCATTGGTTCTGGCGATCAACAAATGGGACAACATTCCGACGGAGCAGCGCGACTCGATTCGCGGCCAGATACAGCAAAGCATTACGTTTGCGGATTTTGCGCCGCTGCACTTCATTTCAGCGAGGCACGGCAGCGGCGTCGGCGAAATGCTGGCCTCCGTTCGCAAGGTTTACGCAGCCGCGATGAGCGAACTCGCGACGCCGGCGCTGACCTCGGTTCTGGAGGCGGCCATCGAGAGCCACCAGCCGCCCTTGGTCAGCGGCCGGCGCATCAAGCTGCGCTATGCGCACCAGGGCGGACGCAATCCTCCGGTCATCGTCATTCACGGAAATCAAACCGATCATGTTCCGGACGCCTACCGGCGCTATCTCGTTAACGTCTACCGCAAAGCATTTGATTTGATGGGCACGCCGGTGCGGGTGATCTTTCGCGGGGAGGAAAATCCGTTCGCCGGGAAGCGTAACCCCTTGACCCCACGGCAGGTCCGAAAGCGCCGCCGGCTGATCCAGCGCAACAAGCATTAAACACGGCTGGACGAGGGCTGCCGATTGGTCTAGCGTTTGGAGCCGTTGAACACGCCGCCCAAAGGTGCCGACCGTGTCCCCGTTTCTGAAACAAAAAAAAGTCTGGATCCCCGGCGTCATCGCGGTTCTGTTGGGTTTTTATGCGCTTGCCGGTTACCTGTGGGCGCCGAAGCTTCTTCGCGGCGTTTTGCTCGATGGGATTCAAAAGAACCTGGGCCTGACCGCTCAGGTCGGTGAGATTCACATCAATCCGTTCCTGTTGGAACTGGAAGTGAAGGATTTCTCCTTGCCGGGCGATGGCGGCGCCAAACTGCTCGGATTCGAGCGTTTGTTCGTCGACTTCGAGGTGTCTTCCGTCTGGCACCGGGCCTTCGTCTTTCAGGACATTGAAGTTGCCGGTCCCTTTGCCTACGCAGTCGTGTCGCCGGATGGTCGTTTGAATCTGGCGGCGCTGAAGCCAAAGCCCGCAGCGACGCCGCCGCCTGTGAAGGTGAAAAAGGCTGATGCACCGCTGCCGATGATCGAGATCGCCTCCTTTCGCGTTTCGCGTGGCCTGGCAAGCTACGAGGATCGCTCCCGGGGGGACCATTTCGCAGTGAAGCTCGATCCGATCAGCTTTGAGCTGAAGGATTTCACGACGGGAGTCGAGGGTGGGCGCTTCAAGTTCATGGGGTTGACCAAACTGGGCGAGCGGCTGCAATGGCAGGGGCATTTGTCGCTGCAGCCCTTGGAGTCCGACGGCGAGTTTCAGATCGCCGGATTGCATGCGCAAACCATTTGGGACTACGTGAAGGAGCAGACCGCCTTTTTCGTCAATTCGGGCGTGATCGGCCTGAATGGCGATTACAAATTCGCGCTGCGCGAGCAACCGGAGCTGCACGTCAAGCTTGCGCAAGTCTCTTTAAAGGATTTCGGCATCCGCCCTGACGAGCATACGGAGGATTGGATTTCGGTTCCGAGCTTGACGGCCGCTGCGACCGATCTTGACCTTGGCAAGCGCAGCGTGAGCGTCGACTCCGTCACCATTGACGGCGCCAGGATCAAGACATGGCTCGAGCGGGACGGGCGCGTCAATTTGTTGAGTCTGGCAAAAGCGCCGTCCCAGTCGGCACCTCTTGCGAAAGAACCCTCGCAAGCGCTTCCCGGTGCAACGCCTCCGGCCGCCCAATCAAATGGGGTGGCGTGGCAAGTGAATCTGCGTCAGTTCGCGGTGAACAGCGCGAACATCGATTTGCAGGATCGACGCACGACTCCGGCCGCTCGATTCGCGATCGCGCCGCTGAATTTGAAGCTCACCGGAATCAGCCTGGATCTGGCCAAGCCGCTGGATGTGAGCCTGGACACCGGGATCAATGCAGGCGGGCACCTTGCCGTTGCGGGGGTTCTCACACCATCGCCGCTCCGCACGGAATTGAAAGTTAACGTCAGCGGATTTCCGCTGGATTCCGTTCAGCCCTACGTTGCGCAGCGAACGGCGCTCACGCTGCTCGATGGCCGCTTGAATGTCGACGGGAACCTGCATTATGCGGCGGCCGTCGACACGGGCGCCGTGCGGACGGGCGCTGCTGCGGATCCCCGCAAGAAGCCGGCGATGGAATTCGCGGGCAATGTGTCCGTCGACAAGTTGCATACGGTCGACAACGAATTGCACAAGGACTTCATCAACTGGAACCGTCTGCAAATACAGAAGATGATTTTCCGTCACAGCCCGGACGGTCTGGATATCGAGAGAATCGCGGCGAACAAACTCTATGCCAGGGTTTTGATCGAGCCGGACCGCAGCATGAACGTCGCGCGGATTCTCGCCGGGCCTAATGGTTTGCCCAAGGTCGCGGCTCCGGAAGATGGCGGGCCTGACGGCGAAGCGCAGCCAGAGGCCAAAGTGCAGCCCGTGAGCGAAGCGCCGCCGCAAGCCGCTGGCATGCCGCAATCCCCGCCGCCGATGCCGATGAACATTCGCAAGATCCTCGTGCGGGCGAGCAGCGTCAATTTCACGGATTTGTCTGTGCAGCCGAATTTCTCCGCCGGCATTCTGGCGTTGGAGGGTTCGGTCACCGGACTGTCATCAAAAGCGGGTTCCCGGGCGAAAGTCGACCTGCACGGTCAGGTCGATCGTTTCTCTCCGGTCGCGATCCAAGGCGAGGTAAACGTACTCAGCGGCGCGTTGTACACCGATTTGTCGATGACCTTCCGCAACATGGAACTTACGACATTCAATCCGTATTCGGGAAAATTTGCCGGCTACAACATTTCGAAGGGCAAATTGACGACTGAGCTCAGCTACAAGATCGATGGTCGCAAACTGAACGCGGGGCATCACATCAGCATCGACCAGCTCGAGTTCGGCGAAAAGACCGCGAGCAAGGATGCGGTCACATTGCCGATAAAACTTGCAGTGGCGTTGCTCAAGGACCGCCATGGGGTCATCGATCTGGATGTGCCGGTGACGGGTTCGCTCGACGATCCACACTTTCGTCTGGGCCCGATCATTTGGAAAGTGGTCGTAAATCTGCTCGTGAAAATCGTGACATCACCATTTGCCTTGCTAGGATCGATGTTTGGCGGCGCGCCCGATATGCAGTTCGTGGATTTTCCGGCCGGTATTGCCACGCTCGATGCGGCAGCGCAAACCAGGGTGAAGACCATCGCAAAGGCGCTCATCGAGCGTCCGCAGCTGAAGATTTCCGTGCCGCTGGCCGGCGTCCCGGATCTGGACCGTCCGGCCATGATCGAGGCGCACCTGATTGAAAGCGTTCAGGCCCAGCAGCAGCTGAAGGCGCCGCATAAGAAGGGGGGACAGGAGCGGACCGTGCCGCCGTTCGATTCCCTGCCCGCGGACGCTCAGCTGGAATTGCTGACCTCCCTATACAAAAAGGAATTCGGATCCAAACCGGAATTTCCACCCGCGGGATCGGAACAGGATGCCGCGGCCGATTCAAAGGCGGCGGCCAAGGCTGCGAACCTGGACTTCCTGAGGCAGGCGCTGCGCAAGCACTACGGCGTCAGCGACGATGAAATCAAGGCGCTTGCACAGAAGCGCGCGGAAGCCGTCCAGCAGATCTTGCTCTACGAAACGCAGATCGATCCGTCGCGGGTCTTCCTCGTGGCAAACGGCAAAGCCAAGGCGCAGGCCCAGGGCGTTCGATTGGAACTCACGCTGGAGTAAGTCTTGACCGATTCACCCACGATCACGATTCTCGACGGTGGTACCGGGCGCGAGCTCAAGCGCCGCGGCGCGCCGTTCCGTCAGCCTGAGTGGTCGGCGCTTGCGCTGATCGAGCGGCCCGAATTCGTCACGAATGTTCACCAGGCCTACGTCGATGCCGGGGCTGATGTCATCACGACCAACAGTTATGCTGTCGTACCCTTTCACATCGGGGCGGAGCGGTTTGCGAGCGATGGCGCCAGGCTTGCGGTGCTGGCGGGCCGGCTCGCGCGTGAGGTCGCCTCAGCTGCGCCCCGGCGCGTGCGAGTGGCCGGTTCCTTGCCGCCCATCTGCGGGTCTTACCGCGCGGAGTGGTTCGATCCTGCGTTTGCCAGACCGATATTGAAATCCCTGGTCGCGGGTCTTGCCGGTTCGGTCGATCATTGGCTCGCCGAGACGCTGAGCGCCGTGGCCGAGGCCGAACTCGTGCGCGAGGTGTTGGGGGATGACCCGAAGCCATTGTGGTTGTCTTTCACTCTGAATGATTCCAGCGCCGTTGCCGGAAAGCCGAAATTGAGGTCGGGCGAACCGGTCGCGGCGGCCGTGTCTGCCGCCCTCCGGCTGCGGGCGTCTGCGATTCTATTCAACTGCAGTCAACCCGAGGTCATGGGTGATGCCGTGGCGGGGTCTGCGGGGGCCGGCATTCAAATAGGCGTCTATGCCAACGCGTTTCCACCGCAACCACCCGATGCCAAGGCAAACAGCAGCTTTACCGAGATTCGCGAAGATCTCACGCCCGCCGGTTACCTGACCTGGGCCCGGGATTGGGTTCGCCGCGGCGCCGTAATCGTCGGCGGCTGCTGCGGAATCGGGCCCGAACACATCCGGAATCTGTCGCAAAAGTTCAAAAAATAGCGTCCCTGTCAAAGGGCTTCCGCCCCAAAAAATCCTTGCACGTTCTGCGTGCGCGCTGCGTTTACATGATGCATCGCATTGTTTTCGCGCACCAATTGGGTGCGCGTCGCGCGATGTATCTTGGTCAGTTCCCATCGCAACCTCCTGATCTGTTTCACATCATGGTTCCTGGCACAGCGCGTGCTTAAGCAGCGTCGTGCGATTTCAAAAAGGGAGGGGTGTCAATCGATGAAACTGATCACAGCCATTATCAAGCCATTCAAACTGGACGACGTTCGTAAAGCCATCAGCGATGTCGGCGTGCAAGGAGTGACCGTCACCGAAGTTCGCGGCTTTGGACGCCAGCGCGGGCACACGGAAATCTACCGTGGCGCGGAGTATGCAGTCGAGTTTGTGCCAAAAACCAAAATCGAGATCGCGGTCTCCGATGAATTGTCGGAGCAAGTCATCGAAGCGATTACACGCGCCGCTCAAACCGGAAAGGTTGGCGACGGCAAGATCTTTGTTTTCGATCTCGCTCAAGTGGTGCGCATCCGCACCGGTGAACGAGACGCGAGCGCCATTTAGTCACTAGGGGGATTAGCATTGATGAGTAATTTGTCTCGAATAGTTTTCGTTGGGCTGCTGGCGCTGACTGCGTCGGTGGCGTTAGCCGACGAGTCAGCGCCCGCGTCCGCCGCATCGGTGGCGACGTCCGCGGCCGCACCGGCATCGGCGGCGGCGCCCGCACCCGCTGCTGCTGCTCCAGCGGCGGCGCCCGCAGCCGCGGCACCGCCGGCTCCGACCGAGCCGTTCCTCGTGACCTTGGATAAAATCAACTCGGGTGACACCGCCTGGATGCTCACATCAACGGCACTGGTGCTGATGATGACGATCCCGGGCCTGGCGCTGTTCTACGGTGGCATGGTGCGCAAGAAGAACGTGCTTGCGACGCTGATGCAGAGCTTCGCGATCACCGCGCTGGTGACGATCCTGTGGTGGGTGATCGGCTATTCCTGGGCATTCACGCCGGGGTCGCAATGGCTGGGCGGTTCCTCGCGGGCGTTGATGAACGGCATGTCGTTCATGAAGGACGCCGGAAAGCTGTCCGTTTCGCACCTGGCGACGACGATTCCGGAAACCGTCTACGCGATGTTCCAGCTGACCTTCGCGATCATCACGCCGGCGCTGATCGCCGGCGCTTTTGCGGATCGCATGAAATTCTCGGCCATGCTGGTGTTCATGTCGGTCTGGTCGCTCGTCGTGTACGCGCCGATCGCCCATTGGGTCTGGGAACCAAGCGGCTGGCTCGCCGTGAAGGGCGTGTTGGATTACGCCGGCGGTACGGTCGTCCACATCAATGCGGGCATCGCGGGCCTGATGAGCTGTCTGGTGCTGGGGAAGCGGCTTGGCTACGGCAAGGAAGCAATGCCGCCGCACAATCTGGTGCTGACCTTGATCGGCGCCTCGCTCCTCTGGGTGGGCTGGTTCGGGTTCAACGCGGGTTCCGCGGTCGCCGCCGACGGCCGTGCGGGCATGGCGATGGCGGCGACGCAAATCGCCACCGCCGCAGCCGCATTGGGCTGGATGTTCGCCGAATGGATCACGAAGGGTAAGCCGAGCGTCCTGGGCATCGCCTCTGGCGCCGTTGCGGGTCTGGTCGCAATCACGCCGGCTTCCGGTTTCGTGGGTCCCACGCCGGCCGTCATCATCGGTCTCGTTGCCGGTGTGGTGTGTTTCCTCGCGGCAACCTCACTCAAGAGCGCGCTCGGATACGACGATTCCTTGGACGCCTTCGGCGTGCACGGCATCGGCGGCATCATCGGTGCGCTGCTGACGGGTGTGTTTGCCAGCAAGGAAATCAGCGGCAGCGATGGTTCCGTGATCACGCAGTTGTGGGGCGTCGGCACCACCGTGATTTACGGCGGCGTCGCGAGCTTCGTCATTCTGAAGGTCATCGACATGACCATCGGCCTGCGCGTCACCGAAGAGCAGGAACGCGAAGGTCTCGACATTTCGCTGCATGGTGAGCGGGTCGATTGATCTGGAGTCGATTGGCGATCAGCCAAATGGCGATTGCGACAACAAAAGTGAACTCCCCGGCGGCGCTTCGGCGCCGCCGGGAGACCACACGGCGCAATCGTAGGTGAACGGGAGAATTGAGACGACGGTCGCGCGGCCACCGCTGCCAGTGATGCGATCGATTGGCCTGTAAATTTTAAGGGGTATTGAATCTTATGAAGAAATTTGGAACTGCATTTACGACGTTCGCGCTTCTGGCGGGCAGTGTCATCAGCGCGGCGGCCTTGGCCGACGAGCCCGCCAAACAGGCTGAACCTGCGAAGCCGGCAGCTCCTGGCTTGAGCGATGTGCTCACATCATCGGGAATCGCGGTGACCGGCTATGTGGCCGCATCGTATTACGGCTCGAACGGCTACCCGGTGAACATTCACCAATTCGACGTCGAACACAATACATTTCAGCTCGATCAGGCGGGTTTGCAAGTCGCCTATCAACCCAAGGAAGGCTTCGGCGGCTTGGTGGACATCATGGCCGGTGAGGACGCCCGGCTCCTGCACGCCGCGGAAGACGGTCATGACACCTCGTGGGACGTACGCCAGGCGTTCGTCCAATACGCGACGGGTTCTCTGACGGTGATGGCGGGAAAGATGCTGACTCTGGCGGGCGCCGAAGTCATCAATCCGACGCTGAACACCAATTTCTCCCGTTCGCTGCTGTTCTTCGACTCGGAGCCTTTGACCCACACGGGCCTTCGGGCGACATACGCGATCAACGACACGATGACGGTGACCGGCGGCGTCAACAACGGGTGGAATACGACGTCGACGTCGTATGGATCGAAGACCGGCGAAGTCGCTTTCGGTTGGACCCCCAACAAGACATTCGGGATCACGGTCCAAGGATATTTTGGGAAGGCGCTTCCGTTTGACGACGAGAAGACCTTGATCGACGTGGTCGCGACGTACAACGTGACGTCGGCGCTGACGTTGATATTGAATTTCGATGCGAACGAGCAGAAGAATGCCGATTTTGCCGGCAGTACTGCGAAATGGAACGGCGGGGCGCTGTACATCAATTATGCGATCAACGACCAATGGCGCGTCTCCGTGCGCGGCGAATATCTGGACGACAAGGACGGATTCCTGACCGGCGTCTCGCAGACGTTGAAGGAAGGCACGATCACGTTCGGATACGCGCCGGTGAAGAGCTTTGAATTGCGTCTGGAAGGCCGTTATGACAAGGCTCAGGAAGATACCTTCTTCAAGACGAGGGATGCCCTCGCGGCGGTTGTTCCCGATACGAACAGTCTGACGGGATTCGCGCTGCAAGGCGTTTTCAAGTTCTGATCGTCGCACGGAATCGCGGTGTCTCAGGGGCGGGCCGAGTTGATCACTCGGCCTGTTTTTATTTGCGGATTTGATATTCTGAGCTGATGTAGCGGTCCAGGTTCTCGTGCAGGAATTGTATCCGCCGCTCCTGGCGGCACAGATACATGCCGTCAAACCCGCGCGAACGCACGCCTTGCTGCATGCTCGCGACGATCGACATATCC
>Ga0209069_10002155_pt1 | contig 10108 bp, 8 predicted proteins | sample Str013_2_FD_187202 | JGI IMG/M metagenome (GOLD analysis project Ga0209069, IMG submission 187202) | Freshwater sediment microbial communities in response to fracking from Pennsylvania, USA - Straight Creek_MetaG_SC_2013 (SPAdes) (version 2) | ecosystem: Environmental > Aquatic > Freshwater >...
CGCGGAGCGCTGGCGCTACACCGAGGCCAATCGCCTCGCGAAGTCGTACTGCGAGCGGCTGCTGCCGATGGTGCGATCAGGGCGGATGGATCGGCTGCTGTCGGAATCCTACAACGCCGAGCGCCGCAAGCTGATCGGCGACACCGCCTCGATGGAGCAGCGGCCCGGCCTTATCGCCGGCTTCGGCGGCAAGGTGATCATGAAGGGCACCACCGGCAAACGCACGGCGGTCAGCGCGGCGGGGGCGGGCGAGCCGACGGTCGGGGAGATCCATATCCATACCGGTCATGGCGCCGACGACGTGGGCCGCGACGGCCGCGTGCGGGGCGATACCACCCACATCGACATCATCGACAAGGCCGGCAACATGTTCTCGGCGACGCCTTCGGGCGGCTGGCTGCAATCCTCGCCGGTGATCCCGGCGCTCGGCTTCCCGCTCGGCAGCCGCGCGCAGATGTTCTGGCTGGACGAGAGCCATCCGGGCGCCTTGAAGCCGGGCAAACGGCCCCGCTCGACGCTGTCGGTCGGCCTCGCCTTCCGGGATGGCGAGCCCTACATGAGCTGGGGCACGCCGGGCGGCGATCAGCAGGATCAGTGGAGCACGCAGTTCTTCCTGCGCCATGTGCACGCCGGCATGAACCTGCAGGAGGCGATCGACGCGCCCGCCTGGCATACCGAGCATTTCCCGGCCTCGTTCTGGCCCCGCGCGGCGCGGCCCGGCGTCGTCGTGCTGGAAAACCGGCTGCCCAGGGCCACCATCGAGGAGTTGCGGCGTCGCGGGCACAAGGTCGAGGTGGGCCCCGACTGGAGCGAGGGCCGGCTCACCGCCACGTCCCAGGTCGGCCCCCGCCGGCGCGCCGCCGCCAATCCCCGCGGCATGCAGAACTACGCGGCCGGACGATGAGCGCAGCTGGTCGACTGATATCAGACATCGTGCGAGCGTTTCAGGGGCGGAAGCTTGCGCCACCAGAGTTTGTTGCCGCTGCTTTCCTGGCCGTCCTTGCGTCCATGCGCAGCATGGCTTTGCCATGACGCGATGCTCCGCGTCGTCCGGCTCCCCCCAACCATGAGATCAGCTCGCCTCGTCGATGCCGGGAATGGTGGCGAGCTCGGGAATGCCGAACATTTGCGCCCAATTGCGCGGCGTGACGATATCGGCGGTACCCTTGGGGATATAGTGCAGGAACAGCAGATCGCAGAACGCGGTCTTGCTGGCGCTCGGCAGGGCGTCCCGATAGTGCCACTGGCTGCTGCCGGAGAACACGATGCCGCTGCCCGGCGTCAGCACCTTGGATTGAAACCTGAGGTGCGAGGCTTGCTTGATGGCGGTTTGCCAATCATCGTCCAGCTCCAGTCGCTCTTCCGGCCAGGGCACGATCTGGCTGAGGTGGATCGGCCAAGGCTGGCTCTGGTCGATGCAGACGTCCAGGGTCCACTTGGCGGAGGGGGCATCCAGATGTGGCTCGCAGATGCCCATGCGCGTGTAGAGGGACAGGAAGTTATAGCTCGGCTCGACCTCTTCACCGACGAGTCCCGATACCATTTCGACCAATTCCCGCTGCATCTGCGTGAAGGTCGGGTTGTTGTGAACCACGAACCGCCCGAAGCTCTTGATCTCGTGCATTTCCAGGGTGTGCTTGGGGATCGCCTCGATGGTTTTCTTGATCGCCGCAAGCTGGGCAGCGCTGAACAGGTTCGGCACGTCGGTGACGGCAAAATTCGGGTCGGTTCTCAGGACTTTGAAACTGTCGACGAACTCCGGCAGCCGTGCCGGCGCCAGCCTGCTGATCATCTCCTTTGCCGCCAGGTATTTGTTGAGCCAGACGGAATCGTACCATTTGAGGCGGTTGCTCATTCGGGTCACTCTGGGGTTCTGGATGTTGGAAAACAGGTCTAGCGACTGAGCCTGTTGGTGTCGAGTCCGGCAACAGCAGCAATGGCGGGATGCGCCGGTCTCGACGGAGGCCGAGGCGGGACCCAGCCGTGCCGGCGGCATTGTCCTTGACTTGCCGTCAACCGGCGTTGCACTGACGGGCGATCTTTAAGCAAGCGCTCCTGAGCTGCGGTGTGTTGGAGAGTCGGATAGGGAATTGATGATCACAGATCTGGCAAGCCTCATTCAGCCGATGGCCGAGGCCGAGTTCATCGCGCGCTTCGTGCGCAAGGAATTCACGTTCCTGTCGGGTCCGCGCGACGAGATCAGTTCCCTGCTCTCCCTGACCGAGATCAACAGGCTGCTCGACAGCGAGGCGATCGGCCCGCCGCGCGTGCGGCTGCGACGCGATGAGATGGCATTTCCGACGAGCTTTTATTCCGATCCCGAGCTCGGGACTCTATATCCGGCAACGATCCAGGATGCGCTCCGCAAAGGCGCCTCGCTCGTCATCGACGACATCGGCCCCTTGGTCCCGCGCTTGCACCGCCTGGAGCGCGCCCTCGAGCGGCGCTTCAAGGAGCGCGTGTTGATCAATGCTTATCTCAGCTTCAACAAGGGCGGGGCGTTTGCCGCTCACTACGACAATCACGATGTGCTGGTCGTGCAGGTCCATGGGCGCAAGCGGTGGCAACTGCTCGGCGCGGTCGAAGCCTCGGCGGTTTCGGTCAAGCCGCCCCCCAAGGGCGCCAGGGGGCCAACGGAGGTCAGCTGGGAGCGGGACATCGAGCCGGGAGATCTGCTGTTCATCCCCCGCGGCGGCTGGCACCGGGCGGCGGTGCAGGGTGACGTGTCCATACATCTCACGATCACCCTCGTCAGCCGCACCGGGCTCGACTACGCGAAATGGCTGGTCGATCAGCTCGGCGCGGACGACCTGCTGGCACGGGACCTGCCGCAGCTGGCCGGCAACGCAGCGCTGGACGCCCACGACACGACGGTGAAAGCGCGAATTTCCGAAATTTTCGCCCGGCTCAGCGCGCAGGCCTTCCTTGCCGACAAGGACGGGCAATGCCGCACGGTGACCCGTTTCAACCTCGGCGAAGCGTGGGCGCCGGCGGAAAGCGATATTCTCTTATCCACCCTGCGCCGCCCGTTGCGAGCGAACGCCGGGGAGGGCGCGGCCCACGTCGAGGTTCATGCTGGCGGGCAGGCGCATGTGCTTGCCCCGCCGCTGTATGCCGCACTTGCCGAAATCGACAGCCGGGACGAGGGCATCGGCTACGGAGCTTTGAAGGATAAACTGGCCGACAAATGGGCCGCGGATGCCGTGCAAGCGGCAATCGCCAGGTTGGCGGAAAAGGGCCTGATCACTGTCAGGCCGCACGATTGGGACAGCTGATGTCTGCTCCCTCTCCCCGTTTTGACGGGGAGAGGGCCGGGGTGAGGGGCGGCAATTTGCGCAGGTCGCGCCTGTTGCCGCCCCTCACCCGGCCTCCGGCCACCCTCTCCCCGTCAAAACGGAGAGAGGGACAAAAACCCTTCCCTCCAACCACGAGGATGACGCACTACCCATGAGTGGCATCGCAGGCATCATCCGCTTCGACGGCGGCCCGGTCGAGCCCGGGCTGATCGGGAAAATCACCGGCGCCATGCCCCATCGCGGGCCGGACGGCATCAACCATTGGGTGCGCGGATCGGTCGCACTCGGCCACTGCATGCTGCGCACCACGCCCGAATCGCTCGAGGAAACCCAGCCGCTCGTTAACGAGGATGCGAGTCTGGTGCTGGTCATGGATGGGCGCGTCGACAACTGGGAGGAGCTGCGCGCCGAGCTCTTGGCCAAGGGCGCGCGGCTGCGCACCCGCGCCGATGCCGAGCTGGTGCTGAGGGCCTACGAGTCCTGGGGGAGCGAGTGCCTTAACCGCATCGACGGCGACTTCGCGCTGGTGATCTGGGACGCACGCAAGCGCGAGGCGTTCTGCGCGCGCGACCGGGTGGGGCACAAGCCGTTCACCTATCACTGGGACGGCAAGCGGCTGGTGTTCGCCTCCGAGCAGGCCGCCCTGCTGGGGTCGGGTATCGTGCCGCGGATCCCCAATCTCGGCATGCTTTCCGAGTTCCTCGGGTGCGAATTCCACTCCCATGACGAGACGCTGTGGACCGGGGTCATGCGCCTCCGTGCGGCACACCGGATGAGCGTGACGAGCCGCGCCGTCGAGATCGCGCGCTACTGGGAGATCGACGTCGACAGGACCATCACGTACAAGCGGGACGAGGACTATTTCCAGCATTACCGCGAGCTGTTCGCCGAGTGCGTGAAGCGCGCCTCGCGCTCGCATCTGCCGGTCGCCTATGAGGTGAGCGGCGGGCAGGATTCGTCGGCCGTGTTCGCCATGGCCGACCATCTGCTGCGCAAGGGCCAGCTGCCGGCACCGGCCATCGACGGCTATACCCAGGTGTTTGCCGAGGATGATCCCGCCAACGAGGTCGCCTACGCGCGGGCCGTCGGCGCGCATGTCGGGCGGCCGATCCATGAAGTGCCGGGGGTGGTGCCGCCGCTGTCGTGGTTCGAGGCCTCGGCGCAGCAGGACCAGGATTTCCCCGGCTATCCGAATGGATCCATGACACTCGCTCTCAGGCAGCGGATGGCCGCGAGGGGCTGCCGGGCCGTGCTCAATGGCGAGGGGGGCGATGACTGGATCGGTGGCCGCCGGACCTACTATGCCGAGGCGCTGGCGGAAAGGGATGTGGCGGCCCTGCTCGGCTGCTACCGTGCGGATGCCGCGGAGTTTGGTGTGCTGCGGCCGCTCGCCTGGTTTGCCAAGCACGGATTGCTGCCGATCGTGTCGGGGCCGATAACAGGGAGCGCACTGGGAAAGTTGATATTTGGCCAGAAGATCAACAACGGGCCGGGCGGGGCCTACTGGCTCTCTCCCGAAATGACCAAGATTTTCATGGAGCGTCGCGCCAGGATCGGACAGAGCGACAGCCCGCGGGTGCGCCGGTTGGGCCAAATTTATATGCTTGGTCACCTGTCTAACGCCTTCGGCAGCCAAATCACTGAAAGCATGGAGCGGAAATCTGCGGGCTTCGGAATGGAAGAGCGCACGCCGATGTATGCCCGGAAATTCATCGAGTTCGCGCTTGCGATTCCGGACCGACTGCGGCAACGCGGCAACACAGGCAAGTTCATTCACCTGAAAGCCTTGGACGATCTGTTGCCGGCGATGGTTACCCGCCGTACAACCAAGGCGGAATTTTCGGACTCGTTCCTTCAGCATCTGAGGGGCATGGCAGATGTATTTCTCTCGGCACTGCCTCGGGAGCGGGCCACTTGGGTGAATGCGGACGGATTGGCCAGGCTTTATCAGGCTCACTGCTCTACAAAGTATGGACACGGCACAAACTGGGAGCTATGGAGTCTGTACGGGTGTCACTGCTTGGACGCGGCGAAGCAATTTCGTTAGTCAAGATCGAGGAGGGGTGTGGCGATGGACGCAGATAAAACAGGTCTGGCTGTGAGTGCTGGGGACGGTGCCGCGCAGGCGGTCTCTGCAAAAAAGCGATATCAGCGCCCGACGCTGACCGAATACGGCTCAGTCGCCGCGATCACCGGTTCGATTACGGCCACCAACACGAGCGATAATCATAAGAAGATGACGACTGGGTCCTCGATCGCCTTCAAGGAGAACTTGGCCCGTATTGGCGAGCACCCGGCCGGGTTCGGTCTGTACCTGTTCGATTACAAGGCCGAGTACCGCGATGCCTGGGGGCATGGCCGCCGCTTCGGCGTCATGGCCGAGGAGGTCGAGCGCATCGTTCCGGGCGCTGTCGGTCTCGACAAGGACGGCTACAAGGTGGTCGATTATGGCCGCCTCGGCATTCGGCCGGTTGCCCGCTGAAGCGGAACGTCTCGAGCGCTGTGATCTGTTTATAAGACACCACCGATGTCATCCTTGGCACAGGCCTGAGGATGACATGGTGTTTGCCCTTCCCGTTGTCATCCTCGGGCTTGTCCCGAGGATCCGGCGTCCGGCACGCTTCGAAGCCAGCCCGATGGCTGGATGGTCGGGACAAACCCGGCCATGACAGGTCCTGGGTGCATCATGAATGGGCCAGAACACTAGTGGGGCTGCTCGATGAGCACATCGGCTACGTTGCCGATGACAGGCGTCTCGCTTGTTTCCGGAGGGCGTTGGTAAGTTTGGTGCGCCCCGGCGATGTTGTCGCCGACGTCGGTTGCGGCACGGGCATTCTCGGATTGCTGTGCCTTCAGGCAGGCGCGGCGAAGGTCTGGGGCATCGAATCGACGGCCATGACCGAGGTGGCCCGCGAGGCCATGGCGCGTGCGGGCCTCGGTGATCGTTACGCCTGCATCCGCGGCCATTCCCTGCAGGTGGAGCTGCCGCAGCCGGTGGACATCGCCATCTGCGACCACGTCGGCTTCTTCGGATTCGATTACGACATTATCGCCACACTCGGGGACGCGCGGCGGCGCTTCCTGAAACCGGGGGGCCGCATCGTCCCCTCCCGCATCCGGCTGCAGCTCGGGGCGGTTCAATCGCCGCGCTGCCGGGACAAGGCCGAGGCCTGGCGGGCCGTGGAGGTTCCCTCCGAATACCGCTGGCTGCGCGATTTCGGGATCAACACCAAGCTGCCGATGATGCTGACGCCAGACGAGATCCTGGGCGAGCCGGCGATCCTGGGCACCATCGACCTGGGTGCCGACAATCCGCCATTTCTCTCGTTCCAGGCGGAGCTGCGCGTGGCCCGCGACGGTGTTCTCGATGGCGTGGCCGGCTGGTTCGAGTGCGAGCTTTCCGAAGGAATCTGGATGACCAATTCGCCGCTGTCGGGCGCGGCGATCGCGCGCGAGCAGGCCTTCCTGCCGATCGATCAGCCGCTCGCGGTGAAGGCCGGCGAGATTTTGAACGTCTCGATCATGGCGCGGCCGGCCGGCAACCTGATCGCCTGGACGCTCGAGGCGCGCGCCTCGGGGCGACGTTTCAATCATAGCGCGTGGAAAGGGTTGGTGCTCGCGCCGGAGGATATCGTGCGCTTTCAGCCCGACCGCGTGCCGCGGCTCAGCCGGGCGGGGCTAGCGCGCCGGATCGTGATGGAGTATTGCGACGGCAGGCGGACGAACCGGGAGATCGAACAGGAGGTGCTGCGGGACCATCCGCAGCTGTTTCCCTCACGGGAGGCGATCTCCAGCTTCATTCTGGGTGCGCTTGGCAGGGATAGCGAATAGTGGCCGATCTCAGTTTGCTGGCAGCGCGCGTTCAATACCCGCTCGACGGCGTCCCCTTCCATCAGTGGACAACCGATGGCCCGCTGAGCTTTGCCTTCTATCGTACCCGGGACGGCTATCTGCTGCGGTTTGCCGAGCTTGCCGATTTCCAGGTATCCGCGGACGGCCGGCATGTCACGGGCGTGCCGGCGCCGGGCGCGCCGCTCGCCACCGTCGAGCATCTCTACCTCAACCAGGTGCTGCCGTTGATTCTCAGCCGGTCGGGCAAGCTGGTCCTGCATGGCAGCTCCGTCGATGTCGGGGCCTGTGCGATCGCCTTTCTGGCCGATACCGGCCATGGCAAATCCACATTGGCCGCGGCGTTCGCCATCGACGGCTGCCCATTCCTGACCGATGACGGCGTGCTGCTCGATCCGGTCGGCGCTGGATATACGGTGATCCCCAGCCATCCCTCGATCCGGCTCTGGGAGGACAGCCAGGACGCGCTGCTGCCCCACGATGCGCTGACGGCGCCGCCTGTCCTCTATACCGAAAAATGCCGCTACGTCGCCGGCTCCGAGCTCAGTCATCGCGATCGGCCGCAGCCGCTCGGCGCGGTCTATGTGCTGGGGCCGGGCGACGTGGCGAACATCGAGATGCGGCGCTTGGAGCCCGGCCAGGCGGTTGCCGCCGCGATGCAGCACGCCTTCATTCTCGACATCGAGGATCGCTCCAGCCTGGCGGCCCATTTCGACCGGCTGGCCAAGTTTGCCGTGTCGGTCCCCTGCTTCCATCTCGACTATCCAAGGTGCTATGAGGCACTCCCCCGCGTCATCCGGGCGATCCGGGCCCATGCCGCAAGCCAAGGTTGTGATCCATGAAGCTTTCCGACAAGATTTCTGTCCCGCCGCAGGTCATGGCCCGCAAGGTCGGCGAGGAGACCGTGCTGCTCGACCTGGCCAGCGGCACCTACTTCGGGCTCGATCCGGTCGGCGCGCGCATCTGGCAGCTGATCGAGGGCGGCAAGTCGCTCGCCCAGGTGTGCGATGTGATGGTCGAGGAATACGATGTGACGCGCGAGGTGCTGGAGCGCGATGCGCTGACGCTGACCGCCGAGCTCGTCGAGAAGAAGCTGATCAGCGTCGATTGATTTGGTGTAGGTCGGGAATGACCGGTGGTGAGGTTGATTTCGTCCGGCGCCTGGCCCGGCTGGCGGCCCGCGACTGGTGGTTTCTCGGCATCGCCGCCAAGGAGCTGGGGTGCGCCCGCATCCGCCACCTTGTGCGGCCGACCGGCGAAATTCTGCTCGAGCTGCAGGCGCGGCAAACCAGTGCGGCCGCGCTGACGCCCGCACAGGTGGCCGATGTGACGCGGCTCGGCTGGGCGATCGGAGCCGTGTCGAACCGCGTGCCCTGGCGCGCCGATTGCCTGCTGAGGGTGATGGCGGCGGACCGCTGGCTGCGCCGCTGGCAGCTGCAACCCGAATTCTATCTCGGCGTCACCAAGGACGCGGGCGGCGTGTTCGGCGCGCACGCCTGGCTCAGCTGCGGCGGGCTCGATGTGACCGGCGGGGAGGCCGGCGCGTTCACGCCGCTGATCGCGCCGCCGCCGCGGGGGGCGCCGGGCTGAGCAGGCGTCCCGGTTCGTGAGCCGACCCGGAGGTCAAGCTGAGACGCCAGACGGGCGCGACCGGCCATGGCGGCGGACCCATTCTCAGGGCACCTGAACCGGGCCCGTGCCGCTCTCGAGCCACCCCGCCAGATCCCCGAGCGCCCGCTCTGCGATCGCGCGTTTGCGCAGCACCCCCCGATCCTTGGACTTGAGCCGCTTGCCGTCCGTCCCGGTTTCTACAACTTCAAGTTCCGGGAACAGGCCGAAATTGACGTTCATCGGCTGGAACGAGCGGGGACCGCCATGCTCCTCGGTCCACAGATGGCCGCCGGTGATGTGCGTGAGGAGTGCGCCGAACGCCGTGGTCGGCGGCGGTGGCGGCAGCGTGCGTCCCTGCCGTTCGGCGGCGGCAAAACGACCCGCCAGGAGCCCGATCGCGGCCGATTCCACATACCCCTCGACGCCGGTGATCTGGCCCGCGAACCTCAGATCTGGCCGCAGCTTCAGCCGCAGCTCGGCGTCGAGCAGCCTCGGACTGTTGAGGAACGTGTTGCGATGCAGCCCGCCGAGCCGCGCGAACTCGGCGGTCTGGAGGCCCGGGATGCTGCGGAAGATGCGCACCTGCTCGGCATGCTTCAATTTGGTCTGGAAGCCCACCATGTTCCACAGCGTGCCGAGCGCATTGTCCTGGCGCAGCTGCACGACCGCATAGGGCCGCCGTCCGCCCTCGTGCGGATTGGCGAGGCCGACACCCTTCATCGGGCCGAACCTCAGTGTCTGGGCGCCGCGCTCGGCCATCACCTCGATCGGCAGGCAGCCGTCGAAATAGGGAGTGGTCGCCTCCCATTCCTTGAAGCTGGTCTTCTCGCCGGCCAGCAGCGCGGCGATGAACGCCTCGTACTCGGCCTTCGACAGCGGGCAGTTGAGATAGTCGGCGCCGGTTCCCCCCGGGCCGGCCTTGTCGTAGCGCGATTGCATCCACGCCTTGGAAAAGTCGATCGAGCCTTTGTGCACCACCGGCGCGATCGCATCGAAGAACGCGAGCCCGGCTTCGCCGGTGAGCGCGCCGATCGCCTCGGCGAGCGCCGGCGAGGTGAGCGGCCCGGTGGCGATGATGCTGCTGCCCCACTCTGCCGGCGGCAGGCCCGCCACCTCGCCGCGCGCGATGCGGATCAGCGGGTGGGAGCGCAGCGCGCTGGTGACATGATCGGAGAACGCATCGCGGTCGACCGCCAGCGCGCCGCCGGCGGGCAGCTTGTGCGCATCGCCCGCCGCCATGATCAGCGAGCCGGCGCGGCGCAGCTCGGCATGCAGCAGCCCGACCGCATTGGCCTCCCAGTCATCGGAGCGGAACGAGTTGGAGCAGACCAGCTCGGCGCAGCCATCGGTCT
>Ga0209069_10002156_pt1 | contig 10106 bp, 7 predicted proteins | sample Str013_2_FD_187202 | JGI IMG/M metagenome (GOLD analysis project Ga0209069, IMG submission 187202) | Freshwater sediment microbial communities in response to fracking from Pennsylvania, USA - Straight Creek_MetaG_SC_2013 (SPAdes) (version 2) | ecosystem: Environmental > Aquatic > Freshwater >...
ATGACTCGTCCACGTGTCGGATGGCCGTCTCGTCGGCCGACACGTACAGCAGCCCGGCAGGTTCCGCGCCAAGCCGGAACCCGACGTCGGCGGCAGACAGGTCGCGATACAGGTCCAGCGTTTCCCGATAGAGCGCCGCAAGGATCCGGTCGAACGGGTGCTGGACCACGCCCGAGTTCGCTCCAGACGCACCGGACGCCAGCCCGTCCCGCTCGATGAGCGTCACCGACGCCCCGCCCTCGGCGAGGAACGCGGCGGCCGCCGTCCCGACGATGCCGCCACCGACGACGACGACGTCCGACCCGGTGGCACTCATCGAGCCAGCCTATCAGTCAGCCGGCCGCTTCAGGGACGGCCCCGACCGCTGGTGCGACGCGAGTCGTCAGGCGATGGCGGGGCGCCGTGCTCGGCCGGCCGCACGCAGAGCGATCTCCACGAACGGTCGCATCCGCTGGTTGAGGTCCATGTACGTGTGCTCGAAGGCATCGAGCCGTTCGGCGTCTGTGCCTGCGGTCTCGGCGGGATCCTCGAGCCCCCAATGGAGCGAGTCGTGCGGCCCCGGAAACACGGGGCAACTCTGGCGCGCGCGATCGCACACGGTGATCACGTAGTCGAACGACTGGCCGAGGAATTCGTCGACCGATTTGCTGCGTGCCCCCGACCAATCGATGCCCGCATCGGCCAGGACCCGAATGGTGTACGGGTTGATCCCTGTGGGCACGGTTCCCGCCGAGAACACCTCGAAATCCGCGCCTCCCTGGCGTCGGAGGACGGCCTCGGCGATCTGACTGCGTGCGCTGTTGCCGGTGCAGACGAAGAGCACGCGGATCGGGGTGTCGGACATCGGTCCGTCCTTTCTTCGTTGATGTGCGCGGCCCGCGGCGGCGACCGTCTGCTCGAGGTCGACCAATTCGGCGTCGAGGCGATCCAGGTCGTCACGCTGACGGGCGATCGCCGCCCGTTGTTCGGCGAGCAACGGGACGAGACCGCGGTCGACCTCGCCGCGCTCGAGACACAGCCGCGCCGTCCGTCCCGCGTCCTCTGGCGCGAGGCCGAGGCGTCGCAGGCTGACCACCAGGCGGAGGCGCGCCACGTCCTCGTCCGTGTACTCGCGATAGCCGTTGGCCCGCCGTGTGGCCGCCGGCAGGATGCCGACGGATTCGTACCAACGGACGGCGGACGGCGCGACGCCGGCCAACGCGGCGAGTTCGGAGACCCTCATCGCCGAACCGTACACCTTCAAGTCACTTCAAGGTCAAGTCGCCGGGCGACATCGAGGTGGTGACCGGCGGGCTGGATCCTCAGCGCGCCGGCTGCGCCACCGTCTCGGTCGCCAGGGTCGGCTCTGGTCCGGCCTGGCGGAGACGATAGATGGCTGTCACGGCCCCGAGCACGAGCGCGACACCGACCCACTGCGGCGGATCGAGCCGCTCGCCGAGGAACAGCGCTCCGGCCGCGATACCGACGATCGGGATCAGGTAGAACGACATCGCGGCGAGCGACGCGGGGACATCGCGCAGGGCGGCGAGGTAGAACCAATACGCACCGGCATAGTAGAGCGCCCCCGACACGACGGCGCTCGCGACGCCGTTCAGGGTCAGTGAGGTCGGAACGACCGAAGCGCCCAGGACGCCGACGACCGCCAGGAGGACCGCTGCGAACGCCAGTCCGTGTGCCTGCTGGGCGAACACGACCTGCCCCGTCTCGGCGGCCTCGGGGAGCCACCGTCGCGTGAGGACGGTGTAGGCCGCGCAGCAGCCGACGCCGGCCAGGGCGAAGGCGACGCCGATCGCCTGCCCTTGGCTGGAGGGGTCGAAGACGACGAGCACCATCCCGGCCAGCGCGACCAGGGACAGGACCGCGAGTGCCGGCGTGATCCGCTCGCGCAGGAAGATCCCCGCAAGGATGAGGATCATGATCGGCTCGACCGCCCAGATCAGCACGGACATGCTCGCCGATATGGTGACCAGCCCGACCAGGCTCAGGGCATACGCCATCCCTGGATTGAGGATGCCCAGCCGGCCGAGGAGCGGCGGCCCGTCGCCGCGGATCGAAAGACCCTGGCGTCGCATCAGCACCAGCAGCACGGCCAGGCTGACCGTGAGCTGGATCGGCAACAGCGTGAGTGGCGGGATCTCATCGAGCGCACTCTTGCTGATGACCGTGCCCAGACCCCAGAACGTGGCGGCGAGGATCAGCGCGACAAGGTCGGACCGCGCGATCGCTCCGCGGGACGCGCTCATCGGATCAGCAGCACCCGTCGCCGCCGCAGCAGCCGAGCTGGGCCATTGCGAGCTCGCGCGGTGTCGCCAGGTCGATGAGCGGTCGAGCGTCGGTGGGCTTCGAGGCCTTGATGATCGCGCTGATCATCCCGTCGACCACGGTGTGCGAGGGCGTGATCGAGATGTCCGCCAGGCCGACCGCCTCGAGCCCTTCGCGGAACTCCGACACCGACAGCGCGCCGGCGATGCAGCCGGCGAATGAGCCACGTTCGGCGCGCTCTTCGGGCGTCAGTGAATCCTCGGCGACGATGTCGCTGATGCCGATCCGGCCACCCGGCCGGAGGACCCGGGCGATTTCCGCGAAGACGGCCGGCTTGTCCGCTGCGAGGTTGACCACGCAGTTGCTGATGACGACGTCGATCGACTCGGCGGGCATGGGAATGGCCTCGATGTGTCCTTTCAGAAACTCGACGTTGGTGGCGCCCGCCTCGGCGGCGTTGTGCTGCGCCAGCGCCAGCATCTCGTCGGTCATGTCCAGGCCGAACGCCCGACCGGTCGGACCGACCCGCTTGGCCGAGAGCAGGACGTCGATCCCGCCACCCGAACCGAGATCGAGCACACGCTCGCCCGGGTGGAGGTCGGCGACCGCGGTCGGATTGCCGCAGCCGAGTGACGCGAGGACGGCCGCGTCGGGCAGCTCGTCGCGCTCGGGGGCGGAGTAGAGGGCGCTCCCGATGGTCTCGGGGTCGACGCAACAGGACGATCCCTGCGAAGCGCGGATGGCAGCCGCTGCGTAGTGCTCGCGGACCGTCTCGTGGATGGTCTCGGTGGTCATTGGTTCGGACTCCTCGGGACGCAACAGCTTTTGTGTCTGCTGTATTGATACTTGACGATATAGATATCTGTCAATACAGTGGCAGCGGATGAAACGCCAGACCGACCCCGACGTGCTCCTCCTCCAGGCGGCAGCCGACCCGACGCGACTTGCGATCCTTCGCCAGCTGAGCGACACGGATGAGGTGTGTGCCTGCGACTTCACAGCCTGTTGCGAAGTCAGCCAGCCGACCGTCTCGCATCACTTGAAGGTCCTCCGCGACGCCGGCTGGATCGACGGGCAGCGGCGGGGGACATGGGTCTTCTACGCCCTCCGGCCGGAGGCGATCGAGCGCTTCCGGGAGTTGGCCGGCGCCTTAGGACCGGCGCTCATGCCGCCATCGACGTCCAGACGCCTGCCGGTCCTCGAGGCGCGGGCGTAGGACCGAACGCCGATAGCCGGAGACAGGCACGGGCGGGACGTATCGTTCCCCTGTGCAGACCGAACTCGCCATCCTGGCCCTGCTCGTCGCCGGGTACGGGCTGATCGCGGCGCGGCTCGACCGACTGTCCGTCGGACCGGCCCTCGCATTCCTGGCGATCGGGATCCTCCTCGCCGACGACGTGCTCGGGCCGATCTCCCTCGAGCCTGCGGCCGAGCCGATCAGGGTCCTGGCCGAGGTGACCCTGATGCTGCTCCTGTTCGCCGATGCGTCCACCATCCGCGCTCGTGCACTGGAGCGAGATGCAGTGCCCGTCGGACGCCTGTTGGTCATCGGGCTGCCGCTCACCATCATCCTCGGCATCGTGGTGGCGATCGTGTTGTTCCCGGGCCTCCCACCCGGGCTCCTGCTGCTCATCGCGGCGACCCTCGCACCCACCGATGCGGCACTGGGGCAGGCGGTCGTGAGCAACGCGGCCGTCCCGGCTCGTGTCCGAAGGCTCCTCAACGTCGAGAGCGGCCTCAACGACGGGATCGCCACTCCATTCGTCTTCCTCGCGCTCGCGCTGACGGCCGCTGAATCCACGGGTGGCTCGGGGTGGTTGGCCGAGGCACTCACCGAACTCGTCATCGGGATCGGCGTCGGCACCGGCCTGGGGTATCTCGGTGGATCCCTGCTGCGCCTGGCGGAGCAGAGGTCGTGGACATCGTCGGTGTCACGACAGCTGTTCGTGCTGGCCCTCGCGGCATCGTGCTACCTGGTCTCGATCGGTGCGGGCGGCAACGGCTTCATCGCCGCATTCGTCGGAGGGCTGGCTTTCGGTGGAGGCAGTCGGGGTCAGGAGCACGATGCCGTCCGGTTCACGGAGCTTCAGGGCTCCGTGCTCGCGATCGGCGTGTGGATCGCTTTCGGCCTCACGGTGGCCGGCAGATTGCGGACCGACCTGTGGGATCCGACCGCCATCGGATACGCAGTCCTGAGCCTCACCATCATCCGGATGGTCCCGGTCGCAATCGCGCTGGTCGGCGCCCGGTTCAGGCTCTCGACCGTTCTGTTCATCGGCTGGTTCGGCCCACGCGGTCTCGCCTCGATCGTGTTCATGATCATCGGTATCGAGGGCCTGGCCGAAGCCGGCGTCGATGCCGGACCGTTCACCGCCGTCGTGGCGTGGACCGTCCTGCTGTCCGTGATCCTGCATGGGTTGTCCGCTGGGCCGCTTGCGGCGCGCTACGGTCGCCGGGTCGCCGATCTCCCATCCGGGTCACCGGAACGAGAGGACGACGTGGAACCGCGGCCGACCCGCGTCTGGTGGGCAGGCGAGACGCCGCCAGGGCCGGACCACTAACCGGGAATCGCGGGAGACGTTGTCGACGAGGACGCCCGTCAGGGTAAGCCCGCTGCCCGGCCGGTCCGAGCTTCCGCCATATGCACGTCAGGCGAGCGCACGTCAGCGATCGGCCGACAGCTGGGTCGTGAGGCGGACATCTGACACGATCCACCAGCCTTTCGGGTGCGATCCACGCTCAGGACGGTCGGCGGACGATGGAGACGGCCTGACGAGCGCTCGCGTGGCGGGCATTTGTCAGGAGCGGACTGCCGCCGCCGATTTCGGCCGGTGGTCGGCCTCGACGTCGCCGGGCCGGCGAAACCCCGCCCGCCCGGGCGGCCCGGTCACTCCCTCATCAGCATCCCGGCGGCCTCGCGCTCGAGGTCGATGTACGGCTCGCCGCTGACGTCGACGGCGACCCGCCTTATCGTGCCGCCGGTGAACCGGTACGGCCGCTCGCCGGGATAGTCCTCGGTGACAGGGTCCCCGACGTCGCGGCCGACGGCCAGCCCTTCGCCGGCGATCATGTAACCGCCGGGCTGCGTCTTGATCCGACCCTCGCCGACCTTCGTCTCGCCGTGGTAGAGCGACAGGACGCCCTCCGCGACAGGCGACGGTCCCGCGCCTTCCTTCTCGAACGACGCGGACAGGATGAGGTTCTGGCCGGTCGGCAGGTCCACGGTCGCGACGACCTTCTGCTCGAACATGCCGACGAAGCTGTTGACGTAGTGCAGGCGGCCGTCCTTCACGTACAGGGCATGGCCACCGAACCTGGAGCCCTGCGAGAACAGGACACCCTGAGCGCCTGGCTCCGGGATGTCCACCAGCGCACCGATGACGAACGAGCGGCCACGCACCGTCACGGCCTGGGCCTCCGGGACCTCTGCGTGTTCCGGGAAATAGACGTAGCGGGCGCGCCGGGCCGATAGCTGCGGACGTGGCGCGATGAAGATCTCAAGGGCCGAGCGATCGTCGAGCGGGAACCCGTCGTTGGCGCCGGCTTCCGCGTACCACATGTTGACCATCTCGCGGAGCTTGTCCGGCTGTTCGGCGGCGAGGTCGTGCAATTCGGAGCGGTCGACGTCGGTGTGATAGAGCTCCCATTCGTCCTCGTTGAAGTGGCTCCAACCGCTGATCGTCGGGTGGGTCGTGATCGCCTTCCAGCCGTCGTGCCAGATGCCGCGCGATCCGAGCATCGAATAGAACTGGGTGTGGCGGGCGCCCGGAGCGGCGTCGTCGTCGAAACTGTAGCGCATGCTGACGCCGTCGAAATGGCTCTGGGTGTGGCCCTTGATCTTCTCGGGCGCCTCGAGGCCGAGGGCGTCGAGGACGGTCGGGACAAGGTCGACGGCGTGGTGGTACTGCGTCCGGATCTCGCCCTTCGACTTCATGCCCGACGGCCAGGAGATGATGCACGGGTCGCTCGTCCCGCCGTTGAACTCGTAGCGCTTCCACATCTTGAACGGCGTGTTGAACGCCATCGCCCAGCCGTTCGGGTAGTGGTTGTAGGTCTTCGGCCCGCCGAGCTCGTCGAGCATCGCCAGGTTGGCGGTGATGTCGTCCGGGATGCCGTTCATAAACTTCATCTCGTTGACCGAGCCTTCGGGCCCACCTTCGCCGCTGGCGCCGTTGTCCGAGACGACGATGATCAGCGTGTTCTCGCGCTGGCCCGTCATCTCGAGGTAGTCAAGCAGGCGTCCGACCTGGTGGTCGGCATGTGACAGGAAACCCGCGTAGACCTCGGCCATCCGCGCGAACAGGCGCTTCTCATCGGCGGACAGCGAGTCCCAGGGCCGTGTGACGTCCAGGGGAGGGAACGGCCGGCCGTCCGGGCCCTGGCGCGTCTCCGGCGTGCCGATCGGGTTGATCCGGGGCAGCTCCGTCTCCGCCGGGATCAGGCCCATCGCCTTCTGCCGGGCCAGCGTGGCCTCGCGCATCGCCTCGTAACCCATGTCGAACTGGCCCGCGTACGTGTCGATCCAGTCCTTCGGCGCGTGGTGCGGAGCGTGGGCCGCCCCTGGTGCGTAATACAGGAAGAACGGCTTGTCGGGCGCGACGGCCTTCGCGTCCATGATGAATTCGATGGCCTTGTCGGTGATGTCCTCACCGAAGTGATAGCCCTCGTCCGGCGACCTGGGCTGGTCGACCGGGTGGTTGTCGTAGATCAGCTCCGGGAACCACTGGCTCGTCTCCGCGCCCAGGAACCCGTAGAACCGCTCGAAGCCACGGCCGGTCGGCCAGTTGCGGCGGGTCGATGCGAGGTTCATCTCGACCGTCGGGCAGAGATGCCACTTGCCGACCATGTAGGTATTCCAGCCGAGCTCGCCGAGGATCTCGGGGAGCATCCCGTTCTCCGGCGGGATCGTCCCGCTGGCGTTCGGGAACCCGCTGGCACCTTCTGTGATGCAGGCCATGCTGTTGCGCGTGTGGTTGCGCCCCGTCAGCAGGCAGGAGCGGGTCGGCGAACACAGCGCGGTCGTGTGCCACTGCGTGTAGCGCACGCCGTCACTCGCGATCCTGTCGATGTTCGGGGTGGCGATCGGTCCGCCGTAGCACGACATCGCGCTGAACCCGACGTCGTCGAGCACGACATAGATGACGTTCGGGGCACCCGCTGGGGCGGCAGGAGCCACGAACGGCGCCCAGTCCTCCTTCGAATCGCGGATGTCGGTGCTGATCGTGCCCTTGAACGGCGTCGCCATCTGACCCACTCCCCGTTGTCGTTCGCGTGAGCGGCCATCCTTTCACATCGGCCCCGGGCTCGTCGGTCCGCGTGGCGTCATACTTCGTCCCTCGCGGCATCGGGAAAGGAGTTGCGCGGTCGATGGAACGGGCGGGGGAGCGCAGGCCGGCGACCGATCCGCCGAGCCGCGACATGACGTGGATCCCGGGCGGCACGTTCCGGATGGGTTCCGACCTGCATTACCCGGAGGAACGGCCGGTCCACGATGTGACCGTCGGCGGCTTCTGGATGGACGATCACCAGGTCACCGTCGCCGACTTCCGACGCTTCGTGAAGGCGACCGGCCACGTGACAGTCGCCGAACGGGAGCTCGGCGCGACCGACTACCCCGACGCCGACCCTGAGCTGCTCGTCCCGGGCTCCTTGGTCTTTCGGGCGACGCGCGGCCAGGTGGACCTCGATGACTACCGGAATTGGTGGCACTGGGTCCCCGGCGCGCAATGGCGCTACCCGGAAGGGCCGGGCAGCGACCTGGCCGGGCGCGACCGCCATCCGATCACCCACGTCGCCTTCGAGGACGCGACCGCGTACGCCGCCTGGGCCGGCAAGACCCTGCCGGCCGAGGCGGAATGGGAATTTGCCGCGCGCGGTGGACTCGATGGCGCCGTCTACACGTGGGGCGACGAGTTCGCGCCCAAGGGCCGGATGATGGCCAACACCTGGCAGGGCGAGTTCCCGTGGCAGAACCTGCGCACGGACCGGTATGAGGGCACCTCGCCGGTCAAGGCCTTCCCGCCGAATGGCTATGGGCTGTTCGACATGGCCGGCAACGTGTGGGAATGGACGAGCGACTTCTATCGGTCGTCCCACCCGGAGGTGGCCATCCATGCCTGCTGCGGGCCATCCGGACCGCGCGTGAACCCGCGGGTCACCACCCCTGAAGGGTCGTACAACGTCGGTCAGCCCGGCGCGCAGTTCCCGCGGATGGTGGTCAAGGGCGGGTCGCACCTGTGCGCACCGAATTACTGCCTGCGCTACAGGCCCGCAGCGCGACAACCACAGTCCGTCGAGACGTCGATGGCCCATCTCGGCTTCCGCTGCATCGTCCGACCCGGCGAAGGAGGCTGACGCAAGGAGCGACGTCGGGCTCTCGGATCAGCGCTCTGCGGTGGCCTCCGACGTGGCGACGGTCCGACGCGTCACCTCCGTGGCCACCCGACCGCCTTCGGTGGTCAACAGGTCCAGGCGCTCGATGAGCGGGAGGGCGCCGAGCGATTCGAGGATCTCGCGTCCTTCCGGGATCGATGATTGGACCGCCGACTCGGCCGGCCCGATGAGGGTGGCCATGTCGAGGATCGTCAGCGCGACATCGAACCGGCAGCCCGCCTCGCGATAACCGGCGAGTGCCGAGCGATACAGCGCGAGCGCGTCGGAGGTCCGACCGTCGACCGCCGCGATCCCGGCCTCCAGGCTGGCCAGGTCGTGGTCCACGACCCCGCCGAACGGGCTCCCGATCTGCTGGACCATCTGCCGGGCGACGTCGAGCCGGCCTGCGTGGAGCGCGAAGCGACCGACCATCGAGAAGTCCTCGACCGACGCGCGCGTCGCGGCGTGGCCCAGGAACGCATCCGACCATCGGAGCGCGTCGTCCGGTCGGCCCGCGGCGAACGCACATCGGGCCATCCAGCCGGTCGTGTTGATCTCGGTCTGGAAATCGTGCTCGGCGAGGGACGCTGCGTGGAGTCGCTCGGCGCGCGCCGTGTCGGGCGCGCCGGTCCACGCCGTCGGGTAGTCGCGACACAATGCGAGCCAGTCGGCGTCACCCCGGTCTGGATGCCCATCGACGAGCTCGCCGATCGCCTCGCGTATCCAGGCCCATTCCCCGAGTCGCTCGGCGGCACCCACGGCGTTTCCGGCGTGGTAGCTGTCAAAGGCCAGGAGACCCAGGCGCCGGCTCAGCGCCATCCCCTGGCGCGTGCGTTCGAGTGACCCGCGCGGGTCGCTGTCGACGGTCCCGGAGGCGAGGTTGTTGCCGCCGCGAAGCGCGGCGACATGCTGGCCGTGCGCCCTTGCGTCCAACACCGCGCCTTCGAGGAGCGCGATCCCCTCGCGCTTGTGCCCCGTGTACATCAGGGCGGTGCCCTTCGTGACCATCGACATCGCCACGATCTCGTCGAGCCGCAGCGGTTCCGCCAAGGTCAGCCCGCGATCGGACCATCGGATCGCCTCCTCCATCTCGTTGCTCCGAAAGGCGATCCGCCCGAGGGCCTCGGCGACGAGGGCCGCTGTCTCGCCGGCCTCGCGATGGTCCTCGTCGCCGATCAGGTCGTCCCTGGTCGCCAGTGCTTCGGCGTCCTTCCGGAACGGCCGCATGACCTCGACCGCAGTGGCGATCTGCGCGGCGGACAAGTAGCCTTGCGCGCGTCGCGCGACCGCTCGGATGGCGCCGATCTGATCGCTCAGGGCCTCGTATCCCGCGACCGCGGATTCGAGGGTCAGCTGCGCCTCGTCGTATCGGGACAGGAGGACCTGGAGAAAACCCGCGCGCTCGAGGAGTCGGGCGTGATCGCCCGGATCGCGCGTCACCTCGAGCGCGGCTGTGAGTGCGTCGATCGCCT
>Ga0209069_10002157_pt1 | contig 10103 bp, 13 predicted proteins | sample Str013_2_FD_187202 | JGI IMG/M metagenome (GOLD analysis project Ga0209069, IMG submission 187202) | Freshwater sediment microbial communities in response to fracking from Pennsylvania, USA - Straight Creek_MetaG_SC_2013 (SPAdes) (version 2) | ecosystem: Environmental > Aquatic > Freshwater >...
CCCACGCGGCGAAGATCGCCTTGGTCGCCTGCACCCACTCGCGCATGCGCGGCACCGGTCGCGTCCACTGGGCGCCGAAGCGCTTCTCGATGGCCGGCTTCACCTGCGAGCCGAGACCCAGGCGGAACCGGCCACTTGACAACACCTGCAAGTCGTAGGCGACGTTGGCCAACTGCATCGGGCTGCGCGGGAACGCGATCGCCACATTGGTCATGAGGTCGGCGTCGACGGTGTTCGCGGCGATTGCCAACGGGAGGAACGGGTCGTGCTGACCCTCGAACGTGAACAGGCCGTCAACGCCGGTGGCCATCCGGTCGCGGCACTGCCCTTCCAGGTTGTCGAGGCTCGTGCCCATCAGGACGTCGATCTTGAGTTCGCTCATGCTTCCTCCGGGGGGACGTCGTAGCGCTCGTAGTAGCGCGCGAAGCGGGCGTCGAGCGGGGCGCGGTCAACACCCACCTCGGCCAGCGAATACGTGTGGGTCCCGTACTTGTGTTGCGGGTTGGCGGCGTGGAAGCGGCGGAAGTACGCCTCCTTTTCAGCATTCCACTCGATGCCGAAGCGTTCGTAGATGGTGCCGACCACCGCCACCGGATCGCGCACGACGTCGGCGTAGGCGACGTCGAAGAACGCGTCCTCACCGATCCGATCGCGGGCGTCCATCGCCCGATCGATGAGTGCTGACAACGTCGCCGGCCAGTGTTCGATGATGTAGTCGGTGTGGTCAACATCGCTGAAGGTACCGGTCAGCGACCGCAGGAGGCTGAACGTCGACGCCGCGATCTTCACCGGGTCGCGGTGCGTGACGACGAGGCGCGCGTCGGGGTACGTGGCGAGCACGTCGTCGAGCAGGAGCCCGTACTGCGGTGACTTCAGCTGCCAGCGCCCCGGGCACTCCGATTGCAGCACCTGCAGCACGAGTCGGTGGTGCTCGACCGCGCCGCGCCAGTCCGACGACAAGATCCACTCGTCATAGCTCGGCACGTTGAACGTCGTCGGGAAGAGGAGGCTCTGGAAGTGCTGCGCATGCAACACCGTGCACTCCATCGCGTCGTCGGGTTCGTCGTGGTGGATGGCCTTGAACCCGGGGTTGATGAGCTCGACCGCGCTCGGCGCGGCGCGCGCGGCGACGAAGCGCGGGTCGTCGTGATAGGTCGCGGTGGTCGGCGGCGGGATCGACTCGTTGGCCTCCCACGCGAGCAGCGAACGGTTGTCGGGATCGGCGGCGAGGAGGTGGCTCAACGCGGTGGTGCCGCTGCGGGGCATGCCGACGAGGACGAGTGGAGCCACGACCGGCGAATCCGCGAGCGCGGGATGGGTGCGGTGCCACTCGTACACCCGGAGTCGGTTGGCGAGGTACATGCGCACCTGGCCCTCGAGCGCGAGCAGACCAATCTCGTTGAGGTCGGCTTCGGTCGTGCCCGAGTACCACAACACGTCGAGGCCGTCGCGGAACGTCGCGTCGCCGTAGTCGTCGAGACCAACTTGTCCGGCAACTTCAGCAAGGAGCCCGTCGACGTCGATCACGTGGCGAGCGCGTCGAGGGTGCGGGCCAGCTCATCCGGAGCCGAGGTCGTCGGCACGAGGAAGAACTCGTCGGCGCCGGCGTCGCGGGCGCTGTCGACGGCTCGGCGCAACGCGTCGGGCGTGAAGCACGCCACCGCGCTCGCCGCCCACTCACCCACTCCCTCGCCCATGATCTTCATGTAGGTGTGCGCGTACCCGCGGAGTTGCGCTTCGGCATCGTCACCGAGGGCGTACCAGATGCTCGATGACAGGTGCGGCGCCTCAGTACGACCGGCGGCGTCCCATGCGTCGCGGATCTGCCTGAACGCGGCGGCCATCGCGTCGCGGTCGCCGTCCATGGTCCACGCGCCGTCGACACCGTCGGCCCAGCGCGCCGCGCGCGCGATCGCCTTCGGTCCCATCACGCCGGCGATGACCGGGAGCGGGTCCTGCACCGGCGACGGACCGACAGGGTCGGCGCCGCCGAACGGCGGCTCCCCCGCCCAGATACGCCGCATGCGCGCCACCTGCTCGTCCATCCGTTGCCAACGGCGCTCGAACGAACCGCCAATGGCGCGGTAGTCGTGCTCACGCCCGCCGACTCCGATGCCGACGGTGAGCCGACCGCCCGACAACACGTCGACCGACGCCAGCGACTTCGCGACCGCGACCTCGTCGTGCGCGGGCAGGATCACGATCGTGGTCCACAGCCGCACCCGTTCGGTGAGCGCGGCAGCTGCGGCAAGGTCAACCGTCCAGTCGTGACTCGTGTACGTGATGCGCTCGGGTACCGCCAAACTGGCCCACGGCCCGGTGTCGACCTCCCGGCACCATGCGAGGGTCTCCGATCGCGAGTGCGGCAACATCGTCGGCAACGTCATCGAGAGGTCCATCGCCGAGGAGGGTACGCTCCGGCGCGGAACGATCGCCATGGGGTGTGCCATGAAGCTGGGTCTGGTGTTCGGATATTGGGGTGCGAGTCCCCGCGCGGGCTTCATCGAGGAGGCGCAAGAGGCCGAGCGCCTCGGCTATGACTCGGTGTGGGTGGCGGAGTCGTGGGGCAACGACGCGTTCACCTACGCGGCGTACATCGCCGCGAACACGTCGACGATCAAGATCGGCACCGGCATCGTGCAGATGGCGGCGCGCACGCCGACGGCCACCGCCATGGCCGCGGTCACCCTCGACCACCTGTCGAACGGTCGCCTCATCCTCGGCCTCGGCGTGTCGGGACCGCAGGTAGTGGAAGGCTGGTACGGACAGCCGTCGAACCGGCCACTCGCGCGCACGCGCGAGTACGTCTACATCATCCGGCGCGCGCTGCGCCGCGAGGGTCCGCTCGAGAGCGACGGCGAGTTCTACCCGCTTCCCTACCGCGGTGAGGGCAGCCAGGGACTGGGGAAGCCGCTCAAGATCATGACGCATCCATTGCGCGCCGACATCCCGATCTTCCTCGGCGCCGAGGGACCCAAGAACGTCACCCAGACTGCGGAGATCGCCGACGGCTGGCTGCCGCTCTACTACTCGCCATTCCGCCAAGACGTGTACGCCGACCAATTGAAGGACGCCAAGCCGGGCTTCGAGATCAGCGCGATGGCGAACGTGACCGTGACCGACGACGTCGCCGCGGGGCTGCTCCCGGTCAAGGGGATGCTCGGCTTCTACATCGGCGGCATGGGCGCCAAGGGTCAGAACTACCACACCAAGCTCATGCAACGGATGGGATACGAGGAAGAGGCGCTGAAGATCCAGGACCTCTTCTTCGCAGGGAAGCGCGACGAAGCGATCATGGCCGTGCCCGACGACTTCGCCGACGAGATCTCCATCGTCGGGCCGCCTTCGCGAATCCGAGAACGGCTCGACGCGTGGCGCGACAGCCCGGTGACGACGCTCATGGTCGCGGGCCGCAACCTCGAAGAGCTGACGATCCTGCGCGACCTCGTGCTCGGCTGAGCGTGGCCGGGCATCCGTTCCACGACGTCGCCATCGTCGGTGTGCACAACACCGAGCAGGCGCGCGTCATCGAGGGCCACGACTCGCGCAGCATCACGTTCGCCGCGGGCATGGGCGCGCTCGCGGATGCCGGCCTTTCACCGCGCGACATCGACGGCGTGGTCGGCCAGACCGGTTCCGACCTCCTCTACCAGGCGCGCTCGGGGCCGGTCTGGCGCTCGTACTCGGGCATGGGCATTCCCGCGGTGCTCGAGGTCGCGGCCGCCATCGCCACCGGCATGGCGTCGACCGTGCTCATCAGCGCGGGATCGGCGGGCGTCTACACCGACCGTTCTGCCACCGCGCCGTGGACGCGACCGTCGCACGAGTTCGTGGCGCCGTTCGGGATGTTCACTGCCGCAGAGTTCGCGTTGATCGCGCGGCGCCACATGCACAAGTACGGCACACCGCCGGAGGCCCTTGCCACCGTCGCCGCGACCATCCGCAACAACGGGCACGTCAACCCGGAGGCGTGCTACTTCGGGCGCGGGCCGTTCACCGTCGACGACATCCTCGCCAGCCGCATGGTGGCCGATCCGTTCCACCTCCTCGACTGCTCGATGACCGCCGAGGGTGGCTGCGCGCTGGTGCTGGCGCGCGCCGACATCGCCCGCGACCTCGCGCAGGACCCGGTGTGGGTACTCGGCGGCAACACCGACCACTACGGCCCGTCGTACCAGCACCCACCGGCGTGGGACCTCGGCGGCAACGTGCGCGCCGATCTGGTCGACGGCACGGTCGGGCGACGGGCGATGGAGCGCGCGTGGGAGATGTCGGGGCTGGGGCCGTCGGACGTGAACGTGTGCGAGCTCTACGACCCGTTCTCGTTCGAGATCATCCGCCAGTTCGAGGCGTTCGGGTTCTGCGCCGAGGGTGAGGGCGGCGACTACGTGATGAGTGGCGTGATCGAGCCGGGAGGAAGTCACCCGATCACGACTGACGGCGGCCTGATGTCGTTCAGCCACGGCGGCGCGACGGTGCAGATGCTCCAGCGCGTGATACGCGGAGTGCAACAGCTGCGGGGCGGCTGTCCGACCATGCAGGTCGAAGATGCCGAGGTCGCGCTGTGCAGCGGCGGCGGCGCCGGGGCGTTGTTCACCGACGTACTCCTTCTCGGAACGGAGCAGCCATGAGCGGGATTCCCGACGCAATCGCGATCACCAACTTGCTCTACCGCTACGCGGAGCTGATCGACGCGGGCGACTACGAAGGGATCGGCGCGCATCTCGCACACGCGGTGATCACCACCGACGGCAGCGACCACGAAACTACGGGCGCCGACGCGGTAGCGGCGATGTACCACGCGACGACGCGCAAGTACGACGACGGCACGCCGCTCACCAAGCACGTGATCACCAACCCGATCGTGGAAGTCGCAGGGCTCAGCGGCACGTGCCGCTCGTACTACACCGTGTTGCAGCTCGCGCCCGGTGCACCGTTGCGGCCGATCATCACCGGGCACTACCGCGACGAGTTCGAGAAGGTGAACGACGAGTGGCGTTTCAGCCGCCGTCACATGGGTGTCGACCAGATCGGCGACCTGTCACTGCACCTGCTCATCGACCTGGGTTAGCGCAGCGCGGCGAGCCGCTCCCGCATGTCAGCCAGGAACGCGTTGGGATCGGCCGCCTTCTTCGCCGACGTTGCGGCATCGCGCGCGGTCGCGTAGGCCACGAAGTCGTCGCGCTCGACACACGCCAGGATGGCGGCGGCGACCTCCTCGGCGGTGGCGGTGCCCGGCCCTGGCGGGAGGGGTGGGTCGTTCCCGTCCCTCGGAACGCTGAACTCGGTGGCGGTCGTGCCGGGAACGAGCAGGTGCGCGCGTACCCCGGTGCCGGGGAGTTCCAGGTAGAGCGCCTCGGTGAACATCTCCAGCGCCGCCTTCGAGGCCGCGTAGGCACCGGTGCCGAACGCGACCATGTGCGCACCCATCGACGAGACGTTCACGATGTCACCACGACCGCGCTCGATCATCCCCGGGAGCAGCGCGAGCGTCAGGCGGACGGGCGAGAAGTAGTTCATCGCCATCACGCCTTCGACGTCGTCGGGTGTCATCGTGGTGGTGCGGCGGCGTTTGGGAACGCCGGCGTTGTTCACCAACACGTCGACACCCCCCAGTTCCGCCTCCACTTCCTCGGCGAAGGAATCGACGCCCGCCAGGTCGGCGAGGTCGACGACCCACATCCTCCCGCCGGGAACGTCGACGAGGACTTCGGCGAGACGCTCCTCCCGCCGTGCGCAGATGCCCACGGTGGCTCCCCGCTGCGCGAACGCGCGCGCGGTGGCCGCACCGATTCCTGATGACGCGCCGGTGACGAGGACGTTCACGGGTACCGCGCGGCGTAGGCGGCGCGCAGGCCGTCTTTCCATGACACCCGGCACGGCCCGGTGATGGCGGCGCGGGCGGTGGGATCGGCGATCGAACCGCGCAAGGTGCCCGGCGTCTCCACGACGTCGACTGGAACCTCGTGGCCGGTGAGTTCGGCGAAGAACCCGCACCACTCCTGCACGCTCACGGCATCGTCGCCACCCCAGTTCACGATGCGCGCCGGTACCGTCGCCGCGTCCAGCAGCGCGGCGGTCTGCGCGTTGATGTCGTCCTCGTGGATGGGCATGTAGGGGCAGGGATCCCAGCGCGTGGTGACACGCTCGCCCGCCACCGCGGCGTCGAGGTGGTAGACGGGCAACCCGCCGTTCGGACCGTACGACGCGTTCATGCGGGCGATGATCACCGGCAGGTCGAACTGGCGCGCGCACGTGCGCGCCACCGCCTCCTGGGCGATCTTCGACATCGAGTACGGCGGCGACAGCGCGGAGTTCACCTCCCCCAACGGGTCGGTCTCCACGTACACGTGCAGCGGGTCGTCGTGGGGCCGGTACACCGAGTGGGTCGACATCACCAGCGCGGCCTTCGCGGCGCGGCAGTGCGCGAGCAGCAGGCCGGTGCCCTCCGCGTTCACGGTGATGGCGTGATCGAAGTCGAGGCCAGGCCCTTGGAACGCGGCGAGGTGCACGACGTAGGTGAAGTCGTCGGGTACGCCGTCGAAGCCGCCCGCCGCGATGTCGCAGGCCCGAGTCGTGACGCCGAGCGCGTCGACCTTGGCCCGGCTCTCGGGATCGGAGAACCGGGCGATGCCCCACACTTCGTTGTCGGCCGCGAGGTACCGGGCGAGCGGGAACGCGATCTGGCCGGCGGGCCCGGTGATGAGGATCTTCTCGCCGCGCAGCACGGCCGCCGACGCTACCCTGCGCTTTCATGTCACGCCTCGGACCCTGGCACCCGTCGACGGCGGAGCAACGCCTCGACCGGCTCGAATCGCTCGCCGCCATCCGTCAGCTTCCCGTCCGCTACGCGCTTGCGCTCGACTCGCGCAACATGGACGACCTGGTCGCGCTGTTCACGCCCGACGTGCGCGTCGGCCGCGACCAGTCGGGACGCGCCGCGCTGCGCGCCTGGTTCGTGCACACGTTGAGCGAACCGAAGATGTCGGTGCACTTCGTCGGCAATCACATCGTCGACTTCGACGACGCCGACCACGCACGCGGCGTCGTCTACTGCCGTGACGAGCTCGGACGCCCGAACGGTGGTTGGGACTACGGCATGCTCCAGTACTGGGACACGTACGTGCGCGTCGACGACTCCTGGTGCTTCCATCGCCGCAAGTTCCACCGCTGGTACATGGTCGACGCGCTGGAGCGGCCGTACCACGGCGCGGGCGTCGGTGAAGATCACGACGCGCTCACCACGAACCAGCTCCCCGAGGCGTTCGAATCGTGGGGCCGCTTCTGGGCCGAGGTCGGGCTAGACCCCTTCGCCTGAGGGGTCCGGCGCGCGGTGCAGCACCGCGTTCGTGGGTCGCAGCGCGACAGTGTCGCCGTCGCCGCGCGCCTCGGCGTCGACGATCAGGCTGAAGCCTCCCCGTTCGGGCGGCGGCCACAGCAACACGACCAACGGCCGTGCTCGGGCATTAGCCAGAGTGGTGCGCCCCGCGGGTACCACGAACTCGTCTCTGACCCACCGCACCGACACCGCGACACTGTGCGGCCTCCCGTCGTCACCGACGGTGAGCAGATACGCGTCGGTCGGGAACTCGTCGATCCGACGACGCAAGTCGTCGAGCGGTACTCCGATGCTCACGGGGTCGGTTCCCAGGGCTGCATCCACGGGGTCGCCGGCCACCCCTCGGCCGCCGCCATGAGCGGGAACGCGGTCGCGCCGTCGATCGCTTCGCGCACGATGTCGGCGTGGCCGGCATGGCGGGCGGTCTCCGCGATGAGATGGAGGAGCACCCAGCGGACCGACCACGCGTCGAGATCGTCGGGATACCACGGCACGCCCTGCGGCACCGGGACCGCCTGCTCGAGGTCGGCGATGCCCCGCACGACCGCCTCCGTCTCCTGTGCCACCGCGTCGGCGAAGGCGAACAGCTCGTCGAGGGTCTCGTTCGTACCCAACGCGAAACCCTCCACGTAGTCGTCCTCTGCCGAGGCGGGGCGCTCGCGTTGGCGGACGACGTCGATCCAGGTCTGTTCGACACTGGCGACGTGCTTGATCAGTCCGCCGACGGTCAGCGGGCTCGGCTCCGCCGCCGGCGTGCGCGCCTGCTCATCGGTCAGCCCGTAGGCGGTGAGGCGCAGCACAGCGCGTTGCTGGGCGAGGTAGCCGAGCAGGAGATCGTGCTCGTCGGTGTGGAACGGGGCCATTCCCGGCATGGTGTCGATTCCTTCTTCAAGAGGGGGTGGGATACGGGCAATGACGGCAACTGGAGCCGCAGCACTCGCCGCGCGCCGCGAGCTCGGCCGCGGTGAACACGAAGTACCCCGTCGCCGGATCGATGTAGCCCGGCTCGCCTGCGGCCATCGCACGCTCGTGCGGGTCGTCGTTCACTCGCGTCGCCCACCCACGATCGCATACAACCCGACCGGCAAGTCCTCGGTCCCGAAGCTGGGCCGCACCTCGACCTCAACGCCCTCGGCCGCGAGCAGCGCGGGCACACGCGCGCAGTCGATCATCACGTTGTCGTGACGCTCGTCGTCGCGCCGCCACCGCCGATCGTCGTCACGCACGAACGTGGTCATCTCGCGCACGAAACGGTCGGGCGCCGGCACCGCGTACTCGCTGATGATCGCCCAGTCGTCACCCACGCGCGCGTGCGTCGGCGCGTCGACTCGCGCCGCCGCCCACTCCAAGTCTTCGAGATCGAGCGCGAACACACCCCCGGGTCGCAGCGCACGCGCCAGCGCGACGAGCGCTTGCTCGACCGCCTCGACGGTCGGCAGGTAGCAGAGCGCGTGACCGGTCGACACCACTGCGTCGGCCTCCGGAACCGGGTCGCCGGGCAACGACAGCCGCTCGATCCCGAACGCGTCGGGCACGGTCGCGCGCGCCAGCTCGAGCATCGCCGGCGACGCATCGGTCGCGAGCACCCGATGCCCGGCGTCGACCAAGTGCCGCGTGAGCAACCCGCTGCCACACCCCACCTCGAGCACGAGCCCCTCGCGCTCGCGCACCGGCTCCAACAACGCCAGGATCCCGGGTGCACACATGTCGGCGTGGAACCCGAACCCGAGATGGTGCACCAACGCCAGATCGCGCCGGTAGTACGGCTCGTTCACGTCTCGCCTCTCCACCGGTACGACCCTACGCTGTATGGACATGGCGATCAGCACGGAAACCACATTCGAGGTGCTCCCCGTTGCGGGTGCGCTCGGAGCCGAAGTGCGAGGTGTCGATCTGAGCGCCCCCCTGACCTCCGAGTTGGTCGCCGACCTCGAAGCCACGTTGGCTCGGCACGGTGTGGTGTTCTTCACCGGGCAGAACCTCGACGTCGACGGGCACGCGGCGCTGGCGCGCGCGCTGGGCCGCCCGAAGCTGCCACCCGAGTACATCCCGACGCTGGTTGCCGACGGACATCCCGAGATCTGCGTGCTCTCCACCGACAACCAGCTTGCGTACGCCTCGAGCTTGTGGCACTCCGACGTCACCTGGGATCCACGACCGCCGAAGTACTCGATCCTGCACATGCAGGTCGCGCCCGCCGTGGGCGGTGACACCATGTGGTCGAGCCAACACGTGGCGTTCGAGACGCTCTCCGAGGCGCTCCAGCTGTTCCTCGAAGATCTCACCGCGCGACATCAACACCCGATGGACTCCAGCATCGGTACCGATCATCCCCTGGTGTGCCGTCATCCGATGACCGGACGCAAGGCGCTGTTCTGCAACCGGACGTTCACGACGAAGATCAACCAGCTCGAGCCGTTCGAGAGCGGCGAGATCTTGGCCATGTTGTACGCGCACGCGGCGCGCCCAGAGTTCAGCTGCCGGTGGCGGTGGACCACCGGCGACATCGCGATCTGGGACAACCACTTTGTGCAGCACTACGCCCTGGGCGACTTCGGCGCCGCGCCACGCAAGATCCACCGCATCGAGATCGAGGGCTCGCCTCCCGTACCGGCGCGCTGATCCACTCGGCGCGGTGGATCGTTGGGAGGCCACGCCCTCCGCGCACCCGTTCGGGTGCAAGAGGACAAGCCCCGTCACCCCGGCACGTGTTCGTCCGGACAGCGGGCCAACACGCGTGCCATCGCGGCGCGCTCGGCCGCGG
>Ga0209069_10002158_pt1 | contig 10101 bp, 7 predicted proteins | sample Str013_2_FD_187202 | JGI IMG/M metagenome (GOLD analysis project Ga0209069, IMG submission 187202) | Freshwater sediment microbial communities in response to fracking from Pennsylvania, USA - Straight Creek_MetaG_SC_2013 (SPAdes) (version 2) | ecosystem: Environmental > Aquatic > Freshwater >...
GATCCACCCACTCGGTCCGCGGCGCTCAGCACGCCGCTGCCGAGCGCCCGGGCGAGCGCCCGACCCGCGGCCGAGCCGATCGACTCCCCGAGGGCCACGGCGAACAGGAGGCCACCCAGCACGAGCAGCGGCCGGAGGGTCGGGTCGATGTCGCGCAGCCAGTTGCCGAACCAGGGCAGGGCCAGGATGGCCGCGGCTCCACCGAGCAGGGCCCCGATCAGGCCGCCGATCTGTGGCAACGCCCCGGATCGGAACCCGAGGATGGCCGCGATGACGATGAGGGCGATGGCGACCAGATCGAGCGGATTCACGCTGGGGTCGCCAGGGGTCGGCTCAGGCCGCCCCCACCCGCGAATCGATGCGGGCCGGGTGGCGCGCCTCCCAGGCGTCGATCTCGGGTTCCTTGCGGAGCAGGTAGCCGAGTTCGTCCGTGCCCGCGAGGATCATCCGTTTCGCGAACGGGTCGATGTCGAAGTCCAGGGTGCTTCCGTCCGGCAGCAGGACCCCCTGCTCCGCGAGGTCGATCGTGAACTCCGCCTCGGGGTCCGCCGCGAGGAACGCGAAGAGGCGGGCGTGGGTCGCCGGATCAACGACGATCGGGAGCACCCCGTTCTTGAGGCTGTTGTTGCGGAAGATGTCGGCGTAGGAGGTCGAGAAGATCGCCCGGATCCCCCATGCCGTGAGGGCCCACGGGGCATGCTCGCGCGACGAGCCCGCACCGAAGTTGTCGCCGACCACGAGGATCCGTCGGCCGGCCATCTCGGGCTGGTCCAGCACGAAGCGCGGGTCCTTGACCGAACCGTCCTCCTCGAATCGCCAGTCGCGGAAGAGCGCCTCCGCAAGGCCGTCCTTGTCCGTGACCTTGAGGTACCGGGCTGGGACGATCTGGTCAGTGTCCACGTTCTCCGCCGAGAGCGGGATGGCCTTGCTCCGGAACATCGTGAACGGCTCGGCCACGGTCAGCGTCCTCCCACGGCGGCGAGCGCCTCGATCCCGGGCAGGCGCCGCGGATCCGCGACCACCCCGGCGATCGCGCTGGCAGCCGCGGTCAACGGCGAGGCGAGGAACGTCCGGCCGCCCTTGCCCTGGCGCCCCTCGAAGTTGCGGTTGCTCGTGCTGACCGCGTACTGGCCGGGCGTCAACTGGTCGCCGTTCATCGCGATGCACATGGAACAACCGGCCTCGCGCCACTCCGCTCCGGCGGCCTTGAAGATCTCGGCGAGGCCCTCGGCTTCCGCTTCGCGCTTCACCTCGTCCGAGCCCGGCACGACCATCAGCCGGACACCGTCCGCCACGTGGCGATCCTTGAGGACACCGGCCGCGAGGCGCAGGTCGCTGATCCGGCCGTTGGTGCAGCTGCCGACGAAGACGACATCCACCTTTTGGCCGAGGATGGCCTGACCCGGCTGCAGGTCCATGTACTCGAGGGCTCGCTCGAGCGCGCGACGCTGACCCGGATCCGCCTGGTCCTCGGGGGACGGCACGCGGCTGGTGATCGGGATACCCATGCCGGGGTTCGTGCCGTAGGTGACCATCGGTTCGAGCTGGTCGGCATCGATCGCGATGGTCTTGTCGTAGGTCGCACCCTCGTCGGACGGGAGCCGTCGCCAGCCCTCGACCGCCCCTTCCCAGGCGGCCCCGGCCGGCGCGTGGGTTCGGCCATGGAGGTACTCGAAGGTCGTGTCGTCGGGGGCGATCAGCCCGGCTCGGGCGCCGCCTTCGATGCTCATGTTGCAGATCGTCATCCGCTGTTCCATCGTCAATCCGCGGATGGCGGAGCCGGTGTATTCGAAGACGTGGCCCGTCCCGCCCCCGATCCCGATCCGGCTGATGAGCGACAGGATGATGTCCTTGGCGCTGACGCCCGGCGCCAGCGTCCCGTCCACGCGGACCTCGTAGGTCTTCGGATCGCGCTGGAGCAGGGTCTGGGTCGCAAGGACCATCTCCACTTCGCTCGTCCCGATCCCGAAGGCCAGCGCGCCGAACGCGCCGTGCGTGCTCGTGTGCGAATCACCGCAGACGATCGTCATGCCGGGCTGGGTGAGCCCCAGCTGCGGCCCGATGACGTGGACGATGCCCTGACTGGGCGAGCCGATGCCGTGGAGCGGGATGCCGAACTCGGCGCAGTTGGCCTCGAGCTGGTTGATCTGCGCCCTGGCCTGCAGGTCCAGCATCGGCAGGTCGCGCGGCGTCGTCGGGATCGAGTGGTCCGCGGTCGCCACCGTCTGGCCCGGATGGCGCACCTTGAGGCCGCGCGCGCGCAGCCCGGTGAAGGCCTGCGGGCTGGTCACCTCGTGCACGAGGTGCAGGTCAACGGCCAGCACCGCGGGCGAACCCGGGTCCTGGGTGACGACATGATCGGTCCAGATCTTGTCGACGATGGTGCGCGGTGTGCTCATGTCGGGAGCGTACCAGAGGGCCCGCCAGGACCGGCCGGACGACCGGCCGGACGACCGGCCGGTTGCCCGGCGGAGGCTCGCCGGATGCGCCGACCGGCCCCCGCTCGCGAGGCCCACACCGCCGTTGGTCCTAGCGCCCGGAGTACCACGGTGCTCATCCGCCAGCCGGTCCAGACGGGTATAACCGTGCTCAGACGCGTCCAACAACCTGCAGGAGCCACGCTCATCCACGACGATCACACCGGTCAGGAGCCGCTCCTCTCTGGCTCGAGCAGTCTCGGGCTGGTCCGGTTCCGGCTGTGGCTCGCGCTGATCACGATGTTCGCCATCCCTGTCGGGATCGCGGCGCCGGTGGTCGTCGGGCTGGCCCGCGGGCAGTCGCTGCTGGCCCCGGCGCTGGAGATCATCGCGCTGGCCATGGCCCTCGGCAGCCTCGTGGTCTACCTGGCCCGCCGCATCCTGGAGCCGGCCGAACAGCTGGAACGCTCTCGGGTGATCCTGGAGGATGCCTACGACCGCGCCCGCGCCGAATCCCTGCGCGACGCGCTGACCGGCCTGGGCAATCACCGCTCCTTCCAGGAGGAGTTCGAACGCCAGTGGCTCATCGCCCGACGCCACGGGACCCCGCTGGCCCTCGCGATGATCGACCTGGACGACTTCAAGCGGGTCAACGACCTCGGCGGTCACGGGGCCGGCGATCGTTGCCTGAACCTGTTTGCCCGGACCATGCACGGCCAGCTGCGCCGGACGGATCGGGCGTTCCGGGTGGGCGGCGACGAATTCGCGATCCTCATGCCGCAGTCCGACGTGGACGGCGCGTACATGACCATCCGGCGGCTCCTCGCCGCGTCCCTGGAAGGCTCGACCGGCTACGAGGTCAAGCCGTCCATCTCGTTCACCGCCGGCGTGAGTGCACTGCCCGGTCCGGCCGTGGATCGCGAATCGATGTACCGCCAGGCGGACGCGGCCCTGTACTGGGGCAAGCGCCACGGGCGGACGTGCGTCACGACCTTCGATCCGACCAAGCACGAGGGCGCGTCCACGCGTCCCCCGGCCGAACTTGCCGCGGCGATCGGCCAGGTGGCCGCGACCGGGGCGTTGCGGGCCGTCTTCCAACCGATCTACGACATGAAGTCCGGCGCTGTGCATGGCTTCGAGGGCCTGACGAGGCCGCTCCCGGGAAGCGGCTTCGCGGACCCGGGCGAACTCTTCGCCGCGGCCGAGGAGGCCGGCCGGACGGTCGAGTTGGACCTGGCCTGCCTCGCCACGGTCCTGTCGTCGTTCGCCGCATTGGGCCTGCCAGGCTCCCTCACCATCAACCTGTCGCCGCGCACGCTCGAATCGGACGAATTCAGCGTCCCAGCCCTGCTGCGCATGCTCCAGCGCAACCGCGTCGACCCATCCACCGTGGTCCTCGAACTGACCGAGCGCGAGAGCGTCGAGGATCTCGAACGGCTGCGTCGGGCCATCGAGGCCTGTCGGGCCGCGGGGATGCGCATCGCTGCCGACGACGTCGGCGCGGGCAACGCCGGCCTACGCCTGCTCAGCCAGGTCCGGTTCGACATCGTGAAGATCGACCTGTCGCTGGTCCAGGGCGGCGCGGTCCGGGAGACCTCCCTGGAGGTCGTACGCACGCTGCGCGACCTGGCCGACCGCTGGGGCGCGCTGGTCATCGCCGAGGGCATCGAGACCCCGGTCCAACTGGACCTCGTGCGCTCCCTGGGGATCGCGGCGGGCCAGGGCTACCTGCTGGGTCGGCCGGCCGACGCACCGACCGCGGATGCCATCGACCTCGACGCGTTGTCACGTGGTGGGGGCGACTGGCTCGTGGAGCGACTCCGGGCTGTCCCCGCGTGAACGGGTCGGGGTTGCGTATCGTCGGCCCGGCCCGTAGACTGCGCGGACATCGCCCGACCCTGTCGGGAGGTGCCTCGTCACTGGAGACCACATTGGGTCGTTTCGATCGACAGGATCGTCGCCAGGTCGCCGTCGTGATCACGACGGACGGACGACGTGTCCATTTGCCCATCGAGCCGGCCAGCCTCTATGACGTATCCCTCTTCGACCTGCTTCGCTCGCTTCCGGGGCTTGATGGGCTGCTTGAGCTCATTACCGGCTCCCGGCGGGAGAACGGAGGAAGGCGGAGGAACGGGCGCTAAGCGCAGACCGAACCACCGAAGACCGACGGGACCCTTGCCGGGAGGCGAGGGTCTTTCGTTTGTACGCCACCATCGAGGGCCAGCATGACGATCAAGACCGACACATCCGACACATCGAAACCACCAGGGTCCCAACCCGGGACAGCGGGTCCGCCGCGCCGCAGCCACGTGCCCAACGACGGGACGAGCGGAGCGGCCGCCATCGAGCGCGCCCGCAAGGGCATGCTTCACGAGGCGCGCGACCTCAAGCGGACCCGGATCGGGGCGGACGTCCTGTGCGAGGCGCTTCTGCTCCAGGGTGTCGACGTCTTCTTCAGCTATCCGGGCGGCGTCATCCTGCCCCTCTACGACGTCCTGGGCGATTATCCGGAACTGCGCCACGTGCTGGTCCGCCACGAGCAGGGCGGCGCGCATGCGGCCGACGGCTACGCCCGCGTCACTGGTCGGGTCGGCGTGTGCATGGGTACCTCCGGTCCGGGCGCCACCAACCTCGTCACCGGCATCGGCACGGCCCTGCTGGACTCGGTCCCGATGGTCGCGATCACCGGCAACGTGCCGGCGGCCCTGCTGGGCAAGGACGCATTCCAGGAGATCGACATCAACGGCATCACCCTGCCGATGACCAAGCACAATTACCTCGTTCGCGATGCCGACGACCTCCCGCGCGTCATCGCCGAGGCGTTCCACATCGCCCGCTCCGGCCGCCCCGGACCGGTCCATGTGGACATCACCAAGGACGCGCTCCAGCAGGAGACTCGTGCCCAGCATCCGACCGAGGAGGAGGTCGTGGCCGGCCTGCCCGGCTTTCGGCCCAACATGGACGGTCACCCGAAGCAGCTCAAGACCGCTGCCGCGGAGATCGCCGCGGCGAAGCGACCGGTCATCCTCGCGGGACACGGCATCCTGCACGCCGAAGCCTGGGACGACCTGCTGACGTTCGCCGAGAAGACCCAGATCCCGGTGGCCTGGACGCTCCTTGGCATCGGCGTCATCGACGAGACCCATCCGCTCGCCTACGGCTACATGGGGATGCACGGCTGGAAGCACGTCAACCGCGCGATCCAGAGCGCAGACCTGCTGGTCGCCATCGGGATGCGCTTCGACGACCGGGTCACCGGCAACGTCCGGACCTACGCCCCGTACGCCCGGATCGTCCACGTGGACATCGATCCGGCCGAGATCGGCAAGAACGTCGCCGTGGAGGTGCCGATCGTCGGCGATGCGGGACGCGTGCTGCGCGCCCTGACGCCGATGGTGGACGCGGTCGAACCCGCGACTCGCGCGGACTACCTGGAGCAGCTCGCGGCCTGGAAGACCGAATCCGTGGCGTCAAGCTGGCACGGATCGGGGGCCTGGCGCGATGGGCTGCTGTCGGCGGACTACGTCGTGGAGCGGATCGGCGAACTGTCCGACCACGCCGCCACCTACGTCGCGGACGTCGGCCAGAACCAGATGTGGCTGGCGCGCTACACGGGCTTCCGGCAGCCGAACACCCACGTCAGCTCCGGCGGTCTGGGCACGATGGGCTTCAGCGTCCCGGCGGCGATGGGCGCGGCGCTGGGCCGGCCGGATCGCGAGACCTGGGCGATCACCGGCGACGGCGGCTTCCAGATGACCTTCCAGGAGCTGATGACCCTCGTCGCGGATGACATCCCGGTCAAGATCGCGCTGCTCGACAACAAGAAGCTGGGGATGATCCGCCAGTGGCAGGAGATCATCTACGCGGGCAACTACCACTCCTCGAGCCTGCCCGGACCGGACTTCGCGAAGCTCGCCGATGCGTTCGGCATCCCGGCATTCCGCGCCCGGACCCCGGAGGAAGTGGACCCCGCCATCAAGGCCGCGCAGGCGGTTGACGGCCCGGCCCTCATCTGGTTCGAGATCGCCGAAGAGCAGAACATCTTCCCGATGATGCCCGCCGGCAAGGGCCTCTCGGACCTGATCGAGAAGTGGGACGGGCCGGACGAATGAGCGTCGATCCCGAGTCGAACGGCGCCCTCCCGATGGACCTTCCGCCGGATCCGCCCGCTGGGGCCGGCCCGGCCCACAGCGCCCCGCCTCCGCCCCGAGCCCTGCCCGGCGGCGGCGAGACCCGGCGCCACGTCCTGGTCGCGGTGGTGCTCAACAAGCCGGGCGTGCTGAATCGTGTCGCGAGCCTCATGCGGGCCCGCAACTTCAACATCGATTCGCTGGCGGTCAGTCATACCGATCGAGACGACATCAGCCGGATGACGATCACCCTGCACGGCGACGATGTGGCGGTCGAGCAGGCGGCCAAGCAGCTCTATCGACTGATCGATGTCCTGAAAGTCCAGGACGTCACCGCCGAACCCACCGTCCAGCAGGAGCTCGCCCTCGTCAAGGTCCGCGCGACGGATTCCACGCGAGCGGAGATCCTGCGGTTCGTGGAGTTGTCGCGTGGACGGGTCGTGGACCTGTCCGACGGCTCGGTCATCGTGGAGGTGACCGGCACGGAATCCGAGATCGACGCGTTCGTCGCGTTGGTCCGCACCTATGGCATCAAGGAGTTGGTCCGGACCGGAGCCGTCGTGATGGCACGCGGTGCAGGATCCATCGAGGAGGCGATCAAGCGATGACGGCGACGATGTACTACGACAACGACGCGGATCCGGCGTCCCTGGCCGGCCAGACGGTGGCCATCATCGGTTACGGCAGCCAGGGGCACGCCCACGCTCTCAACCTGCACGAGAGCGGCGTGGAGGTCGTCGTGGGGCTTGCCGCCTCGTCCCAGAGCCGCCGGCTCGTCGAGGACGCCGGACTGCGCGTGATGGACGTCGCGGACGCGGTCAAGGCCGCCGACGTGATCATGATCCTCGTCCCGGACACCTCCCAGAAGGGGGTCTATGACGCGGAGATCGCCCCGAACCTGCGACCCGGCCACCTGCTGATGTTCGCCCACGGGTTCAACATCCACTTCGGGCGCATCGATCCGCCCGGCATCGTCGATGTCGGGATGGTCGCGCCCAAGGGCCCGGGCCACCTCGTCCGCAGCGTGTACCAGGCCGGCGGCGGCGTCCCCGCCCTGTTCGCCGTGCACCACGACACCTCGGGCACGGCCCGTGACCGGACGATGGCCTACGCGAGGGCCCTGGGCTGCACGCGCGCCGGGATCCTGGAGACCACCTTCGCCGAGGAGACGGAGACGGACCTGTTCGGGGAGCAGTCCGTGCTGTGCGGCGGCACGGCGGCGCTCGTCAAGATGTCGTTCGAGACGCTCGTGGAGGCCGGCTACCAGCCGGAACTCGCCTATTTCGAAACGATGCACGAGCTCAAGTTGATCGTGGACCTGATGTACCGCGGCGGCCTCAACTTCATGCGCTTCAGCGTCAGCGATACGGCCGAGTACGGCGACTACATCAGCGGCCCGCGGATCATCGATGCGAGCGTGCGCGACCGGATGAGGGCCGTCCTCGCGGACATCCAGGACGGCACGTTCGCGGCTCGCTGGATCGCGGAGAACGACGCTGGGCGACCGGAGTTCGAGCGGCTTCGAGCCGCGGATCACGACCACCTCATCGAGCGGGTGGGGGCGCGACTGCGTGGCCAGATGCCGTTCCTGAACCCGGTCGAGGTCCAGGCCGGTCAGGCGCAGGCCGGCGCCACCACGCCCGGCGCGTCGCGATGAGCACGCCCGTACCGCGGCCTGCCGGCTCGTTCGTCCCGGCGGGCAGCGTCCGAGTCTTCGATACGACCCTGCGCGACGGTGAGCAGGCGCCCGGGGCCGGCCTGACCGTCGCCGAGAAGCTCGAGGTCGCCCGCCAGCTCGTCCGCCTGAAGGTGGACGTCATCGAGGCCGGCTTTCCAGCCGCGTCGCCGGGCGACTTCGAGGCGGTCAACCGGATCGCCCTCGAGACCAGAGGCGGTATCGCCGTGGCGGCCCTGGCGCGCTGCAAGGACGGCGACCCGCAACGGGCGATCGAGGCCATCAAGGTCGCCGAGCGGCCCCACCTCCACGTCTTCATCGCCACGAGCGACATCCACCTGAAGCACAAGCTGCGGGTGGACCGCGAGACCGCCCTCGCCGAGGCCGTCAAGTGGGTCCGCTACGGCCGCGAGCAGCTGGGTCGCGACGCGGAGATCGAGTTCTCCGCTGAGGACGCGTCGCGTACGGACATCGACTACCTGCTCAAGATCTATGAGGCCGTCGTCGAAGCGGGCGCCTCCACGGTCAACATCCCGGACACCGTCGGTTACGCGATCCCCAGCGAGTTCGGGGCGCTGGTCGAGAAGGTCGTTCACCTGGTGGGCGATCAGGCCACGGTCAGTGTCCACTGCCACAACGACCTGGGGCTGGCCACGGCCAACACGCTGGCCGCCGTGCAGGCCGGCGCCCGCCAGGTGGAAGTCACGATCAACGGGCTCGGTGAGCGCGCCGGCAATGCGTCCCTCGAAGAGGTCGTGATGGCCCTCCGGACGCGTCCCACCCAGTTCCCGGACCTCGGCAGCCACGTCCAGACCGAGCAGCTCACCTCGGCCAGTCGCCTCGTCAGCTATCTGACCGGGTTCGCCGTCCAGCCGAACAAGGCCATCGTCGGTGGCAATGCCTTCGCGCATGAGTCCGGCATCCATCAGGACGGGGTCATCAAGAACCCGCTGACCTACGAGATCATGACTCCACAGTCCGTGGGCCTGACCGGCAGTCAGCTGACGATCGGCAAGCTATCGGGTCGCCGCGGCATCCAGGGCAAGCTCAAGGAACTGGGCTACGAGCTCGAGGGTGAGGCGCTCGAGGAGGTCTATCGCCAGGCGGTCGCCCTGGCCGATGCCAAGAAGGAGGTCACCGACGCGGACCTGCACGCCCTCGTGGAGCAGCGCGCGTCCGAGGTCCCGGCATCCGTCGAGCTCATCGGCTGGAGCGTGACGTCATCCCACGGCGGCAACGCCACCGGGACGGTCACCCTCACCATCGGCGGGGACGAGCGGACCGCCGAATCCACGGGCAACGGCCCGGTCAATGCACTCTTCACGGCCGTGGACCAGGCGCTCCAGCCCGTCCTCGGTTGGCATCCCACGCTCGCCGAATACGAGATCAAGGCCGTGTCGGCCGGTGAGGACGCCCAGGGCCAGGTGCTCGTCCGCTGCCGCCGCTCCTCGGACGAAGGACCGGGCGCGCTCATCGTCTCGGGGCATGGGTTGAGCACGAACATCATCGAGGCCTCGCTCGACGCCTACCTGACCGCGGTGAACAAGCTCCACGGCGCCGAGATCAACGGCGTCGCGGTCGCGTTCGTCTCGCCGCGGACGGAGCAGGGCCTCCCATGACGGAGGGCGACCTCACCTATCGGATCGCGACGATCCCGGGCGACGGTGTCGGCCCGGAGGTCGTGGCCGCCGCCCGACGCGTCGTGGACGCGGTCGGGGAGCGATTCGGTTTCAGCGTCGACTGGTCCGAGTTCCTCGTGGGTGGGGCGGCCATCGACGCGTACGGCGTCGCGATCCGGCCGGAGGACGTCGCCACCTGCGGCGAGGCGGATGCGATCCTGCTGGGCGCCGTGGGCGGTCCGAAGTGGTCCGATCCGTCC
>Ga0209069_10002159_pt1 | contig 10101 bp, 8 predicted proteins | sample Str013_2_FD_187202 | JGI IMG/M metagenome (GOLD analysis project Ga0209069, IMG submission 187202) | Freshwater sediment microbial communities in response to fracking from Pennsylvania, USA - Straight Creek_MetaG_SC_2013 (SPAdes) (version 2) | ecosystem: Environmental > Aquatic > Freshwater >...
ACGAACGCCACCGCCACGACCGCCAACGGCACGAACGCCGCGGCCACGACCGCCAACGGCACGAACGCCGCGGCCACCAACGGCACGCCCATCGTCGCCGGCACCGCGCCGGCCAACGGCGCCACCCCCGGCCGCCCGGCGACCAACGGCACGCCCGCGACCAACGGCACCCCGGTACCGGCGGCCAACGGCACGTCCGCGGCCAACGGCACTCCCCGGCCGGCGGACACCACCGGTACCGGCCCGGTCGCCACCGGTACCGCGACGGTCAACGGCCGGCCGCTGCCGGCCCGGGGCCGGGCCACCCCGGCCGACGGGGTGATGCTGTCACCCGACCGGGTCCTGCAGATGGACCGGGGCATGCCGGCACCGGTGCCGGCCGAGACGGCGGCATCGGCCGACGGACCGGCCGCATGAGCGCCGCCGTCCTCGAGGTCGCCGCGCCGTCCCCGGACGTGCGCGGCCCCGGCCTGTCGGTCAAGCGGCTGGGCCGCTGGCGGTTGACCCAGTTCGCCATCTGCTTCGCGGTGACCGCGCTGCCGCTGCTGCGGCCGTCCGGCCCGGGCAACACCGGCCTGGTCGACCTCGCCCTGGTCGGCGCGATGATGACCTCGGCGATCTGGGCCTCGGCCCGCTCGTACCGCATCGGCGTGCCGTACGCCGGTCCGGTTGGCCTGATCGTGCTGGCCGGTGCGCTGGCGCTGACGATGGCCTCGGTGTACGGCGGCAAGGGTACGGCCATGCTCGGCCCGGGCCTGATCGCCATCGCCCAGGACCTGTTCGTGCTGGCCTGGGCGGCGGCGATCACCACCCTGGGGCGCGACCGCCAGCTGCTGGACACGCTGATCCGGGCCTGGGCGTACAGCGCCGCGGCCTGGGCCGCGGTCCTGATCGCCTCGGACATTCTGGGCATCGGCATGATCAGTGGTGTCACCGCCCGGGACGGCATCCGCGCCTCGTTCACCCTCGGCGACCCGAACCTGGCCGCCGACTACTTCCTGGTCGGGCTGCTCGTGGCCCGGGCCGCGCAGCGGCCCCGCCGTACCGGGTGGCGCTGGTTCACCTGCGGCCTGATCGTGGTGGCGATCGTCCTGACCCTGTCCAACGGCGGCATCCTGGCCCTGCTCGTGGCCAGTACCCTTGGCGGCCTGCTGCGGCTGGCCCGGCGCCGGGGCATGGTGGCCGCCGCGATGGTGGGCGCGATGCTGGCCCTGGCCGGCGGCGCGGCCGTGGCGACCATCAACCCGCACAGTTACCTGCTGCGGCTGGAGGAGGCGTCGCCACTGGTCCGCGACTCGATCGGGCGCCAGGCCGAGAGCGGCGGCAGCCGGGCCACCATCGCGCAGGAGAGCATCCGGCTGTGGTTGACCGGGGACACCCTGTTCGGGCTCGGGCCGGGCAACACCGAGGCGACCCTGCGCGCCCGGCAGGCCTCGTACGTCAAGGAGGCCCACGACGACTACCTGGCCTCGCTGCTGGAGCGGGGCGTGCTCGGCGCGGTGGCGCTGGTGCTGCTGATCGCGGCGGTGGCGGTACGCACCTACCGGGTGTCCCGCCTCGGCGCGCTGCCACCGGAGTACCAGGCGGTGATACCCCGGCCGGAGCTGCTCGCGGCGGCGGTGATCGCGGTGGCCGTCTCGGCGATGTTCTACGAGACGCTGCACTTCCGGCACGTCTGGGCGCTGTTCGGGGTCATCGCCGCGCTGGAGATCGCCGGCCGCAGCCGGCCGGAGCGGGTACGGCTGCCGTGACCACGACGCTGCCCGCCCCGCCGCGGCCGGGGCGCATCCGGACGCTGTTCGTCGGCAACATGGCCGCCCGGCTGGGTGCGCTGGCCGCGCTCGCGGTGGCCACCGTGATGGTGGCCCGGGCCGGCGGCCCCAGCCTGGTCGGCGCGTTCACCCTGCTACGGGTGCTGCCCGGGCTGTTCGGCGTGCTGGCGGCGGCCGGGCTGCCCAGTGCCGCGCCGTACTTCCTCGGCTCCATGCCGGACGAGTCGCGGCTGCGCTCGACCGTGTCGGTGCTGGCGGTACTGGGCTCGACCCTGGCGACCGTGGTGTGGCTGGCGCTGACGCCGGTACTGCACTACGCGTTCTTCCGTACCTGGGGCGTGTCCCTGGTGCTGCTCGGTGCCGCGGCCGTGTTCACCCAGCTGTTCGTGGCCGTCGGCAAGGCGCTGCTGCAGGGCGGCCAGGACCTCAACGGGGCGAACCTGGGCATCGTCGCGGAGGAGGCGGCGTACCTGCCGATCTACGCGGTGGCCCTGGCGTTCGGCCGGGGCGCCACGCCGATGGTGGTGGCGCTGGTGCTGGCCGACGCGGTGGTGGCGCTGGGCATCGCGGCCCGGTTGGCCCGCAACGGGTTCTTCCGCGGCTGGCACCGGCCGAGCTGGTCGCTGGGCCGCACGATCGCCGGGTACGGCCTGCGCGGCCAGCTCGGCGGCCTGCTGTCGCTGGTGAACCTGCGGCTGGACGTGGCGATCCTGGGCGCGCTGGCCGGCCCCGCGGTGCTCGGCGTGTACTCGATCGCCAGCAAGTACGCCGAACTGCTGCGGCTGCCCGGGTTGGCGGTCAACTACGTGCTGTACCCGTCGTTCGCCCGTGGTGGCGCGACCGACGCGCGGACCCGTACCCGGGCGCTGCTGCCCCGGGCGGCCGGCCTGAACGCGCTCGGCGCGCTGCCGCTGGCGATCGCGGCCGCACCGCTGCTGCCGCTGGTGTACGGGCGGGACTTCACCGGCGCGGTACACCCGGCCTGGATCCTGCTGTTCGGCCTGCTCGGCGAGGGAATCGCCGGGTTGATCGGGGCGTACCTGTACGGCGTCGGCCGGCCCGGGCTCAACTCGGTGGCCATCGGCGCCGGGGTGGTCGTGACCGTGGTCCTGGACCTCCTCCTCATTCCCAGGTACGGGGCGGTCGGCGCGGCGGTCGCCTCCGCCCTGGCGTACCTGGCCACCGACGCGACCCTGCTCGTCTGTTTCGTCCGTACCGGGAAGAGTCGATCATGAAATTGCTCCCGTTCGGTGTCGCCGGCGTGGTGGTGGCGCTGGCCACCCTGGGCACGGTGCTGGTGCTGAACCGGAACACCACCGCGCCGGCCCGGGTCACCTCGGCCAGCCCGACGGTCTCCGTGGGCTCGGCGGACAGCCCGTACGCGGTCGCGGTGGACGCCGCGCGCGCGCACGGCATGCGGGTGTGGATCGAGGCCGATCTGGTCAAGCGGTGGCTGGCCGGAAAGGACTCGTTCACCCAGGGCGTCGCCGCCATCGCCAAGCTGGCGGTCCGGCCCGGCGTGGTCGGCATCAAGATCGCCGATGAGCTGGGGTACCGGGACCAGCTCGACACCCCGGACAAGGTGAGCCGGTTCCTGCACGACAGCGCGGTCGCGCTGCGCGCCGCGGTACCGGGTCGCCAGCTGCTGGTCGACATGATCGTGCCGGAGCTGGGCTGCATGCCCGACCACCTGCCGCCGCTGCGCTGGGCCACCATCTGCGAGGTCCAGCAGCGGGGCAACTTCCCGCAGCTGTCCATGCCCGAGGTGGACCGGTACCTGTCCTCCGGCGACGTCGACGTGCTGGACCTGTCCACGGGACTGCTGCCCGACGCCACGTACGCCGGCTGGGGCGTGGACGCGGCGCAGGCGCAGAGCGTGGCCTGGGACGAGGTGAAGTCCCGTGGATGGGACAAGAAGGTCCTGGTCCAGGCCCGCAAGGCGCTGGCGCACCCGGGTACCTACACCGACTCGGTCGCCGACACCGACGCCACCCTGTCCACCTTCGTGGACCTGCCGTTCCAGCGCGGTGCCGCCGCGGTGGACGTGTGGACCTGGCGCCAGCAGTACCAGGGCCAGCTGTACCGGCTGATGGACCCGAGCCTCAAGCGCAACGCGCTGTGGGACCGGCTGGTCTCCCGCAAGGCGGCCGGAGTGCGCATGTTCACCCACCTCTCGCCCAAGTCGGTGGAGACCGACCTCCAGACCGACCTGGGTGTGGTGTCCCAGGCGTTCACAGATCTGTTCGTCGCGGCCGGAACCGGGTGAGCACCATGACGATGGAGGATGTCAGCCAGCGCGGCCGGGTGGTCGCCCGCGCCGCCGTCGTGACCCAGCCGCTGCCCGGGCCGCCGGACCTCGACGCGCCGGCGCCCGCCGGGCCGGCCGGTGCGGACGCCCCGGACCCGACCGGTACCGGTGACGCCAAGCCGGTACCGCCGGTCGAGGACCGGGCCGGCCCGGTCGCCGGTACCGCCCCGGATCCGCTCGCGCCGCCGCAGTGGGCCGACGCGGACCGGCTGACCGCGCCGGAGTGGGCCACCGCGCAGCGCGCGGCCCCGGCCGGGTACCCGCCGGTCGAGTACGCCGGCCGTACCGGCCACGCGCCCGGGATCGGCTGGGCCCGGCTGGCCGAGGTGCCCCCGCGCGGAGCCCCGCCGGTACCGGCCCGGTACGAGGAGCCGGCCCGGTACGAGGAGCCCCGCGCACCGGTACCGCGGCGTGGCCCGGTACCGGCGACCCGCTCGAGTGCCGCGGTCGCCGCGCACCGCGCGATCGAGGGCCCTGGTATCGGTCGGCGGACGCTGGACCTGCTGCTCGGCGGCGCGGCGCTGTGTGTGGTGGCGTTCCCGGTGCTGGTGCTGATGCTCGCGGTACGGCTGGACAGCCCCGGGCCGGCGCTGTTCCGGCAGATCCGGGTCGGCCAGGGCGGGCGGCCCTTCACGCTGTACAAGCTGCGGTCGATGCGGACCGACGTGAGCGGACCGGAGGTGACCGCGGCGCGCGATCCGCGGGTGACCCGGCTGGGCCGCTTCATCCGCGCCACCTCGCTGGACGAGCTGCCGCAGTTGTGGAACGTGGTCTGCGGCCAGATGACGCTGGTCGGGCCGCGCCCGGAGACGCCGGCGCTGGCGGCCGGGTACCCCGCGGCCAGCCGCTGGGTGCTGCTGCACCGGCCCGGGCTGACCGGGCCGGCCCAGGTGCGGATGCGCGACGCGCACGTGCTGGGTACCGCCGTGCAGGTGGACACCGACGCGTACCTGGCCCAGGTGGTACCGGCGCGGACCGAGATCGAGGCGGAGTTCCTGTCCCGGCCGACGCTGTGGGCCACCCTGCGGGTGATGCTCGACACCGTGCGGCACCTGCTGGGCCGGCCGATCCCGCCGCGCTGAGCGGTACCACCGGCGGTACGACCAGGCCGGGGCCGGCCGGCGGGGAACGCCGGCCGGCCCCGGGACCGCCGGTACCGGTCAGCCGCCGGTACCGGCGGGGTCGACCGCCTTGCTGCGCAGCGGCTCGCAGCGCGCGTTGACACAGACTCCGGTGGCCAGGTCGAAGGTGAAGTTGTGGGCCAGGCAGCGCAGCCGGCCGCCCTCGACGACCGCGCCCTCGGCCAGGTCCTCCCCGGCGTGCGGGCAGTACCGGCCGATCTCGTACGCCGCGGTACCCGCGCGGACCACGATCCGTTCGCCGTCGTCGCGGGTGGTCTCGTACTGCTCCACCGCCCGCAGCGCCGGCTCGTTGGCGTGCTTGAGCAGCCCGATGAGGTAGTCGTTGTACCGGTCCGGGTCGCGCCGGGCGGTCAGCCGCAGCGACAGCAGCAGGTCCTCCCAGGCGATCTGCCCGGCCAGTACGGCGTGCAGCCACCGCCCCTGCACGGTGAACACGTACTCGGGCGCGGCGGCGGTACCGGCGAGGTCCACCACCAGCCCGTCGGCGTCCATCCGGACGTCCCAGTTGCCGCCGTGCGGGCCGGTGACCTCGAACCGTACCGTCATGCCGATGCGGGTCAGGAAGTACGGCGAGAGCGTACCCAGCCGGGAGAAGTGCCGGGTGAACAGCTCGGCCAGGGCCGGCGAGGGCTCCGGCGCGGCGGCGTGCACCTGCGCCAGCGCGTCGGCCCGGTCGGCGGCGTACCGGTCCAGGTACCCGGCCAGGCCCTCGGTGTAGCTGAAGGTGGCCGACACGGGGTCCGGGGTGACCTCGCCGGTGGCCAGGTCGAGCCGGTCGCCGGGGCGGAACGCGGCCCACCGCTGGGCCGGTGCGCGCTCGGCCAGCCAGTCCCGGGCCTGCTCCTGGTCGGGGAACACGCCCGGCTCGGCCAGCGAGTCGTTGACGTGGCGCAGCGCCGGGTCCAGGAAGCACGGCGGGCCGGCGAACGGTACCGCCAGCTCCGGCGCGGTGGAGCGGATCAGCCGCAGGACCGACTTGAACTTGCCCACCCGCTTACTGGCTTCGATGTCCCGGCGGATCTGCGGCGGGTAGTCGTAGCAGATAGGGTGCCACGATGCGCCCGACGTCTGCACCGTCATCAGGTCCAGCCGGCCGCCGGCCTCGTGCTTGGCCCGGCGTGTCTGGGCGGCCGTCAGCCGCGCGTCGTTGCAGTCGAGCACGGAGTACCCGTCGGCGACGATCAGGAACGCGGCATCGTGGCACATCGGGGACTTCTCCGGGATGGCGGTGATCCAGGAGCCGTGGGTGTCCAGCGCGAACGGTACCCACGGCTCCAGCTCCACCACCCGGGTGATACCCGCGGCGATGATGCGATCACGGAATGCAGTCGACGGGTACCGCGGGATGAGTACCCGGGCGCGTTCGGGCAGGCGCGGCAGGACCGAAAGGTCGAGGTGATCCAGGTGTTCGTGTGAAACTGCCACCCAGTCGACGTCCAATAGGTCGTCCGAATCGAGATGGTCATTGCGGGGAAATTGATGCCAGGAGCCGAGAAAGGCGCCCGTACGGGCGAGCCACGGGTCGGCCAACAGGCGGAAATCTTGCCCGGTCACGGCGAGGCCGGCGTGGCCGAGAAAAGTCACAATGGGCACTCCGGCAGCCTGTCGTACGTTTTTCGACAACGCATCTGGCAGGCTGCGTAGACGGACTGCGGTGGCGGTATGAACCGCGGCAAAACGGTGTCGGCTTGGCGACTGACCGCGCCACGATCGGTGCGATAGAAAGATTACCGATGCGTAAGAGTTCGCTGAATCCGGCGTCTGTGTGCAAAGCGCGGGAACTTGGGGGGAGAAATGTCGTGGTGGGTGTTTCACAGGGTATTGTGACGAAAGACAGTGGTACGTCTCATTCCGGTACCCTCGTGCCGCCGCGATTCCCCCAGAACTGGATTAATTCGGACAACTCCGTGGCCCCGCCGGTGGCGCCGGGCGCCCGGGTCGTCCCCCCCGACTGCCCGGACAGCCCCGCGGAGGCCCGCCGCCGCCGGCGGCGCCAGCTCAGCCACGACATCCACCACGAACTCGGTACGATCATGATGCTCGCCTCGCTGCTGGCGACCTCGCCCGACGTGGGGCCGGACAGCAAGCAGCGGGCCCGGCAGATCCTCGGCGAGACCCGGTGGCTGGACCAGCTCCAGCGGGCGTACGAGGACTGCGCGCTGGAACCCGACAACACCGCGCCGGAGCCGGTCGGCATCCTCGCGCTGGACGCCGTGGCACGCGAGGTCGTCGCCGCGATGAGCCTGTCCACCGCCACCGCCATCACGGTCACCGCCCGGCCCACCCACGCCCGGGCCGACCGGCTCGCGTTCTGGCGGGCGGTACGCAACCTGATCGACAACGCGGTACGGGCCGCCGGCCCGGCCGGCCACGTCGAGGTGACCCTGTACGACGAGGACGGCTGGGCGGTGGTCCAGGTCGACGACGACGGGCCCGGCTTCGGCGCGGCCAAGCCCGGGCTCGGCTCGCTGGGCCTGGGCATCGTGCAGGACATGACCGGCGCCTGGGGCGGTCACCTGCAGATCCGGCACCGGTCCCGGGGCGGTGCCAGCGTGCGCATGCTGCTGCCGGAGTCGCCGCCGGGGCCGTTGTGATGCGGGTACTGGTCTGCGACGACCACGTCCTGTTCGCCGACTCCCTGGCCCACCTGCTGCGGGCCCGCGGGCGCGACGTGGTCGCGGTGGCGCACGAGCCGGCGGCCGCGGTCGCCGCGCTGCGCCGTACCCCGGCCGACATCGCCGTGCTGGACGTGTCCTACGGCGGCGACGACACGGTTCTCAACCACCTGACCGAGCTGCACCGGGTCGCGCCGGCCACCCGGGTGGTCCTGCTGTGCGGGCAGATCGACAACGACCTGCTCGCCGCCTGCCGCATCGCCGGCGTGCACGCGGTGGCCGACAAGCGCCAGCCGGCCGACGAGATCCTGACCATCCTGGACCGGGTGTACCAGGGGGAGCGGCTGATCCCGGCGGACACCGGTACCGCCGAGGCCGAGCCGGCGGTACCGGCCGCCCGCGCCCCGGCCGGCGACGCGCAGTGGCTGGCCGGTTTCCTGACCCCGCGCGAGCGGGAGGTCCTCAGCGCGCTGGTACGCGGCAACGGGACCGCGAAGCTCGCCCGGACCCTCGGCATCGCCGAGGCGACCGCGCGCTGCCACGTCCAGGCGGTGCTCACCAAGATGGGCGCGCATTCACGTCTGGAGGCGGCCACCACCGCCGTACGCCACGGCATGGTCAACCCCGAGACCGGGGAGTGGCTGGTACGCGGCCCGCACGGAGGAGCTCGGTGACGGTGATCGCCCGTACCCGCATCGCGCGGGCGCTGTCCGGCGTGCTCGCCGCCGCGGTACTGGCCGCCGTGGCCCTGGCCGGGTGCGGCTCGCCCGGCTCCGGCGCCGGCCCCGGCGGCGCGGGCACCGCACCGGCCGCGTCCGGCCCGGGCGCGCCGGTACCGGCGCCGGCGCCGACCCGGTACACCGGGCCGGTGCGGGACACCCTGCACTACGCCTCCAACACCGGTACCGGCCGGGCCGCGGCCGCGCGGCTCGGGTTCAACCTGTTCGACCTCAACCCGGACAAGGCGGCGATCGACGCGCTCGGCCCCGGCCAGCGGGCCCTGGTCTGGGTGGGCAACCTGGACAACACCAGCTGCACGCCCGGGTTCAGCGACAGCGCCTTCACCGCCGCGGTGGACCGCCTGGCCGGCGACCCGAAGGTGTGGGGGTACTACCTGTCCGACGAGCCGCACCCGCGGGTGTGCCCGGACGCGGTGGCGCACATCCGCCAGCGGGCCGACTACATCCGCGCGCACGACCCGACGCACAAGTCCTTCATCGTGGTGCTGGACGGCCCCAAGGAGTGCGGTACCGACCTGGGCTGCGAGTACCGGGTGATGCGCCCGGAGAGTACCCACGTGGACCTGATCGGCATCGACCCGTTCCCCTGCACCATCCCGTCCGGTGTGTGCACTGTGGACCGGATCGACGAGCAGGTGCTGCGGGCGCAGGCGCAGGGCGTACCGCGGGAGGTGATGGTGCCGGTGTACCAGGTGTTCGGCCAGGTCTGCCCGGGCAACAAGACGCACTACTACCGGCTGCCCTCGGCGCAGGACCTGACCGGGATGCTGGACCGCTGGCGGGAACTCGTCGGTACGCCCGTGTTCGACTTCGCCTACACCTGGCGCAGCGAGGGCCCGGCCTGCCCCGGCCTGGCCGACGCCGACGGCCGCAACGGGTACGCGGACCTGCAGTCGGTGGTACGCCGGCACAACGCCAACCCGGCCCCGTCCGGCGGTACCTCGCCGAGCCGGGGTTGAGCCCGGACCGGGCGCCGGTGGTGCACCACGAGGTCCGCTATAGTGACGCGGGGTCGAGGCGGCGCCGGCCGTACGGGGCGGCGCGCGCAGCGGGTCACCGACGACCCGGGTACCGGTTTCCGGCGCCCCGACGAACCCGCGGATCCGCGTCCGGCCAGCGGGAGGTGTGCGGCGTGACCACAGGCACACCGGGCTCCCCGTGGCGGGTGCTGACCGTACCGAACCTGGTCACCTTCGCCCGGCTGGTCGGGGTACCGGTGTTCCTGTACCTGTTCCTGGTCGCGCACGCCGAGGTCGCCGCCGTGGTGGTGCTGGCCGTCGGCGGTACCAGCGACTGGGTGGACGGGTACCTGGCCCGCCGGCTGGGCCAGGTCAGCCGGCTCGGGGAGCTGCTCGACCCGGCCGCCGACCGGCTCTACATCCTGGCCACCCTGCTGGCCCTGTCGGTACGGCAGGTGCTGCCGTGGTGGTTCACCGCCGCGTTGCTGCTGCGCGAGGCGATGCTGGTGGGTTGCCTGGCCGTACTGCGCCGGCACGGGTACGGGCCGCCGCCGGTGCACTACCT
>Ga0209069_10002160_pt1 | contig 10097 bp, 8 predicted proteins | sample Str013_2_FD_187202 | JGI IMG/M metagenome (GOLD analysis project Ga0209069, IMG submission 187202) | Freshwater sediment microbial communities in response to fracking from Pennsylvania, USA - Straight Creek_MetaG_SC_2013 (SPAdes) (version 2) | ecosystem: Environmental > Aquatic > Freshwater >...
GGTGGCGGGCGTCGGCAGGACCGGCAGGACCGGCAGGACCGGGAGGACCGGGAGGACCGGCACGGCCGAGGTCACCTCGACGGCTTCGGCGACGTCTGCGACGTTGTGAGGCTGGCCGGTGGTGGGATCGTCCATCGGGTCCATCAGGCGGCGTCCATGGGGGCGCGATCGGGCGCTGTCACCTGGAGGAACAACTCCTCGAGGTCGCTCGCCGCTCGTGCGAACGTCACGATCGGCAGGCCGTCACGGACCACCTCGGCGAGCAGACGCGCGGACGCGGCGTCGTCGCCGCGGAAGCCCAGTTCGATGGTGCCGTCGCCGAGGATCTCGGCCGTTGCCACGTCGCGGTCCGCCGCGAGCCGGTCGCGCGCTGCCTGCAGCGCCTCGCCCTCGGCGAGGACCCGGACGCGCAGCACCGCCCCGAAACGCAGCTGGCGCTCGATGTCGCTGACCTTGCCCTGGGCCAGCACCTGACCGCGATCCACGATCGCTACGCTGGTGCACAGCTCCTCGAGCTCGGGCAGGATGTGGCTGCTGATGAGGATCGTCTTGCCTAGCGATCGAAGCTCACGGAGCAGCTCGCGCAGCTCGACCCGCGCTCGCGGATCCAGCCCGGATGCCGGCTCGTCGAGGAGCAGTACCTGCGGATCGTGAACGAGGGCGTGGGCCAGGCACAGGCGTTGCTCCATGCCGCGAGACAGGGTCTGGACGTAGTCGTCGCGTTTGTCCGCGAGGTCCACGAGTTCCAGGAGATCGCCGATCGTCCGTCGCCGCGCAGCCGCGGACAGGCCGTAGCACCGTCCGAAGAAGTCCAGGTACTCCCAGACTTTCATGTCGTCGTACACCCCGAACACGTCCGGCATGAACCCGAGGACGCGTCGGACCTGGTCCGGATTCCGTGTCACGGACCAGCCGCCGATCTCGGCGATGCCGGAGGTCGGCTGGAGGAGCGTGGCCAGGATCTTGAGCGTGGTGGACTTGCCGGCGCCGTTCGGGCCGACGATGCCGAAGATCTCGCCGGCTTCGACGGACAGGTTGACACCCGCCACCGCGACCGTGGTGCCGTACCGCTTCACGAGCCCCTCCGTCCGGACGATGGCGCTCATCGGACGGTCCCGCGGATGGCCACGGTCGCGCTGAAGCCCACGCTGTCGCTCTGGTTGTTGACGTACCGGATGAGGACCGTGCCGCTGGTCGGGTCCACGTAGCGGGTCGGCTCCGCGACGCTGTAGCGCGGCCCCGGCGACAGATGCGGCAGGCGGACCCACGTGGAGGTCGTCAGGTCGTAGAGCTCGGTCTCCGGGATCCCGTCCACCACCGGCTGGACGCAGCCTTCGACCTTCACGCCCGCGGTGCAGGCTACCGGGATGGCATCGAGCGGTACGACCTGGGTCGCGTCGCCGAGGCCGATGTCGCCGCCGAAGTTGAGGCCGATCAGGAGTTGGTCCGCCTTGATCGAGCCGTCCATGGCGATCGGGCGGTACGCGAGCGTGGCGCTGCCCTTCCCGAAATTCATCTGGGACGGGTCCTTGCTGAAGAGCGCCGCGTCGGAGGCCACGACACTGGACCGCAGCAGGTCCGAGGTGAAGGTCGTGAGGCCGCTGACGTGGATCGCGGCGGGCAGGTAATACAGGGTGTTGCCGGTGCGGCGCGGCACCTGCCCGTCGATCTCGACCGGCAGCACGCTGCCGCTGGCCCAGGCGAGGATGACCGCACTGTCCGCCGGCAACTGGTTGGTGGATCCGAAGTTGGGGTCGAAGGTCATCTGGTCGATGATGGTGTGCCGGATGTACGTGTCGCTGTCCGGATTGCCGCCGTTGCCGTTGAACCAGAGCTGACCTACCACGAGATCCGACAGCGGCTGGCCGAACTGTGCGTTCTGGTTCTGGATGGGCGTGTCCACGGCGGCCTGCTGGCCCGGGGCGAGGTCCTTCAGGATGGCGACCGTCGCGCCGAGCACGACCGCCGGACGCTCCAGCGTCTGGTTCGATGCATTGGTGATGGTCCCCTTGATGCGACCATCCTCCAGCCGCAGGTCTGCCTGGATCAGGGGGACGGCCATCGCGGTCTCGGCTCGGACGGTCCGCAGTGAGCCGAAGCCCACGGTCAGGTCGCGCACCCGAGACGGGTCACCCTGGAGCAGGTCCAGCGTGTTCCCGGTCGTGTTTGAGCCGAACTGGTCGCCGTTGATGGGCGGTGACAGGAGCGCGCCACCCGGCACCCGGACCTGGTAGGTGCTGCGCGAGGGCGAGAAGATCCCGATGTAGACCTGGGCAGCGCCGTCCTTGGCGCCGGGCGCACCGCGCACGATCGCGATCTCATTGACCAGGACCTCACTGCCTCGAAGCGTATTGCCGAAGGCGTAGGCGCCCACGGCGAACAGCACGATGAACGCCGGGATGGTGGCCCACGCCCATTCGCGATGGCCGATCCGTCGTAGGACGAAGTAGTTGATCGGCCCCACCAGGAGGATGTAGGCACCCAGCAGGGCGAACAGCCCGCCGATCGGTGGCAGCGCGGCCGACGGCGTCTGGGCGACGGCATTCACCAGCTGGGAGTCGTCCGTCATGGACAGGCCGGCATTGACCCGCTGCGGCAGGAGTCGGCGCCAGAACGTGTCGGCGACGGACCCACCGGCGATCCACTCGACGGTCGGGTCGAACCCGATGAGGGTCGTCGCGCCGCTGCCGTAGGGCCGTTCGGCCGCGATGACCCGGTCGCCCACGACGGCCAGGGAGCGTCCACCGGCGAGCGTGCCGGCCAGGGCGGGCAGCGCCGCCGCATGGGTCGGCGCGGCACCAAGGAACGCGGTCAGCGATGCCGCCGGGACATCCACCGTGGCGGACGGGCGGTAGGGCAGCAGCCCGTCCTCGAAGGACGCGAGGGCGCCCGGTCCGTTCGTCCCGCCCACGATGACGAGCCGACCCCCGCCGGCGATCCAGCCGCGCAGCGACGCCAGCTGGGCCCTGGACAGCTGACTCGAATCCACGTCCTGCCAGATGAGGCGGTCGAGGGCGCCCCAGGCCTCCACGCGATCCGGTAGCTGGCTCGGCTCCAGCGGGATGATGACCGGGGCGACCTGGTTCTGGTTCGGCAACAGGTGGATGGACGAGACGATGCCCTGGGGGCGCTCCGCGACGACGCCGATGACCAACTGGGCCCCGTCGTGGATGGTATAGGCGACCTTGGCCGTCGCGATCTCGGTCGTCCCGTCCACGAGGGCGAGGTTCAGCTCGCGCCCGAACGCCGGCGGCTGGACATAGATGACGTAGGTCTTGTCGGATTGGGTGGGCAGGTCCACGACGACCCCGAAGCGGGAGGTGCCCTGCGATCCGCCTGACGACCTGAGCTCGCCGGTGATGGGCGGGCCGTCGTTCTTGAGGTGGACCGAGACGGCCATCCAGTCGCCGATGCGCGCGTGGCCGTCCAGCATCGTGTGAGCGTCCATCGTGAGGCCGCCCACCGCGGCGACCGATGCGGCCCCCGGCAGGAGCAGCAGCGACGCCATGCCCAGGGCTGCGAGGAGGCGCCCAGCGCGCGCGATCACACGGCGCTCGAGAGGCACGAGGAGCGGGCGATGGTCCACGTCGTTGAGGGCGAGAACACGGCGACTCCGAGAACGGTCGGGGAGCGGGGTCGCAGCATGGACGTCCCAGACCCCCGGAAAGTTGCATGGCGACCCATCTCTGGGCATCCACGTCGCCGCTATCGTACGATGCGGATGTCCCGTGACCATCGGACGGCCTGCCGTCCACCCGAGGGTGCTGTGCCCGACATCCGCCCATTCCGCGCGCTCCGCTTCGACGCGACCACCATCGGCGACCTCGCCGCGGTGATGGCGCCGGCCTACACGCGGATCGACGCGGCCGAACACGAGCGACTGCTGGCCCGCCATCCCGCCAACGTGGTCCGGGTGGACCTGCCCGAGGAGCGCCACGGCGACGAGCCGGACGTGCGCTATCGGCGAGCGGCGCGCGCCCTGGCCGAGTGGCGCTCGGGCGCGATCCTGCACAAGGACCCCCATCCGTCCGTCTACCTGTACGCACAGGACCGCGGCCCGGCCGGTGTGGACGGATCGCCGCTCCTACGCGGCTTCATGGCCAGGCTTCGGCTGGAGCCGGTCGGGCTGGACGCTGCGGTCCAGCCGGGATCCGACGAACCGGTCGGCGATGCCGAGGATCGCTACAAGATCCTGCGGGCGACCGGCGTCAACACGAGTCCGGTCGTCGCCGTCTACGACGACCCATCGGGTGGGACGACCGGCCGGATCGCGGCCCTGACCGCCAGCCCGCCGGAGATCAACCTCGTGGACGAGTCGGGGATCCGGCATCGGATCTGGGGGGTCGCGGCAGACGGTGGCGGCGAGATGGCCGCGGCCGTCGCTTCGCTGACCGCGCCCGCGAGTGCCGGACCCGTGGTCATCGCGGCCGGCCGAGCGATCTACGACACGGCGCTGCGCTATCGCGACGAACGTCGGATGAGCCGATCCTGCGAAGAGGATCCGGCCTTCGACTACCTCCTGACCCTGTTCATCGAACGTTCAGCCCAGACCCCGGACGCGACGGCCCTGACCGGCCTGGTCCTCAATCCGCACGAATGGTGACCGAATGACCGACAAGACCCCCGAAGCCATCCTCAACCAGGCCCAGGGCGCGCCGCTCAACGGCCGCCCGGTGCGCAAGGACGAGATCGAGCTGCACGACCGCGGCCTGTACATCGAGTCGTGGCTGCCGGAACGCCGTTCCCGGCGTAAGCCCCTCCTATTCATCCACGGCGAGCTCACCGGCTCGTGGGTCTGGGAGCGCTACCTCGGCTACTTCGCGGGTCGCGGCTGGGAAGGCCACGCCCTGAACCTGCGCAACCACTACTGGTCGCAGACCGCGGACCCGGCGACGCTGTCGTTCGACACGTACACGGAGGACGTCGTGGCCGCCATCGAGCGGCTGGGACCGTCCACGGTCGTGGTCGGCCACGGGATGGGCGGTCTGCTGGCCCTCAAGGCCGCCGAGCGGATGGCCATCTCCGGGATCGTGCTCATCAGCGCGGAACTGCCGCGCGACCTGCGGCCCGGTGGCCGATCGCATGAGCTGCGCGAGATCCCCGAGGTCTACGGCCGGTCGATGATCGGCTGGGAGACGCTCCCCGAGAAGCTGTTGCGCGACGAGCGCGACCTGACCCTCCCGGATGTGCTGCGGATCCAGCACATGCTCGGCCAGAAGCCGCACGAAGCCGGGGCCGCTCGCCGTCAGATGATCGCGGGCGTCCCGGTGGATCGCCGCGGGGTGGAGGCCATCCCGCGTCTGGTCATCGGTGCCGGTCTGGATCGCACGGTCAGCGCGGACGATTCGGAGCGACTGGCGGAGTGGCTGGACGCCGAGTACGAGCCGTACGGCGCTCATTCGCACTACGGCCTGATCGCCGGCGAGAACAGCTACCAGCAGGTCGCGGACGGCGTCCGCAGCTTCCTGGACGCGAACCGCCTGTAGGCCGGCCGCCGGGCGGACGGTCGGCGCTTCCCGGCGCTCCTCTGGTATCATCCCGACCCGCGACGCCGCATTCGTCTAGAGGCCCAGGACACCGCCCTCTCAAGGCGGAGATCATCGGTTCGAATCCGATATGCGGTACCAATCCCGCCCGCACGGAAGTGACAGTGGCTACGATCCATCCCTTCCGCGCCCTGCGTCCGCAGCCGGCGCAGGCTGCAGCGGTCGCCGCCGTCCCCTACGACGTCGTCAATACCGGCGAAGCGCGCGCGCTGGCCGCCGGGAACCCGCTGAGTTTCCTCCATATCTCGCGTCCCGAGATCGGTCTGCCCGACGGGACCGATCCGTACTCGGATGAGGTCTACGCGGCGGCGGTCCGGAACTTCGCCACCCTGCGCGGGGCGGCGCCCCTGGTCCAGGAGACGACGCCGAGCCTGTATGTCTATCGATTGCGGATGGGGACGCACGAGCAGACCGGCGTCGCCGGGTGCTTCTCCGTCGATGAGTACGGATCGGACGTCATCCGCAGGCATGAGCGCACGCGCAAGGACAAGGAGGACGACCGGACCCGGCACATCCTGGAGACTCGGGCACAGACCGGCCCGGTCTTCCTGACGTACCCGGCATCGGCAGCCGTGGATACGGTCGTGGCACGAGCCGTCGCCGGGTCGCCCCTGTTCGACTTCACCGCAGCCGACGGCATCCAGCACACGCTCTGGATCGTCGCCGACGCGGACGCACCGGCCCTCGTGGATGCCTACGCCGCGATCCGGTCGCTCTACATCGCGGACGGTCACCATCGGGCGGCGAGCGCGATGCGGGCACGCGAGACCCTGCGCGACCGAACGCCGGGCGCCGGCCCGATCGAGGGCGACACCTTCCTCGCCGTGGCCTTCCCGGACGACCAGACCCAGGTCTTGCCGTATCACCGCGTGGTCAAGGACCTGGGCGGACACTCGCCGGAGTCGCTGCTGGAAGGGCTCGCTGACCATGTCGGCATCGGTCCGGGAACCGACACGCCCGCCGGTACACCCGCGGGTCCGGGCGAGGTCTCGATGTATCTCGCAGGGGAGTGGTACACACTGCGCCTGAGCGCCGCCCCGGACGGGACACCCGCCGCCGACCGCCTGGACGTCCAGCTCCTGCACGACCAGGTCCTCGAGCCATTACTCGGCGTCGGCGACCCGCGCACGGACAAGCGGATCGACTTCATCGGGGGGATCCGCGGGCCCGCCGCCCTCGCGGAGCGTGTGGACTCGGGCGCGGCCGCGGTGGCGTTCGCGATGTATCCGGTGAGCGTCGCGGAACTCATGGCGATCGCAGACGCGGGCGGGATCATGCCTCCGAAGTCCACCTGGTTCGAGCCCAAGCTGCGCGACGGGTTGCTGACCCACCTCATCGAGGAGTAAGGCACGCATGAAGGTCCTTGTCGCAGATCCGTTCGAGGTGTCAGGGCTGGACGGTCTGCGGGCTGCCGGGTGCGAGGTCGTCCACGACGCCGGCCTCAAGGACGAGACGCTCGTCGCCGCCCTCGCGGAGACCCGCGCCGACGTCCTGGTGGTCCGCTCCACCAAGGTGACCGCCGAGATGCTGGACGCCGGGGCCCTCGGCCTCATCGTGCGGGCCGGGGCGGGTTACAACACGATCGACGTGGCCGCCGCTTCCGCGCGCGGGATCTACGTCTCGAACTGCCCCGGCAAGAACGCCGTCGCGGTGGCCGAGCTGACGATGGGCCTGATCCTTGCTATTGATCGGCGGATCCCGGACAACGTCATCGAGCTCCGCGCGGGTCATTGGAACAAGAAGGAGTTCGCCAGCGCCCGGGGCCTGGCCGGCTCCACGCTGGGCCTGCTCGGGTTCGGGAGCATCGCCCAGGACGTGGCGCGACGGGCGCAGGGCTTCGGGATGCAGCTTCTGATCTGGTCGCGCCGGTTCGCGGAGCAGCCGGACGTTGACTTCGCTGCATTCGGGCTCGAGTCGTCGCGCGAGAGGCGGGTCTCCGTCGCGCCGACGCCCGGCGATGTCGCCGCGCAGTCGGACATCCTGAGCATCCACCTGGCGCTCGCGCCCGACACCCGCGGCCTGGTCGGGACGGACGTCCTGGCGCGGCTCCACGACGGCGCCGTCGTCATCAACACCGCTCGCGCCGAAGTGCTGGACCACGACGCGCTGGCTATCGCGGTCCGCGATCGCGGGCTGCGCGTGGGCCTGGACGTCTACCCGGACGAGCCCACGACCGCAACGGGCGACTACGCGCTACCACTGCTGCAACTCCCCGGGGTCTACGGCACGCACCACATCGGGGCGTCCACGGACCAGGCGCAGGAAGCGATCGCGGCCGAGACGGTCCGGATCGTCCGTTCGTTCAAGGTTACCGGACGCGTCCCCAACGTTGTGAACCTGGCGCGACGGACGCCCGCGACGCACATGCTGGTCGTCCGCCATCGTGATCGCCCGGGCGTACTCGCCCACGTATTCGAGCACCTGAGCGGCGGCGGGCTGAACGTCCAGGAGACCGAGAACATCATCTTCGAAGGCGCAGAGGCGGCCGTTGCCCGGATCAACCTGGATGGGGCCCCGACCGACGCCCAGCTCGCCGCGATCGCCTCCGGCAATGACGACATCCTGAGCCTCCAGCTCGTGGCCATCTGAGGAGCGTGCCCATGCCCGCCGCAGACCGCGTCTACAACTTCTCGTCCGGCCCGGCCGTCCTGCCGGTCCCGGTCCTGGAGCAGGTCCAGCGTGATCTCGTGGCGCTGCCGGGCGTCGGCATGTCCGTCATGGAGATCAGCCACCGCTCATCCACCTTCGAGGCGATCCTCGGGCAGGCGGAAGCGGACATCCGGCGGCTGGCGGGCGTCCCGGACGGCTACAGGATCCTGTTCCTCCAGGGCGGCGCGAGCCTGCAGTTCTCCATGGTGCCGATGAACCTCCTGACCGATGGCGCCACCGCTGATTACATCAACACGGGTTCGTGGGCGGAGAAGGCGGTCAAGGAGGCCCGGCGGGTCGGCAACGTCCACGTCACTGGCCTGCCCGAGGGCGCGCCGTTCGACCGTATCCCCACCGACGCCGAGTGCGAGTACACGCCTGGCGCGGCGTACGTCCACATGACGTCGAACAACACGATCGAGGGCAGCCAGTGGCACCGGCTCCCGGTCGTGGGCGACGCGCCGCTGGTCAGCGATGCCTCATCGGACATCTTCAGCGGCCCGATCGACATCTCGAGGTACGGGCTCATCTACGCCGGCGCGCAGAAGAACCTGGGGCCGTCCGGTGTCGTGCTGGCGATCATCCGCGAGGACCTCCTGGCGCGCTCCATCAAGTCGCTCCATACGATGCTGAACTACGCCGTCCAGGCGGAGAACAGCTCGATGTACAACACGCCACCCGCGTTCGGGGTGTACGTGCTGGGCCTCGTCATGCAGTGGCTGCTGGAGCTTGGCGGGTTGCCGGCGATCGCCGCGGTGAACGAGCGCAAGGCCGGCAAGCTGTACACGGAACTTGATCGCACTGGGTACTGGCGACCCACCGCCCAGGCCGACAGCCGGAGCCTCATGAACGTCACCTTCCGGCTTTCGAGCGAGGACCTGGAGAAGGCGTTCGTCAAGGAGTCCACCGCCGCCGGCTTCGATGGACTGAAGGGTCACCGTTCGGTCGGTGGGATGCGGGCGTCCATCTACAACGCGTTCCCCGAGTCGGGTGTGGACGCACTGATCGACTTCATGCGCGACTTCGAACGTCGTAACGGCTGAGACTTGCCCGTGAAGGTTCCTGCCGCGTCGGGACATCGGCCTCGGGACCGCGGGACGGATGATCGCCAGTCTGATCCGACCGAAGCTGTTGGATGGAGACACGACGATGACGACGACCGAGACCCGCCACGATGACGACGTGCTCGAACCCGTGGATGTGCCCTCCTCGGTCCACCTCGTCAGGCTGATCCAGACGATTGTCGGCGTGTTCGACATCGCGAGGCTCGGTTGTTCGTTGCTCGGCTCCCTTGGGCTGTCGGTCGTCCTCGGGCTGGTATTTGCTGGATCGATCATCGTCAGCTGATCATCCTGGGGGTCGCGATTCCGTAGGATTGGGCCATGCGACCCACCGACACACGCCGACTGGTCATCCTCGCCGAGGGCTACTTCGGCGACAGCCACGCCAAGACCGCGTACGGCGTCATCCGCTTTGGGCGAGACCGGGTCGTGGCAGTGCTGGACTCAGGACAGGCCGGGCGGGACGTGGACGAGTTCCTCCCCGGTCATCCGGCGCCCATCGTCGCCACGCTGGGCGAAGCCCTGGCGTTGACCCCGACGCCCGACGCGCTGCTGATCGGCATCGCACCGACCGGCGGAAAGCTGCCCGAGTCCTGGCGCGCGATGATCCTCGAGGCGATCGCGGCCGGGTTGGACGTCCTGTCCGGTCTGCATACGTTCCTCGGCGACGATCCGGGATTCGCGGCTGCGGCCTCGGCTCACGGGACGCGGATCGTGGACTACCGGCGGCCGCCGGATCGCATGGAGACCTCGACCGGCCGGCGCCACGGCAAGGGCAAGCGGGTGATCCTCACGGTCGGCACGGACTGCGCGATCGGCAAGATGTCGGTCGCATTGGCGT
>Ga0209069_10002161_pt1 | contig 10097 bp, 9 predicted proteins | sample Str013_2_FD_187202 | JGI IMG/M metagenome (GOLD analysis project Ga0209069, IMG submission 187202) | Freshwater sediment microbial communities in response to fracking from Pennsylvania, USA - Straight Creek_MetaG_SC_2013 (SPAdes) (version 2) | ecosystem: Environmental > Aquatic > Freshwater >...
CGTGCGGACGACGCGTTTCATGTCGTTTGTCCGTCTTTGCCCGGCTTCGGGTTTTCGGCCAAGCCAACAGCGACCGGCTGGGGTGTCGATCGCATTGCATCCGCCTGGGCCGTGCTGATGGAAAGGCTCGGCTACGCGAGGTACGGCGCCCAGGGCGGTGACTGGGGCTCGGCAGTCACGACCGCGCTCGGCGCCCAGGCCCCCTTGCATTGTGCCGGCATTCACATCACCCTCGCCATGGGCGCAAGTCCAAACGTGGATGGCCAACCGACGCCGGAGGAAGCCAGGGCGCTGCAGGGACTCAAATACTATGCCGACTGGGACTCCGGTTATTCCAAACAGCAATCGACTCGCCCGCAGACCCTTGGTTATGGGCTGACCGACTCGCCGAGTGGCCAGGCGGCATGGATTCTCGAGAAGTTCTGGGCCTGGACCGACTGCGACGGACATCCCGAGAATATTCTCGGTCGCGATGAACTGCTCGACAACGTCATGTTGTACTGGGTGACCGCGACCGCTGCTTCATCGGCCCGATTGTACTGGGAGAGCTTTGGGCCGAAGCGCCGGACAGCCCACAAGGTTACGATTCCGACCGGCGTCGCCGTTTTCCCGAAGGAGATCGTCACGCCGGTCCGCAAGTGGATGGCGGCAGGCTTCACGAATATCCGGCACTGGCACGAAATGCCCAAGGGCGGTCATTTCGCTGCGTTCGAACAGCCAGAATTGTTCGTTCGGGAAGTGCGGGAATTCTTCGGGACGCTCCGTTAGTCCGGCGGTTGGTCAGCCCGAGCGCGGATGACAAAGTGAGCGCCTCTGCGACCGACGACGTCGTTCGGACGGTTGGATCTGACGGCGCCTACTTTTGATGCCGGCTACCCAGCGCGGTCGCGGCTGAATCCGGATTCTTGATCCGTTCGATCAACAGATTGATCCGGTCGCCGCCCCAGAACAATTCGCCGTTGAACACCATGGTGGGCACACCGAACACGCCAAGTGCCTCCGCTTCATCCATGATACGATCGTGCTCCGGTCGTGCGGGTCCATCGACGTAGGCTTCGAAGTCCGCTGCCGAACCGCCAACCGAGGCGATCACGCCGGAAATTTCCGATAGCTCGTCGATGTCGAGGTCATGGCTCCAGAAACGCTGGAATACCGTGTCATGATAGGCTCGGAACAGTCCGTGCCGCTGCGCGAAGACCATGCCGACACTGGCATAAAAAGCATCATAGATGCGCCGCGGGCCTTTCATAATGAGACCTTGCGCGTTGGCGAAGCGGCGTGCGTCCATGTAGAGGTAGCGCACCTTGCGCCAGAAATGCGGGGTGCGCGCTTCAACACTGCCCATAAATTCAGTGATACGCAACGTATAGGGCAACCATTCCAGCTCAACACCGTATTTTTCCTCAAGCTCAAACAGCGGCTTGTTGGCGACCAATGCGTAAGGGCTTTTGTAGTCGGTGTAGATCCGTACGTGCGGTTTTTCCATCTAGGCTACGCCCGTGTCTGGCGATATTGGTCGAGATCGGGATCGTGGGTCATCGCCCAATAGTCCACGAATCGCCAGGGCATCGCCGAGAAAACTCGCCCCTGCTTGTTGCGATAGTAGGTGGTCATCCCCGGATGGCTCCAGATCAGTTGCTCGTGCTCGGCGTCGACCTTGCGGATATATTCGTCATGCGCATCCCGGTGCACGTCGATCGCCGCAATCCCCCGTTCGATCATCTCGACGAGGCAAGCGCTGATGTAGCGGCTCTGGCATTCGGACTGGAAAATCACGCTACCGCCATGGGCGGGGCCGGCGTTGGGACCGAGCATCACAAACAGATTGGGAAAGTCAGGGACGGTAAGACCGAGATAGGCGGTAGGGTTGTCGTTTGCCCAGGCCGCCCTGAGATTCTTGCCGCCGCGCCCGGTAAGGTTGAGACGTGCCGCCATTTCCGAAACCTTGAATCCGGTCGATGTCACGACGATATCGGCTGGCCGCAGTTTCCCGTCCGATGTGACGATGCCGTCGGGGGCGAAATGATCGATGCCGTCGGTGACCAGTTCCACATTGGGTCTGGTCAACGTCCTGAACCAGTTGTTGTCGAGCAGGATACGTTTGCCGTAGGGCGGGTAGGTTGGCACGCATTTTTTGACGAGGTCCGGGCGGTCCTTCAGCTCCGACAGGATGAAATTCGTCAACTCTTCACGGTGCCGGTCGTTGCCCTTGTTCACGGCGCGATCGGGATGCGGCCAGTTCGGATCCTTGCGCAGGAACGGCAACAGGCCGTCGCCGTAGCGCCAGAACATGTTGAAGCGATACCATTGTACATAGAACGGAAGATGCGCCAGCAGCCACTGCGCACCGCTGCCGATGGGATCGGATAACCCTTCGACCGGCCGCGCCCATTGCGCCGTCCGTTGATAGACGGCGAGCGATGCCACGCGGTCGGCGATCGCCGGCACGAGCTGCATCGCGGTCGCCCCGGTTCCGATCACGGCGACGCGCTTGCCATCAAGCTTGACGTCATCGGACCACAATGCGGAATGCAATATCAGGCCTTTGAAACCTTCCTCGCCTTTGAAATACGCGGATGAGGGATCGTTAAGCTGGCCGATCGCGCTGACGAGTGTGCTCGATTCAAATATCTCCTCGCCATTGCTGGTTCTCAGTGTCGAAATCCAACGCCGCTTCGCCTCGTCCCAACGCGATGACGTCAACTCGGTATTGAGGCGAATGTGTTTTCGAATGTCGTGTTCGAGCGCTACCTTCCTGAGATAGTCGAGCAATTCCTGGCGCTGCGCGAAATAGCGCGTCCACGGGTTTCGCTCGCCAAACGAAAACGAATAGGAGTGGTTCGGCGTATCGACGCCGCAGCCGGGATAGCGGTTGACATACCAGGTACCGCCGAGTTCATCGTTCTTTTCGACGATAGTATAGGGGACGCCGAGCCGGTCGAGCGCCACCCCTAGCGCAATGGCGCAGACACCGGCGCCGACGATCAGCACCTGATGTTGCACCAGCCTCTCGTCCGGCGGTCGCTTGGTCCAGCGCGCGTCGCGTGGAACGAAACCCATTTCCTCGCGCATCAGCGGGGCATATTCAGGCGCAACGTTTTCACCGAGCGTCGCGCACATCATTCTCAGCATCAAGTCGTTGCCGGGATCGGCAATGACGGGCTTGGGGTCGCCGTGTGCGAACAGTTTCAGCACCGCGGCGCGGATTTCGTCCTGGATTCCGGGGGGCAAGCCGGCTTGCGGATCGGGGATCAGGCGGACATCGCGCCGGGGTTTGTAGGGTGGCTCCAGCCAACGTTCATCGCCGGTCATGTGGACCAGAACCATCAACAAAACGCGGATATCGCCCTCGGCGATGGCAGACGAAAGATCGAGATTCTCGCGTTGCACCTCGATATTCATGACCATATCCTCGTCACGCGTTCGGCGTTTCCCGCAGTCCGCCATAGGCGTCCCACGTACTTCCAGCGATAAACCCGGCGTCAACCGGGAGATTGATTCCGGTAACGCCGCTGCTCTCCGGCGACAGCAGCCACGCGATGGCCTGGGCGACCTCGATCGGCTCGACCAGCCGGTTCATCGCGGTGTTGCGGGCCAGTCGCTCCCTGTCGAGTGCGCCGGACTCGATGCCGGCCTCCAGTGCGACCGTTCGCGTGAAGCCCGGCGATACCGCATTGACCCGCACGCCCGAACGTCCCCACTCGGCCGCGAGCGTCTGCGTGATCTGGATGACGCCCGCTTTCGCGGCGGTATAGGCATGGATCGGACCCGACGTCATGCCGGCGACGGAAGCGACATTGACGATGGCACCATGGCGTCGTTTGGCCATCCGTTCGCCCACCCCGCGGGCAACGAGGAATGTGCCACGCAGATCGATGTTGATCTCGCGATCCCATTGATCCATGCGCACGCGTTCGACCGGATGCATCTTGCCGAAGATGCCGGCGGCGTTGACGAGGCCGGCGATTGGGCCGTAAGCCGCTTCAATATCGGCGACACCCGCGACCACCGCCGTTTCGCTGGCGACGTCAAACGGGGCAGGCCACAGGATGACCTGTGTTCCCGGAAGCGGTTCGGGCGCGATATCGACAATGACGACGCGGCGACCGTGACCGGCCAGAAGCGCCGAGGTCGCAGCGCCGATGCCGCGACTGCCGCCGGTGACGAGAATGATGCCTTCAGCGGTCATGGCTGTTGCCCACATCGGGCGCATTGAACCGATAGCCGACCTCGTCGGCGGAGCGCTGGTAGTTGATCGAAAGGAGCACCGCGCCGATATTGAAGTTGACAAAGGCGATTTCGAGAAATGCCGTGCTACTCGACAGATTGATCATTTAACGCTCAAAGGGCCGGAAGGGCCGGTTTCTCGGCTTCGCTTTCCATCCTGCTGAATAACGACTCGTAATTCATGTTTGGCTTGACGTCACCCCCCCGGCTCTGAAATCCTTGAGGTATAGAGACGGAACGATCTCCAACGGGATCAGGGAACGCGAACCCAACAGGGAGGGGATCATGAAGAAAACCCGCAGGCCCGGCATCACCCGCCGCTCGACCTTGACGCTGATGGGCGCCGGCGTAGCTACTTTTGCGGCCCCTTGGGTCGCCCGCGCACAGGCCAAGACCATCAAGATCGGCATGCCGACCATTCTGTCCGGCCGCGTGGCGCAACTCGGAACCTCGTCGCGCAACGCCGTGATGCTGGAATTCGACAAGGTCAATGCCGCCGGCGGCCTGGCCGGACGGCAAGTCGAGATGGTGATCCGCGATTCCAAGGGACAGCCGCAGGAAGCCGCCCGCGTCGCGCGCGAACTGGTCAACACCGACGGTTGCGAAATTCTCATCGACGCCGAGGCCTCGTCCGGGGCGTTCGCCGTGCATGAGGTCGCGCGCGATCTCGGCGTGCTTTGTATCCATACCAACTCGGAAACGTCTTCGCTCACGGCCGACCCGAAGCAGCAAATTCCCAACGCATTCCGCACCGCCCGTCAGGGCGTCCACGATTCCATCGTGGGCGGCAACTATGCCGCGGCGATCGCCAAGGCCAAGGGCCTGAAGAAATGGGCGACCTGCTCGCCGGACTACGCCTATGGCCGCGATACCACGGGCGAGTTCACCTACTATCTGAAGCGATTTGCACCCGACGTCGAAATCATCAGCGATTCCTGGCCGAAGCTGTTTCAGCCCGACTACACCGAGGTTGTCACCAAGATATTGCAGGCCAAACCACAGGCGCTGTATTCGTGCCTGTGGGGCGGTGATCTCACCTCCTACATCGATCAGGCGAATATCTACGCGATGTTCAGCCAGATGGAGGTTTTTGCGGTCAACATGGCCGACTATACGGCGCTGACCGTGGTGAAGAACCTGCCGAAAGGCATCCACTCCGGCAACCGCTACATCAAGACCTATCCGGCGACCGCCGAGAACGCCGCGTGGGGCGACGCCTACAAGGCCAAGTTCAACGAGTATCCGACGAACTGGTCGTGGGAGAACGCGACCGCGGCGATGCTGATTGCCGAGGCTTCCAGGAAGGCCAATTCTGCTGACGGCAAGAAGATCGCGGACGCGATGCGCGGCCTGACGATCAAGTCGCCGTTCGGCGCCGACGGCACGGTGACGATGCGGGCCGAGGACCAGACCTTGATCGGCTATGCTATCGGCTGGGGCACCACGATCCCGCAAGAGCCCTATGTGCCGGAGGTCAAGCCTGGCGACTGGAAGACGATCCTCGGACTCGAAGCCGAGTGGAAGAAGAGTAAGGGCTACACCTGACAATTGAGCGAGACCGGAGGCCGCGCGATCCGCCTCCGTCCACCGCCCAATGGTTCTTTGCGCGCCGGTCATTCGGTTCGCCGTAACGGATATCTTCCTTGGACCTCGACGCGCTCACCGGCTGTCTCGCCAGTTCCGCCTGTCTGGTGACGCAAACCACCAGCGGCTTCATCATTGGCATGCTGCTGTTTCTCGTGGCTGTCGGACTAACGCTGATTTTCGGCGTACTCAAGGTGGTGAATTTCAGCCACGGCGCCTTCTATATGTTCGGCGCGTATTTTGCGATGACGGCCTACCAGCTTTCGGGCAGTTTCGCGCTGGCGATGCTGTGCGGCGCCGCCGGCACGGCGCTCCTTGGACTGGTTTTCGAACGTGTGTTCATGAGCCGCGTCTACGGCGCCGACGTCCTGATGCAGCTCCTGGTTTGTTACGCCTTCGTGCTGATCTTCGACGACGTGGTACGGATGGTGTGGGGACCGGAATTCAGGTCGATGGGAATGCCCGCGGCGTTTCAGGTGGTGCCACTGTTCATCGCCGGCGGCGTGGTGCCGCCATATTACCTGCTCCTGATCGGCGTCGCGCTGGCGATGGCTGTGATTCTAGGGCTCGGCCTCGCCCGCACCCGGATCGGCAAGGTGATCCGGGCGGCCGCGCACAATCCGGGCATGGTGTCGGCGCTCGGCATCAATACCGGCTTGATCTATGGCGGCGTGTTTGCGCTCGGTGGCATGCTGGCGGGACTTGCCGGGGCTCTCGCGGCGCCCGTTCGTTCGCTGACCCCTGGCATGGGATTTTCGGTCCTGATCGAGTCCTTCATCGTCACTGTCATCGGCGGCATGGGTTCAATTCTGGGTGCGTTGATTGGCGCCATCCTGATCGGCATGATCCGTTCGTTCGGATCGCTTGGCTTTCCGTTATTCACGGAAGGACTAATGTATCTGTTCATGGTGATCGTACTGGTTTCCCGGCCTACCGGACTGTTCGGCAAGGAGGTCGCATGACCGAGTTGCAGGCCGAACGAGCCGGCGCGGAAGTTCAGCGCGTCGAGGCCTCGCGATCCCGCTATTTCGACTTGCTGATCGCATTGGTGGCCTTCGCCGTACTTGCCTTGCTGCCGGTACTCTTCAACAGCAAAGCGCTGCTCGATTTTGTGATCCGTTGCTCGGCCTTCGGTCTGTTCGCCACCTCGCTCAACCTGCTGGTCGGTTACACCGGCTTGACCTCGTTCGGCCATGGCATGTTCTTCGGCCTCGGCGCCTATGGCTTCGGCCTGACCATGCAGCGTACCGGCGTACCAGTCCCGGTCGCCTTCGTGGCGACGCTTTTGATCACGACCGTCATTGCCACCGCGATCGGCGCGATCTGCGTGCGGCTCAAGGAAATCTACTTCGCCTTCGTCACGCTGGCGTTTCAGATGCTGATCCACAGCACGATCCTGTCATGGGCGTCGCTGACCGGCGGCGACCAGGGGCTGCGCGGGGGAATTCCGCGACCTGCATTCCTCGGTATCGATCTGTCGAACCACGTGCATCTGTATGTCGTGAGCTGCGCGCTATTGGTAATCGGGCTGCTGCTGATGCGCCAGATCGCGCAGTCGCCGTTCGGCTATACCTTGCGCATGATCCGCGACAACGCGACCCGCGCCAGTTTTATCGGTATCGATGTCTGGCGCGCCAAGCTGACGATATTCGTGCTGGCGGCGCTGTTCGCCTCAACCGGCGGCATCATAATGGCGCTGTTCGTGTCGGGCGCTTATCCCGAATTCGCCTACTGGACCATCTCGGGTGAAGGCATCTTCATCAATATGCTCGGTGGTGTCACGACCTTCCTCGGTCCGATGGTGGGCACCGTGCTGTTGCTGATCCTCAACGACACCGTGACGCGGCTGACCGAGTACTATGGCATCGTGCTAGGTATCGTGATCCTGTTCTTTGCCATCGGGTTACGAAAGGGGCTGATGGATTTTGTGGTCGAATGGTACGCGCAGCGCCACCATGACGCGGAGCGCGGTTAGCGATGCTCGAGATCCGAGGCCTTTCGAAATCCTTTGGCGGCGTCAAGGCGACCGATGACGTCACGCTGGATTTCGCCGACGGTTCGCTCACCGCTGTGATCGGTCCGAACGGTGCGGGCAAAAGCACATTCTTCAATCTGATCACCGGCGCCCTGAAGCCCGACAGGGGGAAGATCCTGCTCAACGGCCTCGACATGGCCGGACGGTCGCCGCCGGATATCGTGCGCCACGGTATCGGCCGGGCGTTCCAGGTCGCAAGCATTTTCCCCTCACTCACCGTGCACCAGACGATGTTGGCGGCGGTCGGCGCCGATCAACGTCGCGCCAGCGTGATCCATCGACGTTTTCCGCTCGCCGAAACGCGCGACCGCGCCGAACATACGATGGAATTGCTCGGTCTTGCCGGCAAGCGGCGTCGATCCGCGGCGACGTTGTCGCATGGTGACCAGAAATTGCTCGATATCGCGCTCGCGCTGGTGCTCGACCCCAAGGTGCTGCTGCTGGATGAACCGACCGCGGGCATGGGCACCGAAGAGCGCTGGCGCATGATCGACAAGGTCCGCGAACTCTGGGAGCGGGAGAAAATCACTGTCGTCTTCATCGAGCACGACATGGACATCGTGTTCAAGATCGCTCCCGAGATTGTGGTGCTGTGCTACGGGCGCATACTTGCGACCGGCACGCCGGATGCGATCAGGCGGAACGATGCCGTGATCGAGGCCTATCTCGGCACCGATCATCACGCCGAGGCTCCGGTATGAGCACGCAGCCCGTCGTACAGGTCGAGGACCTCGACGTCTATTATGGCACCAGCCAGATACTGTTCGGCGTAAGCCTGTCGGTGCGTCAGGGGGAGACCATGGCGCTGCTCGGCCGCAACGGCGCCGGCAAGTCGACCACCATGAAGGCCATCATGGGCCTGGCGCCGGCTCGGCGGGGAAAGGTCATACTGCATGGGAAGCTGGTGTCCGGACTGAAGTCGCATCACATTGCCCGCGCCGGCCTTGGTTTTGTGCCCGAGGACCGTCAGATATTTCCGGACCATACGGTCGAGGACAATCTTGTCATCGGGCAGAAGAAGGGCCCGGACGGTCAGGACGACTGGTCGATCGAGCGCGTCTATCAAGTGTTTCCATTGCTGGAGCCGCTGCGCCACCGGATCGCGGGGCGGCTGTCGGGCGGCGAACAGCAGATGCTGGCGATTGCGCGCACCCTGATGGGGAATCCTGCACTGCTGCTACTGGACGAGCCCAGCGAGGGGCTTGCGCCGATCATCGTGCAGCGGATCGGCGAATTGCTGCGACAACTCCGTGGCACCGGCGCGACGGTGTTGATCGCGGAGCAAAACATGCATTTTTGCCTGGGCCTTGCGAGCCACGCGACCGTGATCGACAAGGGTCAGATCGTCTACACCTCGACGATTGAAGAACTCAAAGCCGACGACAATGTCCGCCAGCGATACCTCGCGCTGTAGTTGGCGCAGGCGCGCATCGTTGCGGTGGCTACGGAGACAGCCCGAGCGTCCTGCGGGCGGTAAGGTAGGTCTGAGTTCGGGCGCAGCGCGCAGCAGGGGTGTCGAGACAGGCACCTATCATCGACTCCGAGATTTGACTTTGCGGCTTGATCGGCTGCAAATATCGTCAATCAACAATTTCGAGGAAAGTACCATGGTTGACGCTCTGATTATCGACGCATGCAGGACGCCGCGGGGCATTGGCAAGGCCGGCAAGGGTGCGCTTTCGGGGGTTCACCCGCAACAGCTCGGTGCGACCGTATTGCGGGCGCTCGCCGATCGTAACGACCTCGATACCGCCGATGTCGACGATATCATCTGGGGCACCAGTTCGCAGCGTGGTCCACAGAGCGGTGATCTCGGCCGGATGTCCGCGCTGGATGCCGGTTACGATGTGCGCGCCAGCGGGGTCACCCTGGATCGGTTTTGCGGTTCAGGCATCACCAGCGTCAACATGGCGGCGAACGCGATCATGTCGGGCTCCGAGAATCTCGTCGTCGCCGGCGGTACCGAGATGATGTCGATGGAAGGTCGCCGTGGCGAAGGACCGTTCATGATGGACAACGGCAACCTTCGCCTTCGCGCCCGACATCCGCAATCGCATCAGGGCGTTTGCGCCGATGCGGTCGCGACGCTCGAAGGCTTCACGCGGCAGGTTGTCGACGAATTGGGCCTGGAGAGCCAGAAACGGGCAGCCGTCGCGATCAAGAACGGCCATTTCGACAAGAGTCTTGTGCCGGTCCATCGCGAAGATGGCAGCCTTGCGCTCGATCGCGAGGAATATCCGCGTCCCCAGAG
>Ga0209069_10002162_pt1 | contig 10093 bp, 8 predicted proteins | sample Str013_2_FD_187202 | JGI IMG/M metagenome (GOLD analysis project Ga0209069, IMG submission 187202) | Freshwater sediment microbial communities in response to fracking from Pennsylvania, USA - Straight Creek_MetaG_SC_2013 (SPAdes) (version 2) | ecosystem: Environmental > Aquatic > Freshwater >...
GCCTGCATTGATATGGAGCGGCGTTTATTGGAACACAATGGTGGTCATTCAACATTTACCAGCCTTGGAATTCCATGGGAATTGAGGTATAAAGAGCAGCATGCAACTTTGCCGGAGGCCAAAAAACGGGAAGCTTATATCAAAAGGATGAAAAGCCGAAAGTATATCGAAGAACTAATCAGACAGGGGAAAACCAAATAATAAAATTTTTTATTCCGTAGCTCAGTTGGCAGCGCATCCCGATTTTAATCGGGAGGGTCCTGGGTCCGGGTCCCAGCGGGATCACACGCCGTCTTTAAAAAAGGCGGTTTTAGACAAACGTCTTTTTCTTTACATGGTTTCAATCTTGCAGGCCAGCAAAGAACCTTCTTAAATAACTACCAATGCTACAAATGCTCCAGTTTTAGTTGTGTATGTGTGAGTGCGTGGTATTGCGACTCTACCAGTTGAATCATTTCTTTGGGCAAATAGGCAATTTCGCGCAGCGTGTTTTTATACCAGCTAACAACGGTTTTTTCAATGGTTTTAACTGATTCAAGTATTTTTATGGTGCTCTTTCTGCCCTGCAGCAGTTTGGCAAACGGCGCGGTGGGGGCTGCGGCAAATGCTTTAACCATGGTTTGATTGACTAAATGTTGCAATTGCCGGATATTGGCTTCACTCTCATCGGCTCTTGCTGTATAGAAATCTTTAAAACTTTGTTCAGTGGTAAGAAAAGCAGCTTGCTCATACGATAACATACGCTGATAATTGGCCGTTACCAGGAACTGAATGTTTTGATCAAGGGTTGGTTGCGTTGTCATGGTGTTTATTTTTTGTTTGCTTTTTATGAATACGGTCTATGAAGAAAAATAAATACCGTGCCATACAAAAACAACAAACCGATAAACAGGATAAAGCGGCAAATACCATCAAACAGTGGATTTATTTCCCCAATATTTTAAAGATTACAGGAAATAATGACACCGGGTCTATCTTTTTACGCTGGTTTGGTTGATTGCTTTAACTTAGGGCTGTTCTTTTACAATATCGAACCCAAATACCCCGCTGTATGAAAAAATACATTTTATTGGCAATGTTTGTTTGTGTACTAAGCCAGCTTGCTTTTTGCCAGGACAGCCTACCTGCAAGTCAGCGCATGCAATGGTGGCGTGAGGCAAGATTTGGGATGTTTATTCATTGGGGTGTGTATGCGGTGCCGGCGGGTGAATTTCGCGGACAAAAAATTAATAATATCGGTGAGTGGATCATGAACCGGGGCAAAATTCCGGTGGCAGAATACCAGCAGTTTGCGCAGCAATTCAACCCGGTATTATACGATCCCGAAGCCTGGGTAAAAGCCGCTAAAGATGCGGGTATGAAATACATTGTGATTACTGCCAAACACCATGATGGCTTTGCGTTGTTCGATTCTAAAGCCAGTAAATGGAATGTAGTGGACGCAACCCCTTTTAAAAAAGATCTGCTGAAACCATTGGCCGATGCCTGCCGCCGCAATGGCATTAAATTGGGCTTTTATTATTCGCAGGCGCAGGACTGGACCAACCCCGGTGGTACCGCCATCAGAAGACCGGCAAGAGAAGGATGGGCCAACCCGGATTCATCATTAATTGATGCCTATACCAAAGAACACGAAGGGCATTGGGATCCGGCACAAACCACCCGCAACCTTGAACAGTACATAGACGATGTAGCAGTACCGCAGGTGAAGGAGTTACTGAGCAATTACGGAGACGTTTCTCTGATTTGGTGGGATACACCCAGTGGTATGACAGACGCAGCTGCCGCCAAACTGGATGCATTGCTGAAACAACATCCGCAAATCATCAGCAACGACCGGTTGAAAAGGCCCAACTACCCCGGCGATTATAAAACACCGGAACAACGCATTCCCAACCTTAGTGAACTGGATGGCAAAGACTGGGAAACCTGCATGACGATGAATGAAACCTGGGGCTATAAAAGTTATGCCGATAACTGGAAGAGCACCCAAACCCTGGTTCGCAACCTGGTGGACATCGCTTCAAAAGGGGGCAATTATTTATTGAACGTGGGGCCAAAAGCGGATGGCACATTTCCGCAACAAAGTATTGACCTGCTGAAAGGAATGGGTGTGTGGATGAAAACAAATGGAGAAGCCATCTATGCCAGCAAAGCCAGCCCGTTTGGTTTGTTTGCATGGGGGCGTTGCACAAAAAAAGAAACCAATAAGAATACCGTTTTGTACTTTTCTGTTTTTGATTGGCCGGCAGATGGCAAACTAACCGTACCCGGCCTGTCAAACAAAGTGCTTAACGCACGTTTGCTGGCCAATGGCGCAGCTGTAAAGGCATCCAAAACAACGGAAGGCGTTGTGTTCAGTTTGCCTGCAACGCAACCAGATGCCATTGCAACCGTTATCAGGGTGGAAGTAAAAGGAACTGTGGCCAGTCAAATGGTTCATACCAAAGAACCCATGAAATCCGGACTTTAAAAATTTGATTCGCTTTATATTGAAAAAAGGCAAAGGCTGCAAATCAATCGTACGTAATAACCCTGTTCAAATACTCCGGGGTTATTTCTTACCCATCCCCCGGCACAATTGATCTTCACATCCTATAACTCCTTTAATCCTACAAATCATGGTTAAGACATTATTTTCCGCGCATTCTTCTGCGCCTTCAACGCCAGTTCCGTAGCCAGGAAACAATGTTCCTGCGTCATAGCTGTTTCGGTTCTGTTCAAAATATCGTCTACCAGCCTTTCGCCATAGGGCAGTGACAGCTGGTTGCAATCAATATAAGTGGTTTCTTTTTGATTCACCACAAATAGATGGTTGCCTCCGGGGCGGCCGGCAATATCCACATTTTTGCGCACCTCCATAAATCCTTCTGTGCCCAGTATCGTTAGTCTGCCGTCGCCCCATGTATTTAGACCGTCTGGTGTAAACCAATCCACCCGTAAATAACCGGAGCCGCCGTTGCCGCTCAGCATTACATCGCCAAAATCTTCAAACAGCGGGTATTGCGGATGATTGACATTGCCAATCTGCGAAGCAACGACTTCGGCTTTGGTAGATCCGGTAAAAAATAAAAATTGATCAAACTGGTGAGAACCGATATCGGTAATGATGCCGCCGAAACGTTTCTTGTCGAAAAACCAAGCGGGGCGGGTGGGGGTGCTCATCCGGTGCGCTCCCAGGCCAATGGTTTGTATTACTTTTCCAATGGCGCCGGCTTTGGCCAGTTCGCCGGCTTTTTCGGTGCCCTTGTTTTCAAACCGCTCGCTGTACATGATAGAGTAAATGCGTTTGGTAGCTTTCTGTACTTTTTTTACTTCTTCCAGTTGTTCTAAAGTAATAATACCGGGTTTATCAGACATATAGTCTTTGCCATGCTGCATCACACGGATCCCCAGCGGGGCCCTTTCATCCGGAATAATGGAACTCAGCACCAGTTGTATGCTCTTGTCTTCTAGAATTTCTTTTTCGTCATTCACTTGTTTGGCCTGCGGGTATTTTTTTGCAAATGCAGCTGCGAGGTCGGGTTCTTTTGAATAAAATGAAACAAATTCACCACCGCCGCGGGTTACTGCATCTACCTGCGAATTGATGTGTCCGTGATTGATGCCAATTACCGAAAACCGGATACGCGGAGGGCCAGTATATATTTTGCTGGCGGCTGCAGAAACTTTGGATTCAACAATGGTATTGGCAGCTGCTGCCTGTGGTAAAAGTGGCATCAAAGCCAGTCCTGCTGCGGTCTGAGCGGTGTGCCTGATAAATTTTCTACGGTCAAAATGATTGTCTTTCATATAGCATGCTTTGATAGTGATCGATTGTTAAAGGAATCGTTTTTAAAAATTGTGCTTATAAATGTAGCACAAAGTTTTTATCCTGCGGCTGCGTTTTACAGACCGGGTTTAAGCGTGCAGCGCCTGAAAAATCAAACCTGCTTCTTTTGATTTGCGGAGCTACTGACAGCCTGCGGCCGATCTAACGTATATCCACAGTAGCGCTTGCTGCAATTATGAAAGGAGTTCGGCTAGTTTTTGTTGCACCAGGCCCAACAGCTGCCGGTCGATGGTTGCCAGTTCTTTTTCCTCCTGGCCTGGCATTGAAATGGCCCTGTAAAGGCCTTCTTCATCGGGCTCAAAATATACGGTGGTCTCTTTTATCAGTACTTTAAACTGGTGGCTATAGCCCTTCATCACCAGTTGTGCGGTCAATGGCATTTCCTGGCCTTTGTAAATGATGGAGAGTATAAAAGGTTCTGTCATTGATAAAGGGGTTGGTTGTTTTGCGGATGCGTGATACTACAACAATGCTTTGCCGGCAAAGGTTCTTTTCCTGGCCTGAAATCGTTTTCATAAATAAAAAGACACTGGTTTATAGGATTTTAGCTAAAAAATGTCAACTTTAGTAGCGGAATTTATTTGAAACAGCAATAACGAACTTGTGTATGAACGCCTCTAATCTTTTCCCTTCGGGTGAAACGCATTTGGAGATCCCCGTGCGCAGGCAAGCCCATTGCAACTTTCAATATACGCTGGTATCTTTCATCATTCACCACCCAATTTAAATTTATAAAAAACACAACGATGAGCACCCATACTTTTGAAGCAGTTCCCCTGAAAAGCCTGGACGAATGGGAAGAAGATTTGTTGCGCAGGTATCCTGATCCGGCGGCCATTGCTACCGACAAAGCAACCGAAGCCTACCGTAATTATGATACGCCCGAACGTGACACGGTAAAAGAATTTTACCGCCTCAATCATACTTACCAGACTTACGAATTTGTGCAGCAGAAAAGAGCCGACTACCTTAAGTTCGATAAAAAAGCAATGCCGGTATGGGATGCATTTGATTTTTTAAACCAGTTGGTAGATGATTCTGATCCCGATACCGATCTCGACCAGTTTCAGCACCTGCTGCAAACTTCAGAAGCCATCCGCCGTGACGGCCACCCCGACTGGATGGTATTGGTTGGGCTGATGCACGACATGGGAAAAGTGCTTTGTCTTTTTGGAGAACCGCAATGGGCGGTGGTGGGCGATACCTTCCCGGTAGGTTGCGCTTATTCTGATAAAATTGTTTTCCCGGAGTTTTTTAAAAACAATCCCGATTACAGCAATCCAGCCTACAACACACAGTACGGTGTGTATGAAAAAGGTTGCGGCCTGCGCAATGTAGATATGTCGTGGGGGCATGATGAATACATTTACCAGATGATGAAGGATCGGATTCCGGAAGGCGGATTGTACATGCTGCGCTATCATTCATTTTATGCATGGCACCGCGAAGGGCAATACGATTACCTGCTGGATGATCACGACCGTGAAATGCTGAAATGGGTACAATTGTTTAACCCTTATGATTTGTATTCAAAAAATCCCACGCCTCCGGACTGGAACCAGCTGCGGCCGTATTACCAGGACCTGGTAAAGAAATACCTGCCGGAAACATTAAAATTCTAAAAGGGTTTATACCTCATAAACTATTTTCAATAACCAAAAGCCGGCAGTCATTTTTCTGTGCGGCTTTTTTATTTGAAATGATTTTTTATACCGCAAATTGTTTTTGAAAGGAAACAATTACACTGGACAATATTTCCCCAGATTCTTCTATGAGTTGGTGAAGCTCATCTGTAGAGGCATCAGCAAAAGGATAAGATTCAATTTGCCTGATTTTTGTTTTCATAGATACGATGCCCAGGTTATCGATACTGGGTTTTAAACTGTGTGCCACGGATTTTATTTTTTCAAAATCATTCCGGCGCAGCGCATTCTTCATTTCGGAGAATGACTGGGGTGCAGTTTTTACAAACATTGAAATCAACTTGGTTACAAATTTTTCATCACCGCCACTGAGTTTCCGGAGATGGTCCAGGTTGTACAGGCAGTCTTCGCCGTACACAACGGTTGTTTGAACCGGAAGGGTATTGATTTCTTTGCCGAGCAGTGAGGCGATGGTTCTTACCAGCACAGCTTCTTCAAATGGTTTTGAAATATATGCGTTCATACCGGCAGCCAGGCATTTGTCACTTTCTCCTTTAATGGCATTGGCCGTAAGCGCAATAATGGGTATGCTTGTGCTGATGTTTTTACGAATGTTTTTTGTGGCTTCAATGCCATTCATAACCGGCATCTGCACATCCATCAATACCAGGTCAAATTTTTCGCTGGCCAGCAGGCTGATGGCTTCCTCGCCATTGACGGCTTCCACAAAATCTATTTCATAATTTTCCAGCACTGTAGTTGCCACCAGCCGGTTCATTTCATTGTCTTCTACCAGCAGTATGCGGCTGCCTTTCAGCAGAGAGCTGTTAAAATTGATTTCTTCTTTGGCGGGCAGATCGCTTTCTCTGCCTGTTTTAAACGGAAGTGTAAACGTGATGGAAGTGCCTTCGTGTTTACGGCTGTGTACTTCAATACTGCCGCTCATTAATTCTATCAGTTTTTTGCAAATAGACATGCCAAGGCCGGTGCCACCGTATTTGCGGGCAACGCTGTCGTCTTCCTGCGAAAAATTTGTAAACAGCTGGCCGAGAAATACCTCATCCATGCCAATACCTGTATCGGTAATGGTTATGCGCAGTAGTTGTCCGCCGTTTGCTTTGTCCTGCAGGCAGCAGTTTACGCCAATGGCGCCGCGCTCGGTAAATTTCACTGCATTGCTGATCATGTTCAGCAATACCTGTTTAAACCGGTAAGGATCGCCAATAAGCACCGGGCTGATGTTTTCATCGATGGATGCGGAGAGAATCAGGCCTTTTTCTTCGGCCTTGTGCTGCATCACCTGCATCGCACTTTTAACAATAGCGGAAAGACTGAACCCTATATTTTCAAGGTTTAATTTTCCCGCTTCAATCTTGGATATATCAAGAATGTCATTGATGATCACCAGCAGGTGTTCGGCCGAATTGTGAATGGCATCCAGGAACAGGGATTGCCGGCTGTTAAGCGTTGTTTTATTCAGCTGATGGCTCATGCCCATGATGGCGTTCATCGGTGTTCTGATTTCGTGGCTCATGTTTGCCAGGAATATTTCTTTTGCCTGTGCAGATTTTTCTGCCTGCAGTTTGGCCTCCATCAGTTCATACTCCAGCTTTTTTTGTTTGGTAATATCAAGGTGTATGCCGATAGAACCAACCATTTCGCCTTTGTCGTTGTATTGCGGCGCCCCGCTTATCAGCCACCACCTGGGCTCGCCTTTTTTATTGCAGAGCGATATTTCATAAGCGTCTGAATGCCCTTGCTTGCGCAGTTCATTTTTTTGCTGCAGAATAGCGGCCTGTTCTTCTTTTGCAAAGAGCAGGCTTGCTTTTTCGCCCAACAGTTCGCTTAAGGCGTAACCACTCATTTCGCAAAAACTCTGGTTGGCAAACGTAATGACTTCTTCATTGTCTACTTCAAGCAGGCCCAGGCGCATGTTGGCGGTAATGTTACGGTATTTTTCTTCGCTGATGCGCAGCATTTGCTCTGCCTGTTTGCGGCTGTTGATCTGCCCGTCGAGGTAGTTCACAATATCCAGCAGTTCATCCGAAGCGTTTTCCTGTTTAAAGGGTTCGGCTTTTATGGAAATGGAATGAATGGAATCTTTCAGGCGGCTGATGGATACTTGTTTGAGTTTTATTTCATCTTTCAGTTTCTCGTTGATGTCGATGTATTCTTCTTCGTTTATACGGAATGCATGATTGAGCAGTTCAATATCCCTTTCATAGGCATTGTACGAATTGCTGACGGCCTCAATAAACTGGCGGCCCTCCTCAGACTCAATAAAAGCGGTTGGCAGGTATTTGAGCACCTGTTTATTCAGCAGCCTGTTCAACTTCATAAAAAGTAGTAATTGACATGGTTTGATTGTGCAGTTGCGAACTGTCTTTTGTAAGGCAGGGCGCTATTTCTCCATAAGAGTAAAATCCGCTGAGTATCGTCTGGCCTTTAAAAATTTCGTCTACAGCTGTCAGTTCTTCGTCTGTTCTTTCATTGAGCACCAGCTTGCGGCCAACACAGCTTACCAGAATGGCCAGCTTTGGTGCACAGGAGGTTTTATTAAGTGTTTGCAGGGCGGCATTGGTGGCGGCGTTGGTAAGCCTGTCCAGGTTGGCCCTCATAAAACGAACTTTCGATCCTTCGGGTACGTCACCGGCAAAGACCATGCTTTTGTTTGAATTGTCGATACTAAGAATGGTTCTTACCAGCGGTTCTGCTTCATCAGAAAGTTTTAAAGAAAGCGGGAAGAACAAGGCGGAACCCGGAAGCGCTTCTGCCTCCTTGCCCAGGTATTTTTTATAGAGATCCAGTGCATTCTTGCCATCAATTTCAAAAAGCCGGTTGTTTACTGCTTTGGTCACAACGCGTTCCGGACCAAAATTTTCCCAGCCGGCTTCTGTGCCGTAGTTTACCACCAGATCTTTGCCGCAAAGTGCTATGGCAATGATATTGCCTTCGCCGGGTGCTTCATTGATGCCGGTTAAAGTGGAAACAAAATTGTAGCCGTCGGCCGCCAGTCCGCCACTTACTGGTATTTGCGTTGTATTGGCATCGTTGATACCCCTGATTAGTTCGCTGCCGTTTACCTGTTGCCCGTCAGACAACAGAAAGATAAATTTTGTGTCGGCCGCATTGATTTTTTTCATAAGACGGTATCCTGCTTCATGGCTGCATTTGTAATCGGCTATGTGTACGCTGTGGCTATGAACGGTTGTATGTGAAAACTGGATTGCCGTGGCCGTAAAGCCATGGTCTTCCACGCTGGTGTTTACAATGGCCCCGGCTGCCGAACAGATGGTAACGGCGGCATTGGGAAAAAAGTTGTGCAGCAATCCGTAGGCGTCTAACTGGGAGATGGCATCCTTGTCACCAAAGCATAAAACGAGTTGTACTTTATCATTCTCCAGCTGATCACTTTTAGGCTGAATTCGAAGCTCGCCGGACTGGTAAGAATACAGGGCACTTTTCATAGGGTTCTTGTTGGTTAAGTAGGAGGTTTAAAAAATGACAGTCTTTGCTGCAATTATTAACCATTAACGTTGATAAGCAGTCTTTCGTATTGTTTTTAAAGGGCTATTATTTTTTTTGTGTAAACAAGGGCATAGACTAAATGTAAACATATACACAATCCTATGTTAAACCTTTAGGAATTGTTGTTGTAAAAAATAAGTTGAGCCCCTGGCGCATAAGTTTGGCGGCCAATAAAAGCGGCAGCTATAAAGATTTGAGAAATGACAACATCGCCGGGGTATTGTAATTGGCAATGCCTTCGTGTTTTTGTACCAGCTTGCCTTCCGGGTCGATGATGAGGGTGGTGGGCAGTGTTCCACTGTAAAGGGATGGGGATACCGGACCGGTAACCTGGTATACCGGTAAATCATATCCATGCTGCGCCATGAAAGCGGTTGATTGCGGCAGGTTGCCGTCTGCGTCGGCCAGCACAAACACAAAGCGGGGATCGTTTTTCAGTTGCTGGTACAACGCATTTACTGAACCCATTTCGGCCACACAGGGCGGGCACCATACAGCCCAGAAATTGATGAAGATGATTTTTCCTTTAAGATCGGTGCTGGTGATCCGGTTGCCGTTTTTGTCAACAAAAGAAAACGAAACGATGCCGGGCTCCTGCACGCTTTCTCTTTTAGCAGACGCGTTAAACAAGCCGGTACTGAGCAAGCCTTTTAACAGGAATGATTTGGCGCCGGGTACAAATAAAATAACCAGCATAAAAGCTACCAGTACAAACGTAGAAAAATTTTTTCGGGTAAAAAGTGGCAACGTTACTGAATTTTATTTCTTTGTTTCCGGTGCGGTAATATACCCGTTGTAAGAGATAGATTGGCGGTTATTACTGATTACCTGCAGGGTGGAACTGCCATTGTTGAAAATACTAAGCTGCATTTGCTTTACGTCCCTGGCATCCTTGAATTTTATGACCGCTAACAGAATTAATTTTTCTCGTCCTGCCTTAATTCATTCAACCACTCTTCATGCACATCGACCCAGATCGAATCCTGATCGTGGCAGGTCGACACTTCGCTTAGGTCGAACCTGACAGTGTAGAGCGGGTCGTGGATGCCGCGGTGGTCTCGGATGTGTTCCAGAACGCCATGGACTAAGC